>Ga0136846_1231847_pt1 | contig 22178 bp, 20 predicted proteins | sample HopSoiMetagenom2_FD_96841 | JGI IMG/M metagenome (GOLD analysis project Ga0136846, IMG submission 96841) | Grasslands soil microbial communities from Hopland, California, USA - 2 Assembly 2016 (version 4) | ecosystem: Environmental > Terrestrial > Soil > Grasslands | place: USA: Hopland... | reverse complement strand
ATCAGGACTTCGGTCGTGGGGGAGAGGTCGAGACCGCGCGCGACGATCTCCTCGAACTCCTCGACATTGTAGACGATGCCGCCGCCGGTGCCGGCCAGGGTGAAGCTGGGCCGGATGATCGCCGGCAGGCCCACGAACTCCAGGCCCTCCAGGGCCTCGTCCATGGTGTGGGCGGCCTTGGACTTGGGGCTCTCCAGCCCGATCTTGTCCATGGCGTCGCGGAATTTCTGGCGATCCTCGGCCTTGTCGATGACGTCGGCCCGCGCGCCGATCATCTCCACCCCGTATTTCTTCAGCGCGCCCGAAGCCTCCAGGGCCAGAGCCGTGTTCAGCGCCGTCTGGCCGCCCATGGTGGGCAGGAGGGCGTCCGGCCGCTCCTTGGCGATGATCTTCTCGACCATCTCCGGGGTGATCGGCTCGATGTAGGTGGCGTCGGCCACGTTCGGGTCGGTCATGATCGTGGCCGGGTTCGAATTGACCAGCACGATCCGGTAGCCTTCGGCGCGCAGCGCCTTGCAGGCCTGGACGCCGGAGTAGTCGAACTCGCAGGCTTGTCCGATGACGATGGGACCGGCGCCGATGATCAGGATCGAGGAGATGTCGGTGCGTTTGGGCATAGTTCTTTCGCGCGCGATGGCGGCCGCGCGGTTCAGCGCGCCCGACACCGGTCAAAACTGCAGGTTAAGGCGTCCCTTTAGGGACTTGCGGACCAGCGCGCAACACCGCTTCCGGCCCCGCGCCGCGCAAGCCCCGAAGCCGCGTTTGGTTCCCCGGAATTTATCAGCGGAATCATGCAACTAAGCTCCGCCCCATGTCCTTTGTCAGGAAAGCGTCGATGTCCCGGCGCAAGACGTGTGGAGTTCCCATGAGCCTGTTGGACAGAATCCCGACCCTGAGCGACGAGGAGGTGGCGAACCTGCTCGCCAACGCGCGCAGGCTGGCCGAACAGGGAGACGACAAGCAGCAGGCCGCCGCCGCCGAGCTCCTGCCGGCCCTGGAGGGCGAGTCGAACCAGCGCCGCGAGGCGCGCATGGAGCGGGCCAAGGCCAAACGCGCCGCCACCCGCCGCGCCACCCTGAAGCGCGCCGCCGCCTGATTGCAGGCGCGTCTGCACAGCGTGGGGCCGGGGCTTCCGGCCTCCACAGCTTTGGCGATACCTTGTTACGGGAGCGCCCTTGCGTCTTTCGGCGCGGGAGGGCAGCTTCGCCGTGACCCGGTTCGCCGTTTGAGCGGACGCAACCCTAGGTGCCGCCTTGGCCGCCGCTGTGACGACCTCCGACATCCTCACGCCGCTGATGACCCGCATCGCGGCCGGCGAACGCGACGCCCTGCGACAACTTTACGAGGCCACCTCCGCGAAGCTTTTTGGGGTTTGTCTACGTATCCTCTCTGACCGCGAGGAAAGTGAGGACGTGTTGCAGGACGTGTACGTCACCATATGGCGACGCGCTGACCGTTTCGATTCGGGGCGCGCCAGCGTCATGACCTGGGTGTCGACGATCGCTCGCAACCGGGCCATCGACCGGCTCCGGGCGCGCGGACCGATGGCCTACGCCGAGCCCGTGGACGAGCTGGAGATCGCCGACGGCTCCGACAGCGCCGAAACGCTGCTGTCGGCCGCCGACGACCGCAATCGCCTGTCCCATTGCCTGGGCGAACTCGACGATCGCACCGAAAAGGTCATCAGAACGGCCTTTTTCGAGGGGATCACTTACGAAGCCTTAGCCAGACGGATGGATGCTCCGCTGGGTACGGTGAAGAGTTGGATCCGGCGCGGCCTCGCCAAGCTCAAGGGATGCCTTCAGTCATGAGCGAGGCGCCTGACCTTTCCGAAAACGAAGCCCTGGCTGCGGAACATGCGCTGGGGGTTCTGAACGCACGCGAACGTGCGGACGCCGAGGCGCGCATGGCGCGCGACCCAGTCTTCGCCGCCGACGTGGAGGCCTGGCGCGAGCGCCTGGCGCCCATGCTGGGGGAGATCGACCCGGTCCCGGCGCCCGGCGGTCTCTGGTCCCGCATCGAGCGGCTGCTGCCGGCCAACGACAATGGCGAGCTCCTGGGTCGCGTGCGGTTCTGGCGCAATTCGGCGATGGGGGGCTTCGGCCTGGCCGCCGCCGGCATCGCCGCCGCCCTGATCCTCGTCGCCCAGCCGGCGCAGGTGGTGACCAAGGTGCAGACGATCCAGCCCACCGGCTCGCTGCTGAACGCCAGCCTGGTGTCCACCCAGGGCAGCAAGACCCAGCCGCTGTTCATCGCCGCCTACGATCCCGACCGCAAGGCGATCATCATCACCTCGCTGCTGCCCGCGGGCTCCAATCCGCAGAAGGTGCAGGAGCTGTGGCTGATCGCCGGCAAGGAGCATCCCAAGCCCCTGGGCTTCCTGGAGCCCGGCAAGTCCAAGGTGATCCCGCTGCGGACCGACCTCGCCGGCCAGGTGGCCGAGGGCGCCACCCTGGCGGTCTCCATCGAAGCCCCCGGCGGCTCCACCGACCCCAATGGCCCGCAAGGCCCGGTGGTGGGCGCCGGTTCGCTGTCGAAGCTGTAGGCGCTCGCGGCGCAGGCCGCAGGCGGCTGAGAGGAAGATCTCGAATTGCATGGAGCCTCCGCGAAAGCGGGGGCTTCTTTTTTCTGACCGCAACCGGACAGATCGGGTGGCGTGAGATCACCCTTTAAGCGTGACGTAGAGTTCCTTCGATCACTGGAAGCCGGTGAGTTGACGTTCCCGATGTCGTCTAAGGGTCGCGGACTGCCCTGAGCTCCCGGCCGGGAAGCGGACTCTCGCGCCGGCGGTACAGGGTGGATAGATGACGTTAGCGCGCGGAGCCGTAGTTCACCGTCGCGTCACCAAAAACTGCCTTCACCGCTCTAGGGCGCCGGTCCGATAAATCCTCATCTGCCACCAAGGCAGACATGTAGCGGAGCGAGCAGTCGAAACGCCCACGCTCAACAACAAATGCCATCGTCGCCCAGCGTTCCACTTCGGGTGTCGCCTCCCAAAGCTGATAAAGCATCGCCTTGAGGTCCGCTGGTGCGAAGCGGAAACTCACTTCGTCGGGCTGATCCTGGGAGAATATGTCGGCTGAGATGACGCCATACTCGGCTTCGACATAGAGCAGCATCTTGCCATCCGGATTGGCAACCGCAGCGAGAATCGAGCGTCCAATCTCTTGCATCGGGTCAGCGCTCTTGGCGGTGACCTTGGGCTTTGGCTTGAACAGTTTCGACAACATGGCTGCGCCTCCTGTCGCGAGCTTAGCTGGATAACCCGCACCGACAACCGGACCTTCGCAACCTCGCCTGAGGGTCGAAGCCGGCTCTTGGCCTGCTCGCGAGAAGCGGTCTTAGCTGTCAGCTCACACTGTCGCGAATGGCCTGCGGCTTCGGTGGGCCGAACTTACCTACGGAACCTCGCCAGCAACCAAAGCGGTCGTTGGACCGACCTTGGTCAGCCGGGCCGCCGATCAACGGAATGGAGGGCGAATGGCGTCGATGATTGTTCGCCGGTGGGCGCGGTTCGAGTCGTCGCTTCCGGAGGATCTCTTTGAAGACGAACACGGCTTCACCCAGCCGCCTGGGAAGAGCGCGGCGGACGCCCTCGCGGAAGTCTTTCGGAGGATGGGCTGTGATGTCTACTACGGCCCAGGACCGGCCGCAGGTCTTATATGGGAGCTCGGTGTCCAGAAAGCTGGGAGGAATTTTGGCGCGCGACTCAATCTCATCGAAGACTATTGGCTCTTGGTGGAAAATCCCTCCTGGCTAGACAAGATGCTGGGCCGGAATTCTCAGATCTTCCTGGATATTCTAAAGGGGCTGGCGAGCGAGCTGACGAGCGACGCCCGTTTCTCGAATATCCGTTGGTTCGTCAGCGGCTCCGAGGCGAACGACGGTGTCGGTGCTCGCGAACCTATCGCAAGAACCTAACGCCTCGGTCGCGTGGAATTCCTCGCCTCCCACCCTGATTGGATGCGGAGCGGCGGGCAGAACGGGTCTGCGAAAACGGGCTGCCGCTCACGGCATCGATCCAAGACGTCGCAGCGTATCTGTCGTGTCGCCGGTTGAGGCGACGGCAATCCGATAGGTTACGCTGAAATGTCCCGCAAGATCATCGCCACTGTCCTGGCGTCCGTTGCTATGTCCGTCGCGACCGCCGCGGTGGTTTCGCCTGCCGCCGCCACCGAGAAGACTGTCCAGGTGGGCGGCGCGGCCATGTATCCGTCGAAGAACATCATCCAGAACGCGGTGAACTCCAAGGACCACACCACCCTGGTCGCCGCCGTGAAGGCCGCCGGCCTGGTGGACACCCTGTCCGGCGCGGGCCCCTTCACCGTCTTCGCGCCCACCAACGCGGCCTTCGGCAAGCTGCCGCCGGGCGCGGTGGACGGCCTCCTCAAGCCCGACGCCAAGGGCACGCTCACCAAGGTGCTGACCTACCACGTGGTGCCCGGCCGCCTGTCGTCCATGGACCTCGCCGCCCAGGTGAAGGCCGGCGGCGGCAAGGCGATGCTGAAGACCGCGGCCGGCGAGGACCTGACGGTGACCGAGAAGAACGGCGCCCTGTGGCTCACTGACACCCGCGGCGGCATGGCCAAGATCACCATCGCCAACGTCAACCAGTCCAACGGCGTCATCCACGTCGTCGACACCGTCCTGATGCCCTGATCCAGCCGGGGCCCGCCAAGGCGGTCCCCATCCCTGGAACTCATATGTTCCCGTATTGTTCTTATCGAACAAGGAAGCTATCGTGCGTTCATGGACGACGCTCAAGGCTCGGAATTGTTCTTTCCGGAGGAAGTCTTCCGGATTCAGGGCGCCGCGTTCGCGGTTAGCAACACGATCGGTTGCGGGTTTCTCGAGGCCGTCTATCAGGAGTGCCTGACCATCGAGTTTGGCCGGCGCGGTGTGCCGTTTCGAGCGACGCCGCGGCTGGCGCTCAGCTACGATGGGGTCCCGCTGCAGCAGACCTATACGCCCGATTTCATCTGCTTTGACGCCATTGTCGTCGAGCTGAAGGCGGTCAGGACGCTGGCGCCGGAGCATCGGGCGCAAGTGCTGAACTACCTGAAGGCGGGAAATCTCAAGGTCGGGCTGCTGATCAACTTCGGGGCTGGGGCGAAAATACAGATCGAGCGCTTCGCGCTTTGAATTGTCCACGAATGGACACGAATACACACGAATGCGTAGCAGGCTTGGCGTACCACCGGGCAGCGGACTGCTAGACGTTTCCGAGCGCTTCGTGCTTTGAATTGTCCACGAATGGACGCGAATACACACGAATGCGCAACGGGCTTGGCGCGCTACCGGGCAGCGGATCGCTAGACGTTCCCGAGCGCTTCGCGCTCCTTATTCATGGAGAACGGCCGCGGATCGGCCACGGGCGCATTCGTGTTCATTCGTGTGCATTCGTGGACAAACCAAACGACGCCGCCGCCTACTTCGCCCCGTCCATGTAGCCCGCGAACCGCTCGAACAGGTAGAGGCTGTCGGTCGGCCCGGGGGAGGCTTCCGGGTGGTGCTGGATGGAGAAGACGGGGCGGTCGGTCAGGGACAGGCCCGCGTTGGTGCCGTCGAACAGGGAGATGTGGGTCTCGACCATCGGGGCCGGCAGGCTGTCGCGGTCCACGGTGAAGCCGTGGTTCATGGAGACGATCTCGACCTTGCCGGTGGTCAGGTCCTTCACCGGATGGTTCGCCCCGTGGTGGCCCTGGTCCATCTTCACGGTGGTCGCGCCCAGCGCCAGGGCCAGCATCTGGTGGCCGAGGCAGATGCCGAACACCGGCTTGCCGCTGTCCACCAGCTTGCGGATCTCCGGCACGGCGTATTCGCCGGTGGCCGCCGGGTCGCCGGGGCCGTTGGAGAGCAGCACCCCGTCCGGGTTGCGCGCCAGGATCTCTGCCGCCGTGGTCTTGGCCGGCACCACCGTCACCCGCGCGCCCACCGAGGTCAGGGCCCGCAGGATGTTGCGCTTGACGCCATAGTCCACGACCACGACGTCGTACTTCGGCTGGCCCAGCTTGGCGTAGCCGCCCTCCCAGTCCCACAGGCCCTCTTCGTAGACGAAGGGCTGCAGGCAGGAGGCGTCCTTGGCGAGGTCCAGGCCCACGAGGCCCGTCCAGGCCTTGGCCTTGGCGACCAGGGCGTCCAGGTCGAACTCGCCCTGCGGATGGTGGGCGATCACCCCGTGCGGCATGCCGCGCTCGCGGATGGCGCGGGTGAGGGCGCGGGTGTCGACGCCGGCGATGCCGACCACGCCGCGACGGGCCATCCAGGTGGGCAGGTCGGCGTCCGCGCGCCAGTTGGCCGGGCGGGTGGGCAGGTCGCGGAAGATCGCCCCGCGGGCGGCGGTCTCGGCCGTGCCGGCGATCTGCTCGACGTCTTCCAGATTGGTCCCGACATTGCCGATGTGCGGGAAGGTGAAGGCCACGATCTGGGCCATGTAGGAGGGGTCGGTGAGGATCTCCTGATAGCCGGTCATGGCGGTGTTGAAGCACACCTCGCCCACCGCCTCGCCGACGGCGCCGACGCCGATCCCCTGGAGGATGGTCCCGTCCGCCAGCGCGAGAACGCCGGTGACGCCAGGCAGCAGATCACGGCTCATGGGCGCGCTCCTGTCGCGCGCTGGGCGCGACGGCTAGAGGATTGGCGCCTCTAGGCGCCTGGGCAAACGGGCGCGTAGGTAGTGAGTCCCGGACGGCGGGTCAATCAATCGGGGGCAGAATGTCGTACATCGATCCGGACCGGGAGGCCTGGGAGGTCTTCAAGGGCCTGCCGCGCGACCAGCCCATCCACATGCTGAACCTGGTGAAGCTGAAGGCGAAGGCCGACTATCCGAAGGGGCGCCCCGAGCACGGCAAGGGCCTCTCCGGCGCCGAGGCCTACCGCGCCTATGGCCGCGCGATTGGCCCGGTGTTCGAGCGGCTGGGCGCGCGCCAGGTGTGGGCGGGCCAGCCGCAGGTGATGGTGACGGGGCCGGCGTCCGAGGCCTGGGACCTGGCCTTCATCGCCGAGTACCCGAACGCCCAGGCCTTCATCGACATGGTCCGCGACCCGCACTACCGCGAGCACGTGGTGCCGCACCGGACGGCCGCGGTGGAGGATTCGCGGCTGCTGCGCCTGGCGCCGCTCGCCGAGGGCGGAGAGCTGGGACACTAGAGGCGGGGCGCTGGCGCTCACACGCGACCCACCCTGGCCGAAATCGAGGGGACGTTGTCATTCCGGCCAGCCCCATCCGGCGCCATCATCGCCCCATGCTGATCCTCAAGCCCAACTGCGAGTGCTGCGACCGCGACCTGCCGCCGGAGAGCCCGGCGGCGCGGATCTGCACCTTCGAATGCACCTTCTGCGCGGACTGCGTGGAGACCCGGCTCGGCGGCGCCTGCCCCAACTGCGGCGGGGACTTCGTTGCGCGACCCATCCGGCCCGCGCATCTGCTGGCGAAGTTCCCGGCCTCGAGCGAGCGGTTCACCAAGCCTCACGAGGCCTGCGCCGCCTGAGGCCGCAGGGCCGCATCCAGCGCGGCGAATAGCGCCTCCACGCGGATCGGCTTGCCGATGTGGCCGTCGGCGCCCGCCGCGGCGCTGGCCGCCCGGTCCTCGGGCGAGGTGTTGGCCGACAGCACCACTGCGGGCGTGCGCGGCCGGCCCGTGCCGTGCTCCTCGGCGCGGATGGCGCGGATCGCGGCGAGCCCGTCGGTCACCGGCATGCGCAGGTCCATGAGCACCGCGTCGAACCCGCCAACCCGCCAGGCCTCCACCGCCTCGAAGCCGTTCTCGACGGTCATCACCTCCACGCCGGCGGCCTCCAGCATCAGGGCGATGACCTTGCGGTTGGTGGGGTTGTCGTCGGCGGCCAGGATGCGCAGCGGCCGGTCGGGCGCGGGTACGGGCCGCTCGTCGGGCGCCAGGTCGGCGTCGCCATAGTCCAGGAGGCCGTTGACCAGCCGGTCCAGCTGGCGCGCGGCCGCGCGGATGTCGGCCACCAGGGCGCGCTGGCCGGGGTCGAGTTCGCTGGCGTCGAGCGCCTGGGCGAGCCCAGTGACGCCGTTCAGCGGGGTGCGCAGCTCGTGGCTCATGTCGGCCAGGAACTCGGCCTTGGCGCGGTGGGCCGCCTCGGCGTGAGCCAGGGCCTGCTCGAGGGCCTCGGCCTGCCGCTTCAGCTCGGTGATATCCACCCGCAGGCCGATGACGCCGCCCTCGGAGGTGCGCCGCTCCTCGATCATCAGCCACCGGCCGTCCGCCACCTGCTGCTCGTGGCGCGCTCCGGTGGCGGCGGCGAGCTTGGCCGCGCGGTCGGCGAGCCAGGCGTCTTCGCGGCCGATCGCGTCCGGATAGTCCCCGCGCGCCACGCCCTCGCGCAGGGTGTCGATGAGGCGCGCGCCGGGCCGGAAGAGGTCGGCGGACCGGTGGTAGATCTCCGCGTAGCGCCGGTTCCAGAGGATGTAGCGCCCTTCGGGATCCAGGAACACGACGCCCTCGGGGATCGCGTCGATCACATCGCGCAGGCGCTCCTCGGCCAGCCGCGCGCGCGTGTCAGCGGCGGCCCGGCCGGTGATCCTATCCAGCCAGGACAGGATTTCGAGCCAAAACGGGGCGAGTCTTCGAATCATCGGCCTCAGAGAGTGGGTGCGGGCGTTGCCGGAGGCTTGCCGGGTGGCGCGTCCCCCGTGAATTGCGCCCCGGCGCCCGCCGCCGTGGCGCCGGGCGCCGCGCGATTGCGCACCGCCGCCCGCTGCTCTTATGGAAGCGGCCATGCGCATCACCACGGTCGGCCTCGATGCCGACGACACGCTCTGGCACAACGAGACCATCTTCCGCCTGACCCAGGACCGGCTGCGGGCGCTGATGGCCGACATCGCCCCGCCCGAGGCGCTGAACGCCAAGCTGGCCGAGGTGGAGGCGCGCAACCTGCGGCTCTACGGCTACGGGGTGAAGGGCTTCACCCTGTCGATGATCGAGACGGCGATGGAGCTGACCGGCAACGCCGCACCCGGGGCGATGATCGCCGACATCCTGGCCGCGGGCCGCGAGATGCTGAACCACCCGGTCGAGACCCTGCCCGGCGTGGACGAGGCCCTGGCGGCGCTGTCGCGGGACTATCGCCTCGTCCTGATCACCAAGGGCGACCTGCTGCACCAGGAGCAGAAGCTGGCCGCCTCGGGCCTGGGGGAGCTCTTCGTCGGCGTGGAGATCGTCAGCGAGAAGGACGCCTCCACCTACCGCCGGGTCTTTGACCGCTACGGCACGGGGGCGGGCGAGGCGGTGATGGCCGGCAACTCCCTGCGCTCCGACATCCTGCCGGCGCTCGAGGCCGGCGCCTGGGGCGCCCACATCCCCTACCACATCACCTGGGCCCACGAAGTCGCCGACCCGCCCACCGACCATCCGCGCTTCGCCGAACTGGCGAGCATCGCGGACCTGCCGGCGTGGGTGCGGGGGTTGAGCTAGTTTCGAACCGCAGAAGGCACAGAAGACGCGGAAGAGAGCGAGAGACACGGAAGAGAGCGAGCGCTTCGGCGCCGCGAAGCGCCTCTGTCCTTATTGGTCCACGAACCACACGAAAAGCACGAACAGGGAAGCGGCCCAGCGCAGCGCGAAGGTCAGCCCGTTCGTGCTTTTCGTGTGGTTCGTGGACAAGGATAAGCGAGCCTCCGCTGCGCGGAACTCCAAGACGGCCCGCCTTCCCGCGGTTCGACCTTCGCATTTTTTTGTGCCGCCCAATGTCACAACCCCTGCGCCTCCGCCGTCCTCGCTGCAGATGGACGGAGGGAACATGGCGAGCTGGCAGCGGTGGGTGGCCGGGCTGACGGGGCTGGTGTTGCTGGGCAATGGCCTGGCGATGCTGTTCGCGGGGCCGGCCTGGTACGAGGCGGTGCCGGGGGTGACCTCGACGGGGCCCTACAACGCCCACTTCATCAAGGACATCGGCGCGATCTACGCCGCCGCGGCGGCCGGCCTGCTGTGGTTCGCCTGGCGGCCCGCGCAGGGCTGGCCGGCGCTGGCCGGGGCGGCGCTCTGGCTGACGCTGCACGCCGCCATCCACGTCTATGACGCGACCTGTGGGACCCACCCGCTGGCCGACGTCCAGCGCGATTTCGTGGGCGTCTACCTGCTGGCGGCGATCCCGCTGGCCCTCGCCCTCTTCACCAAGCCCAAAGGAGCCTGACGATGCTGAAGCTGTTCCTCACCCGCTGGATCGACGGGTTCGAGAAGACCTTCAACTACGACGCCAGCTACATGCGCCACGTGCTGCGAGTCAGCCCCGCCAGCCTGTTCAAGTTCTCCCTGGGCAGCCAGGCCGCCGACCGCAAGGCCGCGCCGCCGGAGGCGCTGGTCGCCGCCGGCCTGGTCGGCACGCTCAGCGAGGACTGCGGCCCCTGTACCCAGGTGGGCGTCGACATCGCCACCGCCCAAGGGCTCGATCCCAAGGTGCTGCGCGCGATCCTGGCCGGCGACGAGGCGGCGATGGGCGAGACCGCGGCCTTGGCCTACCGCTTCGCCAAGGCCAGCCTGGCGCGCGACATGGAGGCCTGCGACCCGCTGCGCGACGAGATCGTGCGGCGCTGGGGCGAGCCGGCGCTGGTGGCCATCGGCCTGACGCTGACCGCCTCGCGCATGTATCCGACGCTGAAGTACGCCCTCGGCTACGGCAAGGCGTGCTCCAAGGTCGTGGTGGCCGGCGAGCCGGTCGCGCCGCACCCGGTCGCGCAGCCGGCGCTCGCGGCCTAAGGTGGCGGTCATGACGCAAGCGCTCACCGAGGCCTTCGAGGCCAACCGGCCGCGCCTGAAGCGGCTGGCCTACCGCATGCTGGGCTCGGTCTCCGAGGCGGACGATGCGGTGCAGGACGCCTGGCTGCGCTGGCAGCGGGCCGGCGCCGACGTGGAGGACCCGGCCGCCTGGCTGGTGCGAGCCACCACCCGGCTCTGCATCGACCGGCTGCGGGCGGCCAAGGCCGAGCGGGAGGCCTACCGTGGACCCTGGCTGCCGGAGCCCCTCATCGAGCCCCTGACCGACGACCCGGTCGAGCGGGCGGAGGAGGTGTCGATCGCCTTCCTGCTGGCCCTGGAGCGGCTGTCGCCGCTGGAGCGGGCGGTGTTCCTGCTCCACGACGTCTTCGAGCAGGACTACGCCGTGGTCGCCGAGACCCTGGAGCGGACTGAGGCGGCTGTGCGCCAGCTGGCCAGCCGGGCCCGCGAGCACGTGCAGGATGCGCGGCCCCGCTTCTCCGTCGACCAGGCCAAGGCCATGAAGCTCGCGGCCGCCTTCGCAGCCGCCAGCGCCACCGCCGACACCAAGGCCCTGTCGGAGCTGCTGGCCGAGGACGCCATCCTGGTCAGCGACGGCGGCGGCATGCGTTCGGCGGCCCTGCGGGTCATGGTCGGCCGCGACGACGTCATCCGCCTGTTCCAGGGCATCCTGTGGCGGCACGGCGACCTGGGGGTCAAGAGCCTGGAGGCCGTGCGGATCAATGGCTACCCCGGCCTGCTGCTCGAGGTGGAAGACGGCCCCGAAACCTTCGCCTTCGAACCCGGCGAGGACGGCAAGATCGCCGCCATCTATGTGATGCGAAACCCCGAGAAGCTGAAGCACGTGCGGAGCTAGCCGCGACGCCGTTTTTCAAACCGCGGAAAACGCGGAAGACGCGGAAGGCGGGCCACTGAGCGCGAAGCGCTCGATTTCGACTCGCGGGGCCGAGCCAAAGTTCACCAGAAGGCCGAGTTTCAAACCCGTCGCCCGCAGATAGTTGATGACTTGCGCCCGATGCTCGGGCGCGAGGCTTCTCGTCGCCTTCAACTCGAGCACGATACGGTCAAAGCAGACGAAGTCGGCGACGTAGCTCTGCTTGAGCGGGACGCCCTCGTAAGCCAGCGCCAGCGAAGGTTGCGCCACGAACGGGATGGCCCGGCGGGCAAGTTCGATCACGAGGCATTCCTGATAGACCGCCTCCAGGAACCCTGAGCCCATCGCGCGATAGACGTGGAATACCGCGCCGCGCAGCTGGAAGGCCTCCTCAGCATACAGCAGGTCGTCGCCGTCGGATCGCATGCCGTGAAGCCTAGCGGCGCGGCCCGACGGGAACAATACAAGAACGATACTCTCCCCCTTCTTTCCGCGCCTTTCCGCGTTTTCCGCGGTTCCCTTCCTTCGCCGTCCTTACGACCGCGCCTGTCGCAAGAGTCATCCACAGCTCGCCAACAGGCGGAATCAGCGCATCCACCGCCTTGAGCTCCGGCCGCCTCGCGCGCCCGGATGCGGAATGTGATGGCTGGCACGGATGGTCGGGCGGTTCGACGAGAGGTTCCTGGAGGAGATCAAGTCGCGGCTTCGGCCGTCCGACGTGATCGGGCGCACCGTCAAGCTGCGCCGCCAGGGGCGTGAGTTCGTCGGCCTGTCGCCATTCAACAAGGAGAAGACGCCCTCGTTCTACGTGAACGACGACAAGGGCCAGTTCTTCGACTTCTCGTCCGGCAAGAACGGCGACCTGATCACCTTCCTCCAGGAGACCGAGCGGCTGAGCTTCGCCGAGGCGGTGGAGCGGCTGGCGGCGGAGGCGGGGCTGGCGCTGCCGGCGCTGGACCCGCGCGGGGCCGAGCAGGAGAAGACCCGCCAGGGCCTCGCCGAATGGCTGGAGACGGCCGCCCAGTGGTTCGAGGCGGAGCTGCGCCGCCCGGTGGGACGCGAGGCGCGCGCCTATCTGGAGAAGCGCGGCCTGCCCGAGGCGGAGTGGGCGCGATTCCGCATCGGCTTCTCGCCCAGCGGCCGCACCGCGTTGAAGGACTATCTGGTCACCAAGGGCGCCCGGCCGGCGGAGCTGGTGGACGCGGGCCTGCTGGTCGCGCCGGAGGACGGGGGCCAGCCCTACGACCGGTTCCGCGACCGGATCATCTTCCCGATCCTCGACGCCCGCGGCCGGGTGGTCAGCTTCGGCGGCCGGGCGATGGATCCGCAGGCCCGGGCCAAGTACCTGAACGGGCCGGAGACGGTGGTCTTCCACAAGGGCCATCAGCTCTATGGCCTGTCGGAAGCGCGCAAGATCCTGGCCGCTGCGGCCGCCGGTGACGAGCCGCCGCTGGTGGTGGTGGAAGGCTATATGGACGTGATCGCCTGCCATCGGGCGGGCGTGCCCGCGGTGGCGGCCATGGGCACCGCCCTGGGCGAGGAGCAGATGGAGGTGCTGTGGCGCCACCATCCGGAGCCGACGCTCTGTTTCGACGGCGACCGGGCCGGGCGACAGGCCGCGGCGCGCGCCATGGACCGGGCGCTGCCGCTGCTGCGGGCCGGGCGCAGCTTCCGCTTCGCCATCGTCGAGGGCGGCAAGGACCCGGACGACGTGCTGCGTGAGCAGGGCGCAGCAGCGCTGAAGGCCCAGCTCTCCAAGACCACGCCCTTCGCCGAGGCGCTGTTCATCCGCGAGAAGGACAGCGAGGCGCTGGACACGCCGGAGCGCAAGACGGCGCTGAAGGTGCGGCTGCGCAAGCTGGCGGCCACCATCGCGGACCCCGACCTGGCCGCGGCGTACAAGGAGGACCTGCTCGCCCGCTTCGAGGGCCTCTGGCCGACGCGCGAGCCGGTCTACACGGTGGGCGCGGCGGGCCGGGAGCTGTCGCGCGCCCGCTGGGACAAGCGCAAGGCCCCGCTCTCCGGCGCCACGGCGCAGGGCAAGCAGGCGGCAGTGGCCCTGAGCCAGTCGTCGAAGCCCCTGGCCGCGGCCCTGGCCCAGGCGGCGCTGCGCGACCCCAGCCTGATCGACGACTCCATCGAGCTGGTGGGCGCCCGCGGCTTCGGCGACGAGCGGCTGGACCGCATCGCCCACGAGCTGGTGCAGCTACGCTACGAGGCCGACGGCGCCGAGTTCGATGCGGTGGCGCGGCGCATGCGCGCCCGCGGGGTCGACGACGAGACCCTGGCCCGGGTGGAACGAGACGCCAGCCGGGCCGGGGTGGCCGCCCCGTTCCTGGATCCCACCGTCGCGCGCGACCAGGTGCGGCTGCTCTGGCGGCAGGCCTTCGATCTCCTGATGCGGCTTGAGTCGCTGGAGCGCGCGGTGGCGGCCGCGGCCCAGGACCTGGCGCGCGACCAGGACGCCACCACCCTCGTGAGCCTGAAAGCCGAGCGCGACCACCTGCGCAAGCTGATCAACAGCGACTGGGCGCACGAGGACGAGATGCGCCCGGTCCTGCCGCACTGAGGCGAGCGGCGGCGCTAGGCCCAAAGACCTAGGGCTTCAGTCCAATACCGGCCTGCCGACAGCGGCCTATCCTGCGCCGAACTCGGCCATGGCGGCGGCCGACGATTTCGACGGCCATCGGTTGCGACAGATCCCGGGAACGGGAGGCGGCGCCTGAAGACCGGACGAACCCCAAGCGGCGATCCCGCGCTGGTCGAGTGTGGCATGTCGAATTCCCAGGCGCGCCGAAGCGGTATTCGACAAGATTGTGAAATTTATCATCAAGAACAAATAATTTCGGCGTGTGCATATAAAAGTCGTGACGCGGCATCTATCTGCAACAATTTCATCCACTCGCGAACTAAACGAGCACTTTCAAAGTCGGCATTGGATCAAATCGTATTATCGAGCGCCGCAAGACTTGCGACTCTTCACTCAGGACGGCCAGCCTTGGCTCCGAGAGCGCTAACCCGGCCGCCGATCCTGGCGCGCGCCCGGCGTGACTGGCGCGGCGACGGGGGATGTCATGGGGAATGTTCTGAAGACGGTGCTGCTGGCCGGGGTGTCGGGCCTCGGGCTGGTCCTGGCCGATGCAGCGACGGCGGCCGAAGCGGCGGCGCCCGCCGCCCCGGCGGCGGTGGACGAGGTGATCGTGACCGGCACGCGGTCCACCTCGCGCACGGTCACCACCAGCCTGGCGCCCATCGACGTCCTGTCGGCCCAGGTGCTGGAGAAGAGCGGCAAGATCTCCACCCGCGACCTGATCTCGACCCTGGTGCCCTCGGCCAACACCTCCAACTCCGGCGCCGGCGCCAGCTTCGCCATCAAGACCCTGTCGATCCGCGGCCTGGCGGGCGACCAGGCCCTGGTGCTGGTCAACGGCAAGCGGCGCCACAACACCTCGATCCTGTTCGTCAACGGCACCACCCAGAACGGCCAGTCGCCGCCGGACCTGGACCTGATCCCCTCGCAGGGCATCCAGCACATCGAGGTGCTGCGCGACGGCGCCTCGGCGCAGTATGGCTCCGACGCCCTGGCTGGCGTGATCAACATCATCCTGAAGGACAGCGAGGGCGGCAGCGGCCAGCTGCTCACCGGCCGGACCTACTACGGTGACGGCGAGACCGTTCAGGGCTCGATCAACTACGGCTTCAAGCTGAGCGACCGCGGCTTCCTCAACGCCACCTTCAACGCCCAGACCACCAACCTGGTCGACCGCGGCAACCACTCGCCGGTCACCGCCCAGCTCTATCCCCTGGTGAACGGCCAGCCGGACCCGCGCGAGGCCACCGCCGACCGCCACAAGGCCCACCCCGGCGCGCCGCAGTCGCTGCTGTACGTCGGCAGCTACAACGCCCGCTACGACCTGACCGACCACGTCGAGCTGTACAGCTTCGGCACCCTGTCCAGCCGCAACTCCGCAGCCTGGCTGACGTACCGCCTGCCCACGGCCAGCAACAACATCATCTCGGTCTATCCGGACGGCTACTCGCCGCGCCTCCTGCTGCGGGATCGCGACTACCAGGGCGCCATCGGGGCCAAGGGCGACCTCAGCGGCTTCAACTGGGACCTGTCGACCACCCTCGGGCGCAACAAGAACGTCTTCTACACCAACTCCCTGAACGCCTCGCTGGGGCCGGCCAGCCCGACGACGTTCTATGCCGGGACGCTGAAGTTCAAGGAGTGGACCAGCAACCTGGACGTCAACCGTGAGTTCGACCTCGGCCTCTACAAGCCGACCTTCGTCGCGGCGGGGGCGGAGTACCGCGAGGACACCTTCACCATCGATGCGGGCCAGCTGGAATCCTACCAGATCGGCACCTACGTGGCCCCGCCCGGCCAGCTGAACGCCGGGGTGATCACCCAGGGCGGCTCGCAGGGGGTCAGCGGCTTCTCGCCGTTCGCGGCGGGCGTGTTCAAGCGCAAGAACGAGAGCCTCTACCTCAACGTCGAGCAGAAGCTGGCCGAGCGGCTGGAGGTGTCGGCGGCCGGGCGCTACGAGCACTATTCCGACTTCGGCAGCACCGAGACCTACAAGGTCTCCGCGCGCTGGGAGCCGATCGACCACTACGCCGTGCGCGGAACGATCTCGACCGGCTTCCGGGCGCCCTCGCTGCAGCAGGAGCACTACGGCTCGTCCAGCACCATCGGCGTGGTGGTCCCGCCCGCCACCACCACCCAGCTCTATCCGGTCCAGCTGTTGCCGCCCGACAATCCGGCCGCCGCCGCCCTGGGCGCCAAGCCTCTGCGGCCGGAGAAGTCCACCAGCTATTCCGCGGGCTTCGTGGCCCAGCCGCTGCCGGGTCTGAACCTCACGCTCGACGTCTATGAGATCAAGATCAAGAACCGCATCCTGCAGACCGGAGTGCTGGGCCCCAGCGCCACGATCAGCAACCTGCTGAAGAGCCTGGGCCTCAACCCGCAGCAGGCGGTGTTCTTCTACGCCAACGCCGCCGACACCAAGACCACCGGCGTCGACGTGGTCGCGGACTACACCACCGACTTCGGCGACTGGGGCTCGGTGAAGTGGACGCTGTCGGCCAACAAGAACAAGAACAAGTTCGACTATGTGATCCCGCCCGCCTTCGGCTTCACCCTGATCGACCGGGTGCGCCAGGGCGACTTCACCACCGGCCAGCCGAAGGACAAGGAGATCCTGTCCGTCGAGTGGAACCTGAAGAAGCTAACCACCACCCTGCGCGCCACCCGCTACGGCCGGATCGTCCAGCGCAGCTCCAACCCGCTGCTGGACGAGGAGATCTCGCCCACCGGCATCGTCGACCTGGACGTGGCCTACCAGTTCACCGACGCGATCCGGGTCTCGGTGGGCGCCAATAACCTGTTCAACATGTACCCGGACGTGGTGCAGCCTGGAAATCGGGGCGGCGCGAACCCCTTCACCTACTACAACCAGTATTCGCCCTATGGCATCGGGGGCGGGTTCTACTACGCCAAGCTCAACGTGGCGTTCTGAGTTCGGGCCGAGGGGGAAGCACATGGCGGACGCGAAGGGCCGGGGCGTGGACCGCCGCCGGGTGCTGTCGCTGGGCGGCACGGCGGTGGCGGCGGCCTCGGTGGCGGGGTCCGCGGCGGCGGCGAAGGGCGCCCGCCGGCGCGGCGAGCGCCAGGTTCGCGTCCACGAGGGGACCAATATCGCGGTCGCCGCCTCGCCGGACGGCAAGACCCTGGCGTTCGACCTCTACGGGGTGATCTGGACCGTCCCGGTCGAGGGCGGGGCGGCGCGCCGCCTGACCGACGACCTCACCGACGGCGCCCAGCCGGACTGGTCGCCGGACGGCAAGCGGCTGGCGTTCCAGTCCTACCGCGACGGCACGTTTCAGGTCTGGACCGTGGGCGCGGACGGCAAGGGCCTCACCCAGCTGACCCGCGGCCCGTTCGATTGCCGCGAGCCGCGCTTCTCGCCGGATGGCCGGCGCATCGCCTTCTCCTCGGACCGCACGGGCGCCTATGCGATCCACGTGCTGGACCTGGCCAGCGGCGAGATCCGGCTGTGGGCGGCCGCGGAGGGCCAGGCCTGCGAGCCAGCCTGGTCGCCGGATGGCGGGCGGATCGCCTTCGCGGTCGAGCGGGCGCGGGTGGAGATCGTGGATGCGCAGGGGCATCGCACGGTGGGGCCCTCCATCACCGCCTCTGCCGACCGGCTGGCGCCGGTGGAACTGCACAGCCCGGCGTTCATGCCGGACGGGCAGGGGATCGCCTGCGGGGTGATCGACAAGGGTCGGGCCGAGCTGCGCGGGCCGCACGGGGCGCTGGTGGCGGGCGAGGACGTCTTCCCGTTCCGCCCGGCCTGGCTGCCCGGCGGCGACTTCATCTATGCGGCGGACGGCAAGATCCGGCGACGCACACCCGCCGGCGGGCCGCCCTCGGAGATCGCCTTCTCCGTGACGGTCCCGGTGGTGAAGCCCGACTATCCGCGCCGGCGCCGCGACCATGACAGCCCCGCGCGCCGGGCCGTGGTGGGGATCGGCAGCCCGGCCCTGTCGCCGGACGGGACGCAGGTGGTGTTCCGGGCGCTGAACGGCCTGTGGCTGCTGACCCGCGGCCAGCCGGCCGCCAAGCCGCTGGTCAAGGACGGGTTCTGGACCTGCGATCCGGCCTGGTCGCCCGACGGCAAGACCCTGGCCTATTCCACCGACCGCGCCGGCAAGCTGGACATCTGGCTGCGGGACATGGCCAGCGGCGCCGAGCGCCAGCTGACCCGCCACAAGGACGCCGCGCTCTCGGCCGCCTGGTCGCGCGACGGACGGCGGATCGCCTTCCTGGACCAGACGGGCGCCCTGCACACGGTGGAGGTGGAGACCGGCGCGATCACCCGCGTGTTCGACCCCATCTGGGAGCCCGGCAAGCCCAGCTGGAGCGCCGACGGCAAGACCCTCGCCCTGGCCGCCTTCAAGCCCTACTCGGCCCGCTTCCGCGAGGGGCTGAGCGAGGTGCTGACGGTGGACGTGGCCACCGGCGCGGCCAGCTACCAGCCCGTATTTCCGCACAAGTCGATCGGGGTCCGCGGCGACGATGGCCCAGTCTGGTCGCCGGACGGGACCAGGATGGCGTTCGTCTTCGCCAGCCGCCTGCATGTGGTGGACGTGGACTCCAAGGGCCGCTTCCGCGGCGCGCCGCGGGCGCTCACCGCCGAGGTGACCGACGCGCCCACCTGGAGCGGCGACGGCAAGAGCCTGCTCTACCTCAGCAATGGCGTGCTGAAGCTGGTCCCGGCGGCTGGCGGGGCCGCCGAGACCGTGCCGCACGGGATCACCTGGGCCAGCGCCAAGCCCGCCGGCCGCGTGCTGGTGCGGGCGGGGCGCCTGTGGGACGGCAAGGCCACGGCCCTGCGCAAGGACGTGGACCTGGTGATCGCCGGAAACCGCATCGCCGACGTCCTGCCGGCGGGAGCCGCGGTCGCCGACGCCAAGGTGGTGGACGCCCGCGGAGCCACGGTGATGCCAGGCTTGGTGGAGATGCACGCGCACCGCCAGATGCAGGGCTATGCCTACGGCGACCGCGAGGGGCGCCTGTGGCTGTCCCTGGGGGTGACCACCACCCGCTCGCCCGGCTCGCCCGCCTACCACATGGTCGAGGATCGGGAGGCGATCGACTCCGGCGCGCGGATCGGGCCGCGCTATTTCTCCACCGGCGAGGCCATCGACGGCGGGCGGATCTTCTACAACTTCATGCGCCCGGTGACCGAGCCCGGGCAGATGGCGCTGGAGCTCAGCCGCGCCAAGGCCCTGGGCTACGACCTGATCAAGTCCTACGTGCGCCAGCCGCTGCAGGCCCAGCGCGACGTCACCGCCTGGGCCCATGCCCACGGCATCCCGGTGACCTCGCACTATCACTATCCGGCCCTGGCGTTCGGGCTGGACGGAATGGAGCACGTGGGCGCCACCAGCCGGACCGGCTATTCGCGCACCACCAGCGCCCTGGGGATCAGCTACCAGGACGTCACCGCCCTCTTCACCGCCACCGGGGCGCGGCGCACGCCGACGCTGTTCACGGCCTCGGCGCTCTATGGCTCCGACCGCTCCCTGGTGGACGACCCGCGGGTCAAGGCCCTCTACCCGCCCTGGGAATACGCCAAGCTGACCCAGCGGGCGCAGCAGGCCGCGAGCGGCGACAACAGCGTGGCCCTGGCGGCCCTGGCCGGCAATGTGGCCCACCTGAAAGCCATACTGGACGGCGGCGGGCGGGTGATCACCGGCACGGACTCGCCCATCGATTTCAACGCAGTCAGCCTGCACATGAACCTGCGGGCGATGGTGAAGTACGGCCTGACGCCGCACCAGGCGCTGACCACGGCCACCCGTTACGCCGGCGAGTTCCTGAAAGAGCCGCTGGGGGTCATCGCCCCGGGGATGCTGGCGGACCTGGTGGTGGTCGACGGGGACCCGCTGGCGCGCATCGAGGATGCGGCCGCCGTGCGCCAGGTGGTCAAGAACGGGGAGGTCTACGACATGGCGGCGCTGCTCGGCCCCTTCGCCAAGCTGTCCGTCGCAGCCGCGACGCCGGTGGCGGCGCCGCCGCGTCGCCAGGCCCCCGGGCTTTGGTGGCACGAGGCGGCCTATGTGGAGTCCGGCCGGGCGGCCTGCTGCGTCGATCCGTTCTGCGGCCTGGGGGCGACGGCACGCCGGCGGTTCGTCGCCACCGAGGTTTGACTGGACGGGCCATGACGGGCCGGAATGTGGCAGGCCTTGCGCGCTTGCGTCATCCCGGCGCCTTGACTCTGGGGCCGGCGCACGCCATCTGCCCCCCTGCGGATTTAGCGCGCTAATGACAGGCATCGATGGGCCGCTGCGACTTCGGGCGCGCCCCCTTCGCGGATGTGATGCCTCCCTCGCGGTGCGGAAGTCCCTGCGGCCCTGCCGCGCCGCCGACCCATAGGGCCGGCGAGCGGTGGTGTGCGCGAGGACGCTTGAACGCATGATCTTGATTGGGAACGAAATCGGCGGATGGCGGGTCGTATCGTCGCGGCCCCTTAGCATTATTCCGCCGGCCACCACTTTCGGCCCGTCCCTTGCAGGGGATCGGCGCCGAATTCGGAGATTTAGATGAGCGCGACCACGGCCGAAGCTGAAACCCCCGAATCCACCGGCGGCGACGGTCCGCTGCTGGACCTGACGGATGCCGCGGTCAAGAAGTTCATCAAACAGGCCAAGGCCCGCGGCTACGTCACCATGGACGAGCTGAACAAGGTCCTGCCCTCGGAGGAAGTCACCTCCGAGCAGATCGAAGACACCCTCGCCATGCTGAGCGAGATGGGCGTCAACGTCGTGGAATCCGAGGACGACGCCGAGGGCGGCGAGGTCGCGGTCCGCGAGGAGTCGGCGGTGGTCGAGACCACCAAGGAGCCGGCCTACGACCGCACGGACGACCCGGTGCGCATGTACCTGCGCGAAATGGGTTCGGTGGAGCTGCTGTCGCGCGAGGGCGAGATCGCCATCGCCAAGCGCATCGAGGCCGGCCGCGACACCATGATCCGCGGGCTGTGCGAAAGCGCCCTGACCTTCGAAGCCATCATGGTGTGGCGCGAGGAGCTGGAAGGCGGCCGCATCCTGCTGCGGGAGGTGATCGACCTCGAGCAGACCTACGGCGGCCAGAACCCGGTCGTCGAGGCGCCGCCGCCCGAGGCCCAGCCGGCGGAAGCCGAGGCCGAGGTCGAGGGCGAGGAGAAGCCTGAGGGCGAAGGCGACAGCGACGACGACTTCGACGACGGCGCGGGTCCGACGATCAGCGCCATGGAGGCGGAGCTGCGCGAGGGGGTCATGGCGACCCTGGACGCCATCGCGGCCGAGTTCGAAGCCTTCCGCCTGCTGCAGGAAAAGCTGGTCGGCCAGAAGCTGAAGGGCGAGGACCTCACCGAGAAGGACCGCGCGGCCTACCAGGCCGCCGCCGGCGCCATCGTCCAGCACCTGAAGACCCTGAAGCTGAACAACAACCGCATCGAGGCGCTGGTCGAGCAGCTCTATGCGATCAACAAGCGCCTGATGGTGCTGGAAGGCCGCCTGCTGCGCCTGGCCGACAGCTACGGCATCAGCCGCGCCGAGTTCCTGAAGGCCTATTTCGGCCAGGAGATGCGTCCGGACTGGGGCGCCCAGGTGAAGCAACTGGGCGTGCGCTGGACCAAGTTCGCCGAGAACGACGCCGGCCAGATCGCCGACATCCGCTCGGAGATCGCGGCCCTGGCCCAGGAGACGGGCGTTCCGATCGACGACTACCGCCGCATCGTCCAGACCGTGCAGAAGGGCGAACGCGAGGCGCGCCAGGCCAAGAAGGAAATGGTCGAGGCCAACCTGCGCCTCGTGATCTCCATCGCCAAGAAATACACCAACCGCGGCCTGCAGTTCCTGGACCTGATCCAGGAGGGCAACATCGGCCTGATGAAGGCGGTCGACAAGTTCGAGTACCGCCGCGGCTACAAGTTCTCGACCTACGCCACCTGGTGGATCCGCCAGGCGATCACCCGCTCGATCGCCGACCAGGCGCGCACCATCCGCATCCCGGT
>Ga0136846_1214454_pt1 | contig 22190 bp, 14 predicted proteins | sample HopSoiMetagenom2_FD_96841 | JGI IMG/M metagenome (GOLD analysis project Ga0136846, IMG submission 96841) | Grasslands soil microbial communities from Hopland, California, USA - 2 Assembly 2016 (version 4) | ecosystem: Environmental > Terrestrial > Soil > Grasslands | place: USA: Hopland... | reverse complement strand
CAGGGCGGCCGCCAGGTGCACCGGGTGAGCGCAGTTGACCTGGAAGTACTCCGGGCTGGCGGCGGCGTCGACGGCGACGATGGCCTCGGCCAGCGTCTCCCCGCCCGCGAGCCGGCCGTCGGTCTCGACGGTGAAGGAGATGGCCACCGGGATCCCGGCCGCGCGGGCGGCTCGGACGATCCCGGTTGCCTCGCCCACGCTGGTCAGCGTGTACGCCGAGACGATGTCGGCTCCGGCCTGAGCGAGCGCCTGAACCTGCGGCGCGTGGTAGTCGGCCGCCTCGTCCGGGGTGAGCTGCTCACCCGGCTGGTAGCCGTCGCCCCGCGGGCCGACCATGCCGCTGATCACCACGTCGGCGAGGTCATAGCGGTCGCGCAGCACCCGCCGCTGGCCGGCGAGCATGGTGATCGCGTCCTGGTTGACCCGGGCCAGGTCCGCGGGGGAGTAGCCGAGCTGGGTGCCCCAGTCGGGGTTCGCCCGCCAGGTGCCGGACTCCAGCATCAGCCCGGCGCCCGCCCGCCGCGCGATCGCCGCGTACTCGTCGTAGTAGCCGGTCAGCAGCGACCGCCCGGCCGGATCGTCGACCAGCGGGAAGGCCGCGAACAGGGGCAGGTCGACCCCGTGATGGAAGATGAAGTCGGTCTCCATGCCGCCGTCGGTGACCATCGGGCGCCCGGCCAGCTGCGGTAGCCGGCCAGCGTTAGGTGCGGCGCCAGCTGCGGGCACGGCGCCGGGTACGGAAGTCATTGCCATCACGCCCTCTCAAGGGGAGTACCGCCCTCCCGAGGTTACCGCCGCCCCCTCGAGACCGTCCGTCCATGGCCACCCGCATACCGCGGTCGTCAGTCAGGAGCCCCATGCGTGCTCAGCTGCGAGTGCTGCGGCAGCTCGTCGAGGCCCTCCTACAACATCGCGCAACGCCTGTTGCCTATGTCGCAGAAGCATCGCACCAATCACCCCAAAACGCACAATAACGACCGTATAACGAATACACGCTCAAGCCTCGCCAGAAGGAGTTATTTCCGCTCTGATATGACCTGTGCAACAGATCTTGCATTTTCCCCCGGGGTCAAACAGAGGGAGGGCTTGTGGGCGTGCTTAATCGCCCGGTCCGCGTAGGTGCCATCGCCGTCTCGGCGCTGGCCATCACCGCATTTACCGGAGCGCTCGCATCCGCGGGCGCCGCCACGGCCGCGCCAGCGGCCGGACAGGGGTTCGTGGCGCTCGCCGGCAGCGTCTCGCCGACGACCGACACCATCACCGGCAGTTACACGAACTCGAAGATGCAGGTCGAGGTGGCCATCGCCCCTCGTGACGAAGCCGGACTGAACGCCGAGATCAGCGCTCTCTACGACAAGAACAGCAGCCAGTACCACAAGTGGCTGACCACCGGGCAGTTCGACGCCCGCTACGCGCCCACCCCGGCCACCCAGCAGGCGGTAGCCAAATTCCTCGGCGGCCGCGGCTTGAAGGTCGTCCCTTCGGGCTCGCCGTTCCTGATCCGCGCCACCGGTTCCAGCGCCACGGTGTCGAACACCTTCCACACCTCGCTGAACATGTTCAAGGACCCGCACGGCACCAAGTACTTCGCCAACTCCACGCCCGTCTACCTGCCGGCCAGCATCGCCGGCTCGGCCATCGGCGTGGTCGGCCTGACCAACACCGTCCGCGACAGCCAGTCCGCCCGCCCCCGCGTCAGGAACACGATCCGCGCGGACGCGAAGCCGTCGGCGGCGTCCAACTGCGAGACGGGGTACCCCACCACCCAGCAGCTGTTCCAGATCTACGTTCAGAACGCGAACATCCCGTTCGGTTACGGCGGCGGTCCGGGCTGCAGCGGCCTCACGCCGTCGCAGGACAACTCGATCTACGGCGCGCCCCACCGCGGCGCGAGCGCCAAGGGCAAGGGCGTCAACCTGGCCGTGTTCGAGCTCTCGGCCTACCAGCACTCCGACATCGCCACCTGGGCGCATCAGTTCTACGGCGCCGGCTATACCCCGCCGCTGGTCGACGTGACCGTCGACGGCGGCCCGCTGGCTCCGCAGTGCCCGACCGGCGACCAGTGCCCGCCGCAGTTCAACGGTTACTCCGGCGACATCGAGGTCGACGCCGACATCGAGACCCAGCTGGCCATCGCGCCCGACGTGAAGTCCCTCATCGTCTACAACGCGCCGAACGACTACACCGGCCAGACCGAGCTGGACGAGTACTCCGCGATCGCCAAGGCCAACAAGGCCGACGCGATCAGCTCTAGCTGGGGCCTGTGCGAGAACGACGTGACCGCCACCTACGTCAAGGCCGAGAACACCATCTTCCAGCAGATGGCGACCCAGGGGCAGAGCGTGTTCTCGAGCTCGGGCGACACCGGTGCCTTCGACTGCATCCGCTCGGACGGCACGACCATCCCCAACGTCAACGACCCAGCCTCGCAGCCCTGGGTAACCAGCGTGGGCGGCACCTCGTTCGAGAACTTCAACCCGGGCACCAACCCGCACCCGAGATACCCGTTCAAGGGCGAGGCGCCCTGGAACGTGGATAACCTCTGCAGCAACGCCGGGCCGAGCGCGGCCAACGACAACGAGGGCGGCTTCTTCTGGTGCGCCGCCACCGGCGCCGGCGGCGGCGGATCCAGCCAGTACTGGGGTCAGCCGTCCTATCAGCACGGCCCGGGCATCATCAACGCCAGCACCTCGACGAACTGCTCGCTGGCCAAGCCGGGTACCCCGTGCCGCGAGGTGCCGGACATCTCGGCCGACGCCGACGAGTTCACGCCGTACTCCGAATACTGCACCGGCAACGCGAGCACCCCGGGGAGCGTCTGCGCTACCTTCAGCGCCGGCCAGCCGGTCCCCGGGTGGTTCGGCATCGGCGGGACGAGCCTGTCCTCGCCGCTGGTGTCCGCGATTATCGCCGACCGGGACAGCTTTACGCACCACCGCACTGGCTCCGCCAGCCAGCTGTTCTACCAGCTGTACCGGTTTGCCCCGTCGTTCTACTTCCACGACGTCACCGCCGCCGGGCACATCGCCAAGAACAACGGCCTGTACCCGGCGGTGCCCGGGTTCGATCTGGCCACCGGGGTCGGCACGCCGAAGATGTCCGCGATCATCACCGGGCTCTTCTAAGCACCACCGTTAGATAGCAGTAACCGCTGGCGGCGGGGACGGGACCATCCCGTCCCCGCCGTCCGCATTTGCGGGCATAGTCGAAGGATGCGGGTCACCCAGCGCGACCACGCCTTCCACGGCAAGCCGCACCGCCGGACTCCCTCCCGGTAAGCTCAACGACCGTGCCTACCAATCACCAGCTGCGGCTGTACAACTCGCTGGGCCGGCGCACCGAGGACTTCGTTCCCGCGGGCCAGACCACCGGCCTGTACAGCTGCGGGCCGACCGTGTACTCCTTCCCGCACCTGGGCAACATGCGCGCCTACGTGTTCGCGGACACGCTGCGCCGCGCGCTGCGCTGGCAGGGCACCGCGGTCCGGCACGTGGTCAACATCACCGACGTCGGGCACGCGGTCGCCGACAGCGACACCGGCGAGGACAAGCTGGAGGTCGCGGCGGCCCGCGAGCGCCGTTCGGTGCTGGACATCGCCGCCTTCTACACCGACGCGTTCTTTGTCGACCTGGCCGCGCTGAACATCCTGCCCGCCGACGAGTACCCGCGGGCCAGCGCCTACGTCGAGCAGATGATCGAGTTCGCGGCCAAGCTGGACAAGGACGGCTTCACCTACCAGCTGCCGTCGGGCCTGTACTTCGACACCTCGAAGGACCCCGGCTACGGCGAGCTGGCCCAGATGAGCGCCGAGGGGCAACTCGAGGCAGCCCGGCTGGAGTACGTCGAGGGCCGCCGCCGCAAGACCGACTTCGCGCTGTGGCGGGCCGAGGACCCCGGCCAGCGCCGGGTGCTGCGCTGGGACTCCCCGTGGGGCTGGGGCGCGCCCGGCTGGCACCTGGAATGCTCGGTGATGAGCATGGCCCTGCTCGGCGAGCACTTCGACATGCACACCGGCGGGGTCGATCACCGCGAGCTGCACCACGTCAACGAGATCGCGCAGAGCCAGGCGTTCCTCGGCGACGGCCGCCCGTGGGTGCGGTACTGGCTGCACAACGAGTTCCTCCAGCTCGGCGCGCAGAAGATGGCCAAATCGGCGGGCGGCGCCCCCCGGCTGGCCGACCTGACCGAGGCCGGCTACCACCCGATGGCCTACCGCCTGTTCCTGCTCGGCGGCCACTACCGCAGCCAGCTCGACTTCACCCCGGCCGCCATCGACGCCGCCCAGGCCACGCTGCGCCGCCTGATCACCCGGATCCAGCCGCTGCAGCCGCTGCCCCCGGTCGAGACCCGCGCCGCGGCCCAGGCGGCCACGGAAGGCGACCCGGCCGCCCAGCGCCTGCTGGACACCATCGACGAGGCCATCGCGGCCGACCTGAGCACCCCGAAGATCCTGGCCGCGCTGCAGGACGCGCTGCGCGAGCCCGCGCTCACCCCGGACGGCCAGCGCGCGGTCATCGCGGCCGCCGACGCCCTGCTCGGCCTGGGGCTGGCCACCCTGGCCCCGGCCGACCTCGAGCACCGCCGCGCCCTCGCCGACCTGTCCGGCGAGGAGAAGCGCGCGATCGAAGAGCTCGTCGCCGACCGCACCCAGGCCCGCCAGGACAAGGACTGGGCCCGCGCGGACCAGATCCGCGCCCAGCTCGACGAGCTCGGCGTCGACCTGACCGACACCCCCGACGGCCCCGTCTGGCAGCTCCGCTAGCCTCGAAGCAAACCTTTGCCGGCAACACGGGCAACACGGAAGGGACGGCGATGGCACAGCGGATCGTGGTGACGGGGGCGGCCGGGCAGGCGGGCCGGGCGGTGGTGACGGACCTGCGCGAGCATGGTTACGAGGTAATAGCAACCGACACCGCGGTGAGCCGGGCGGACCGCGAGGACGGCATGCTCCGAGCCGACCTGACCGACTACGGCCAGGCGGTCGAGGTCCTCAGCGAGCCGGGCACCGACGCGGTGGTCCACCTGGCCAACATCCCGGCGCCCGGACTGAGCACCCCGGCGGTCACCTTCAACGCCAACATGGCCATGAACTTCAACGTCTTCGCCGCGGCGGCGGCGGTCAAGCTCAGCCGCGTGGTGTGGGCCTCCAGCGAGACCACCCTCGGCCTGCCGTTCGACACCCCGCCCCGGTACGCCCCGGCCGACGAGGACCACTACCCGGTGCCGACTAGCACCTACGCACTGTCCAAGGTGGCCAGCGAGACCATCGCCGGGCACATCGCGCAGTGGTCAGGGATCCCGTTCATAGCGCTGCGCTTCTCCAACATCATGGCCCCGGAGGACTACAGCCGGTTCCGCGAGTTCCAGGACGACCCGCACGCACGCAAGTGGAACCTGTGGGGCTACATCGACCAGCGGGACGTGGCTCAGGCCTGCCGCAAGGCCCTCGAGGTCGACGCCGCCGCCGTCACGGGCAATCCCGCCTTCATTATCGCGGCCGCCGACACTGTGATGAACCGCCCGTCCGCGGAACTCCTCGCCGCGGTGTACCCCCAGGTCAAGCTGACCCGCGACGTCGGCGAGCACGGCACCCTGCTCGCCATCGACCGCGCCCGCGAAGTTCTCGGCTTCAACCCCGAGCACTCCTGGCGTAACCATGTAACCGCGTAATCATGTAAGCCAACAGCGATAAAGACTGGCCGCCCGCAGCTCGCTCCCTCAGGATGGGATCGTTATGTCCATCTGTCACGGGGAGGCCGACGGCCAATGACGGAAAGCCAGCAGCGGGGGCGCCTGGCCCAGATGATCGAGACCCGGGGCGGCCTGGCCCCGCCCGAGGCGCCGTTCGTCATCGAGCACCGCGAGGCGCTGATCTACATGCTCTGCGAGGCCTCCGAGCTCGAGCACGGCATCATGTGCCAGTACCTGTACGCCGCGTTCAGCCTCAAGCAGTCCGAAGAAGAAGGCCTCACCAAAGAAGAAGCCGAGGCCGCGAACCGCTGGCGCCAGCACATCGCGCACATCGCCGTCCAGGAGATGCTGCACCTGAGCCTGGTGCAGAACCTGCTGTCCGCCATCGGCGCGGCCCCGCACCTGTCCCGGCCGAACTTCCCCCACCCCGCCAGTCACTACCCGGCCGGCGTGCACCTGGCCCTGCTGCCCTTCGGCGAGGCCTCCCTGCGGCACTTCATGTTCCTCGAGCGCCCGGAGGGCATGGACATCTCCGACGCGGACGGGATGGCCGCGTTCCGCCGCGCCGCGCCGTCGGTCCAGCACGGCGAGATCGTCCCGCGCGGCCAGGACTTCGCCACCGTGGGGCACCTGTACCGGTCCATCGAGCAGGGCTTCGCCGACCTGGCCGCCAAGCTCGGCGAGGAGCAGCTGTTCGCCGGGCCCCCACAGGCCCAGGCGACCGAGGCCGACTTCGGCTGGCCCGAGCTGATCGCGGTGACGGACCTGGCGAGCGCGCAGCGGGCCATCGACGAGATCCTGGAGCAGGGCGAGGGGCCGCGCGGCCACTGGAAGGACTCGCACTTCGGCCAGTTCGTCGACATCCTCGACGAGTACGTCGCGCTGCGCGAGGCCAACCCGGCCTTCGACCCGGTCCGCCCGGTGGTCCCGGTGAACGTCAGGCCGGCCGAGCGGGACGTGGACGTCCCGCTGGTCAGCGACCCGGTGACCAAACGCGTGATGGACCTGTTCAACGTCTCCTACGAGATCCTGCTGCTGATGATGCAGCGCTTCTTCGCCGCCACCGGGGAGACTCCCGCCCAGCTCAAGACGCTGTCCGACGGCACCGTCACGCTCATGCTCGGTGCCCTCAAGCCGCTCGGCGACCTGGTCACCACGCTCCCGGCCGGCCCGGAGTACCCGGGCCGCACGGCCGGTCCCAGCTTCGAGCTGTTCTACGAGTCCGACTACGTCCTGCCGCACCGCGAGGCCGCCTGGGTCCTGCTGACCGAGCGCCTGCGCCAGGCCGCGGACTTCTGCGAGCCCGGCGGCCCCTGCGACCCCGCCGTCACCGACCGCCTGGTCACGATCCGGTCCACCCTGTCCGGCATCGCCGACACCCTCGCGGTCCACCTCCCCGCTCGCTACGCGCCCCCGCCCGAACCACCCGGGGACCGCGCCCGCCTGCTGGCCCGAGCCCAGGCTTTCTACCAAACGAGTCCGGCTCACCCCATCCCCGACACCGCCGCGCCCACGGCGGTAGCCGCCCTCCTGGCCGACGCCTACCGTGCCGTCCAGGCCTCCCCGACCGCCCCCCGGGTAGCAGCCCGCCTCGTCGACAGCGTGCTGCGCCCCTTGGCGGGTCAGGCCGTACAACCCCCATGGCCCCTCCCACCCAGTGAGTCACAGCCGTCCCTGTGGGACCTGGCCGTGACCGCCACCACCCTGCGCGCCCGCCTCGGCGCCTCGGCTCCGCCCGGTCTCCTCGAGGCCACCGCCGCCCTCCAGGACCTCGCCGTCCAGCAAACCCAGCCCGGCGACCGCCCCGCCCGCCTCGCTGAGCTGGGCCAGCTCCAGCGCGAGCTCCCGCCCGCTATCGTGACCGCCAGGAACGGCCCTTACCTGGTCACCAATGTCACCACCGTGCGCACCCCGCTCGGCGGCGACCAGCCGGTCCCGCCCACCCTGGCACTGTGCCGCTGCGGCGCCTCGGCCATCAAGCCGTTCTGCGACGGCGCCCACGCGACCAGCGGGTTCACCGACGACAAGGACCCCGACCGGGTCCCCGACCAGCGTGCCACCTACCCCGGAGTCCAGGTCACGATATTCGACAACCGGGGCATCTGCCAGCACTCCGGCCTGTGCAGCGACCGGGCGCCGACGGCGTTCCGCACGAGCACCGAGCCGTTCGTCGCTCCCAGCGGCGCCCGCCTGGACGAGCTGGTCCGGGCCGTGCGCGACTGCCCGTCCGGCGCGCTGAGCCTGGCCTTCGACCAGCCCGCGGATGAGCACGAGGACCGGGACCTGGCCGACTGGCACGGCACCCGCGAGCGCGCGATCGAGGTCACCCAGGACGGCCCCTACCGGGTCACCGGCGCGATCCCGCTGGCCGGCGCCGACGGCGCGGACGTGCCCCGGGCCGCAGGCTCGTCCCGGGAGCATTACGCGCTCTGCCGCTGCGGCCACTCGCAGAACAAGCCGTTCTGCAGCGGCATGCACTGGTACGTGGACTTCCGCGACCCGGCCCGGCCGGCCGACCCGACCCTGTTCGAGTGGGCGGGCGGCCTGCCCGGGCTGACCCGGCTGACCCGGTTCCTCTACGAGAAGCTCATCCCCGCCGACACGGCGCCCGCCGGCACGGGGCTCGCGCCGCTGTTCGCCACCATGGCGCCGGGGTACGCGCAGCGTGAGGCCGCCGTCATCGCCGAAGCCTTCGGCGGCCCCCAGGCCGCGACGCCGCAGCCGCTGCCGGAGTTCACCGAAGAACAGCGAGCTCGCTGGGTGACGCTCGCCATCAGGGCCGCGGATGAGGCGGCACTGGGAACGGAGCCGGCCTTCCGTTCGGCGCTATCGGGCTACCTGGAGTGGCGATCGCGGGCCAGCGGCGCTACGGGCCTCCGCTGGGACTGGGGGCCGGCCGGGCCTCCGGCCCCCGCGCAGGCCACGGCCGGCACGGACGAGCCGGTCACGCTGCCGGGACCGGACGAGACGGTCGGCTTCGCCGCGCACATCAAGCCGCTGTTCCGCGAGCACGACCGCAAGTCCATGACGTTCGCGTTCGACCTGTGGTCGCAGGCCGACGTGCAGGCGCACGCGGCCGGCATCCTCGAGCGGCTGCGTAACGGCACCATGCCCTGCGACGGCGCCTGGCCGGACGAGAAGATCGAGGTGTTCCGGCGCTGGACCGAATCTGGCTTCCAGCCTTAACCGCGCTCACGCTGCTGGTAGCCGGCCGTCATCCCGCCGTCTACCAGCAGCGTGGTCCCGGTGATGAACTCCGCCTGGTCGCTGGCGTAGAAGACGGCCGCGGCGGCGACGTCGCCCGGCTGGCCGATCCGCCCGATGGGCGGCACCGGCCAGCCGCTGGCGTCCTCGGCCCCGTCCCGCTGGCTCTGGCCGGGCGGCGCCATGTGCCGCATGCCCGGCTCGACGTCGCCCGGGCACAGCACGTTCGAGCGCACGCCGTCCGGGCCGCCGTCCAGTGCCAGCATCTTGCCCAGCATGATCACCGCCGCCTTGGTCACCGAGTACAGCCCGGTCGCCTGCTCGCCCCAGACCCCCGCGTCCGACGCGATGTGGATCATGCAGCCGCGGTTCCTGGCCAGGTACGGGTAGGCCTGCTGGGCGTACAGCAGGTAGCCGCGCACGTTGACGTTCATGACCGTGTCGTAATCGGCCAGCGGCGTGTCCAGCAGCCGGGCCGCCACTCCCACCCCGGCGTTGTTCACCAGCACGTCCAGGCCGCCGAGGTGCTCCGCCGCGGCGGCGACCGAGGACGCGACCGCCGCCGGGTCGGCGGCATTCGCGGCGATGAACCGGGCCCCCGGCCCCAGCCCGGTCTCGGCGCTCTCGCCCAGGCTCCGGTCCCGGCCGGTGATCACCACCCGGGCGCCCTCGGCCGCGAACCGCCCGGCGATGGCCAGGCCCAGCCCGGTCGTCCCGCCAGTGACCAGCGCGCGCTTTCTCTCCAGCAAGCTCATGGCGGCCAGTTTGGCAGACTGGACCGGTGACCGACTTCCGCGGTGAGGACCTGACCGGCTCGGCCTTCGACGACGTCCACCTGAACGGCGCCCGCTTCCACGACGTCGACCTCACCGGGGCACGCTTCCAGCTCGTCGACCTAACCGGCGTCACCATCCGCGGCGCGCTCATGGCGAACATGGACATCAGCGGCGAGCTCGAGAACGTCCGGATCAACGGCGTCGACGTCGCCCCCCTGGTCGAAGCCGAGCTGGACCGCCGCTACCCCGATCGCGCCAGGATGCGCCCGGTGGACGCCGACGGCTACCGCGAGGCGTGGGCCATCCTGGAGCGGCTGTGGTCGCAGACCGTCGCGCGGGCCCGCCGGCTGGACCCGGACCTGCTGCACGAGCAAGTCGACGGCGAGTACTCGTTCATCGAGACGCTGCGCCACCTCGTCTTCGCCACCGACGCCTGGATCAAGCGCGCCGTCCTGGGGGAGCCGTCACCCTGGGACCCGCTCGACCTGTCGCACGATGAGATGCCCGACTCACCTCCCGTCCCGCGTGACCGGACCGCCCGTCCCTCGCTGGACCAGGTCCTCGCCCTGCGCGCGGACCGCATGGCCACCATGCGCCAGGTGCTCGCCGGCCTCACCGACGCTCGTCTGGCCGACCTGACCGAACCCGTCACCGAGCCCGGCTACCCCGAGCCGCAGAGCTACCCCGTCCGCCGGTGCCTGGGGGCCATCCTCAACGAGGAATGGGAGCACCGCCTCTACGCCGAACGCGACCTCGACGCGCTCGAATCCCGGGGAACACCGGAGCCCGCCGCGGTGTTCTAAAAGTGCTAGTCAGCACGTGTTCGACCGAAAGAGAATAGTGGCCCAGTGCGTTACCTGCGGGAGCGAACTGCATCCCGAACGGGCAGAAAAATACGACTACTGCCTGGCCCCCGAGTGCCAGCGCAAAAACCTCAAGAGCCTGACCCTGGTCGCCGTCGGTGTCAACAAGTCCGCCGAGCAGTACCTGCTCCTCGACGACCAAACCCGTGACGACCTAGCCCAAGGCAAGTTCCACGACCAGCGCCGCGGATCCTTCGGCACCTCCATCCCCTCCGCCACGTCGTCCACCCCAACCACCCCAGCCGGAGCCGCCCGGGTCAGGGCCGTCCGCCCCAGTGGCCCGCCCTCGGGCCGTCCATCCCCAGCCCGCCCCACCCCGTCCAGCCCGACCCCGCGCCGCCCCTGGTCCAAGTCCCAGGAAAAGCTGGCGCTGCTCTACAACGAGCAGGGCCGCCGCCCCGACGAGATCGCGCAGAAGCTCGGCCTGAGCACCTACCTAGTCACCCAGATCATCCTGACCTCCAAAAACCGCGCCAAGCTCTAACCCCCGGACGAGCCCCCGCCCCCGGGCAGGCCGCCGCCGTAACCGGCTCGATGGAGCATCCAGCCGGCTATCACCGGGTCGATGGAGCATCGAGCCGGCTAGGCATCCCTGCCCGTGCCAGAACCACTCCATCAGCCGACGCGGAATAGGTGACTGGAGGGGGCGACGGGATGGACGTGCCGCTTGTGACCTATTTGACCCGGCCTCGCCTCTCAGCATAAGAAAACTTTCTTACATCACCAGAAAGCAACAGATTTCCTGCTCTGTCAGGACGAACATGGGGTAGACAGCGTCCGTCCGCCAGCGACCAGATGCGGTTCCGTGTTAGAGGCCGACGTGGCGGGCAACGTTGTCCTTTACCGGCTGCGGCCGGAGTTAACGTCGGCCGGCGGCCCGAGCTGAACCTCCCTGGGAGAGGGAGGCGGGAGGGGGCCCTGTTATGGCTGTGCGCGCGAAGGTGCGTTTCAGGCCGCATGTGCAGGTGTCAGGCGCGGCGCCGCCTCTGGCGGAGGGGTTTTTCCCGCGGGAACAGCCGTCCCTTGCCCTGGGACCCGGCGAGACGGCGGTGCTGGTCCACGGGGACGCGACCTACGCGGCACCGGTCAGCCAGGGCGGTACCGGCAAGACCCAGCTGGCCGTGGCCTTCAGCCACGCACTGCAGGATCGTCGCGCGGTAGAGGTCCTGGCCTGGGTCAACGCCGCCAGCCGGGAGGCCGTGGTGACCGGCTTCGCCCAGGCGGTCAGCCTCGTCGACGCCGGGCACTGGGGCGAGAGCGCGGAGTCGGCGGCCGCCCGCTTCGTGGCCTGGCTGCAACGGACCCGGCGGTCCTGGGTCCTGATCCTGGACGACCTGGCCGATCTCGGCGACCTGCGTGACCTGTGGCCGGCCGGGCCAGCGGGTCAGGTCCTGATCACCACGCGGCTCCCGGCCAGCGCCTTCGCCGGCCCCGCCCCCAGCAGCGGCCCCGGCCCCAACAGCGGCCCCGGCCCCAACAGCGACGCCGCCCCCGGCCACCGGCCGGCCCGGGTGATCCCGGTGCCGGGGCTGAGTTCCCCGGAAGCGATGAAGTACCTCACCACCCGGCTCGGCTACGGTCTCGGCCCGCGGTTCGAGGCCCGGGAGCTCATCGAGGACCTCGACGGGCTGCCGCTCGCACTGGCCCTGGCCAGCGCGGTGATGCTGGTCAGCGAGCAGGACTGCGCGGCGTACCGCGCGCGGTATGCCGAACGGCGGCCGGACATGAAGCCCGTGCCCGGCGTGTCGGCCCCGGTGCTGGCCGCCTGGTCGATGGCCGTGGACGTCGCCCGTGACCTGGCGCCCGCCGGCCTGGCCGGGACGGCCCTGGTGCTGGCCGCGATGCTCGGCCATCACGGGGTGCCGGACGCCGTGCTCACCAGCCCGGCCGCCTGCGGGTATATCACCGGGCGGCCCAGCACCGGCGGCAACGCGGACCGGCAGCAGGTCCGGCTGGCCCTGGAGAACCTGGCCCGGGTCGGCCTGGTCACGGTCGACGCCGCCGGAACGGTCCGGATGCACGCCAGCGTGCGGGCCGCGGTCCTGGCCTACCTGCCCGGCACCGACCGGGAGGAGGTCGTGCTGGCCGCCGCGAATGCGCTGACCGAGACCTGGCCGGACTTCGATGACCTGGAGCAGCCCCACCCGCAGGGGCCCGAGCTGAAACGGCCCGCGCTGGAGCAGACCCTGCGGGCCTGCGCCACAGCCCTGGCGGCCAGCGACCGCGACAGCGACCGCGACGGCCGGATGCTGTGGAAACCGGAAGCCCATCCGCTGCTGATCCGGACCGGGCTCTCGCTGGAGCGGAGCGGGCTGCCGAGTTCGGCTATTACCTACTGGAAGTCCATGGTGGTCACCAGCACCGACCTGCTCGGGCCGGCCCACGCGGACGCCGTGGCCGCCCGGGACCGGCTCGCCGCGGCGTACGAAGCGGCCGGCCGGCCCGCCGACGCCATCGCGGTGCACCAGATCGCGCTGGCCGAACGCGAACGGCACCAGGGCCCCGCCCACGCCGACACCATCGCGGCCCGTGCCCACCTGGCCCGTGCCTACGTCAGCGCGGGGCGCTTCGCCGAGGCCATCACCATGTACCAGGGCGCGGCCGCTGACTCCGCCCGGGTGCTCGGCCCGGCCCATCCCGTCACCCTGGACGCCCGGGCCGGCCTGGCCGCCGCCTACCAGGCAGCAGGCCAGTCCGACCAGGCCATCGCCGCCTGCCAGCGCCTGCTGGCCGACGCTGAACGCCACCTCGGCCCCCGTCATCCTGTCACGCTGAGAGCCCGCTGCGGGCTGGCCGCCGTCCTCGCGGCCGACGGGCAGCCGGCCGCGGCGATCACGCAGTGCCAGCAGGCGCTGTCCGGTCACGAACTGGTGCACGGCCCCGGTCACCTGGAGACCATCGCGGCCCGCGCCGCCCTGGCCGCGGCGTTCCGGTCGGCCGGCTGGCACGAGGACGCCATCGCCCAGTACCAGCAGGTGCTGGCCGATCGCGAGCGGATCCAGGGCGCCGGCCACCTGGAGACCATGGCGGCCCGGGCCAACCTGGCCTACGCCTACCGCACCGCCGGGCAGTTCCGCGCTGCCCTGCCGCTCTACGAGCAGGCGCTGGCCGACCGGACCCGGTTCCAGGGCGCCGAGCACCGCGACACCCTGACCGCCCGGGCCAACCTGGCTGCCTGCTACCAGCAGGCCCGGCGCCTGCCGGCCGCGATCCCGCAGTACGAGCGGGCGCTGGCCGGCAGCGAGCGGATGCTCGGACCCGGCGACGAACAGACCCTGACCATCCGCTGCAACCTGGCCACCGCCTACTACATGGCCGGCCGGCGCACCGACGTGATCACGGTGCTGGAGCGGGCCCTGACCGACTGCGAGAAGTACCTGGGCCCCGGCCACCCGATGACCGAGGTCGTCCGCGAGAACCTGGACGCCGCCCGCGCCTGACCTTCAGCTCAACAGCCACCGCCCCGGTGCTTGTACGCTGATGCCCTGCGACAGGGCAAGACAAGGCAAGGCAAGGCAAACGGAGGAGGCTGTCCCGTGGCTGCGGCCGAAGACTGGGTAGCGCGCACGGCGGGCGAGGTGCGCGCCGAAGGGGAGCGCAGGCACCCCGGCGAGGCGCCCACCTGCGCGTCGGGCATCAGCCCGTCCGGGCCGGTGCACCTGGGGAACTTGCGCGAGCTGATGACTCCGCACCTGGTCGCGGACGAGGTGCGCAAGCAGGGCGCGCCGTGCCGTCACATCTTGTCCTGGGACGACTATGACCGGCTCCGGCGGGTCCCGGCCGGGTTCGGGGAGTCCTTCGCCGAGCACATCGGCCGTCCGCTGAGCGCGGTGCCCGACCCGTGCGGCCGCCATCTGAGCTGGGCCGAGCACTTCAAGGAGCCGCTGCGCGAGTCGCTGGCCCGGCTCGGCGTCCGCGTCACCGAGATCAGCCAGACCCAGATGTACACCTCCGGGGCCTACACCGACCGGATCATCCTCGCCATGCGCCGCCGGGCCGACATCAGCGCGGTCCTGGCCCGGTACCAGACCAAGCGGTCAGCCGAGCCCGACGACGACGAACCGCGCGACGCCAGGGGCGAGTACTACCCGTTCAAGCCGTACTGCGCGTCCTGCGGCAAGGACGACACCACGGTCACCGGCTTCGACGACGCCACCACCGAGATCACCTACACCTGCGGCTGCGGCGCCCGCGTCGGCCCGGTCCCGATCGCCGGGGTGGCCGGCAAGCTGGTGTGGAAGGTCGACTGGCCGATGCGCTGGGCCTACGAGCGCGTGACGTTCGAGCCGGCCGGCGTCGACCACTCCTCACCGGAATCCAGCTTCACCGTCGGCGGGCAGCTGGTGAAGGAGATCTTCGGCGGCGAGATGCCGCTGCACTTCGGCTACGCCTTCGTCGGCACCGCCGGCGGCTCGTCGAAGATGAGCAGCTCGTCCGGCGGCGCCCCCACCCCCGCGGACGCCCTCGAGATTCTCGAGGCCCCGCTGGTCCGCTGGCTGTACGCCCGGCGCCGTCCGGAGCAGTCCTTCACCATCGCCTTCAACGACGAGGTGGGCCGGGTCTACGACGAGTGGGACGCACTGACCCGCAAGGTCGCCGACGGCACCGCCGAGCCGGCCTCGGTGGCGGCGTATGGCCGCGCGGCCGGCACCGCCGAGGGACCGCTGCCGGTCACCCCGCGCCCGCTGCCGTTCCGCACGCTGGCCTCCGTCGCCGACATCACGGCCGGCGACGAGACGCAGCTCCTGCGCATCCTGCGCGACCTGACCACCGAGGACCCGGTCGGCACGCTGGACGAGACCCGCCCCCGGCTGGACTGCGCGCAGGCCTGGGTGGCCCGGTACGTGGACCCCGCCGAGCGGACCCAGGTCCGTCACGAGCCAGACCAGGAGCGGCTGGCCGACCTCACCGACAGCGAACGGTCCGCGATCAAGCTTTTGACCGAACGAATGGGCGACGACTGGTCCCTCCCCGCCTTGACCACGCTCCTCTACGGCATCCCGAAGCTACAGCGCGGCCTGCCCATCACCGCCCCGCCGGACGACGAGCTCAAGGCCGCCCAGAAGGCCTGGTTCCTCTTGCTCTACCGGCTGCTGATCGCGAAGGACAAGGGACCGCGGCTGCCCACTCTGCTGCTCGCGCTGGGCCAGGACCGGATCCGCGGCCTGCTCGGGTCCGGCTGATGCGGATGGCCGCCCCTTCTTCGCCGCCGGGCCGCCTGGCCGCCGAGCTGCGGGCTGACCTGGACGGCGTCCTGGCCGGCCTGGCCGCCGAGGCCGCCGACTGCGACCCGGACGACGGCTGGTACCCGGACACCGGCCAGCTGGACGATCTCCTCGACGAGGTGGAGGACCTGGCCGGCCAGGCCCCGGCCACCGCGCACGGGCTGGCCGGGCACGTGGCCACCCGGATCAAGGAGGTCCTGGCGGCCGGGAACTGCCTGACCGGTGACCTGGACGACGCGCTCACCCGGGCCGAGGAACTCCGCTCCCGGTAACGTAAGGGCTCCCGGTAACGCCGGGCGTGCGTCGTAGCGCCCGGCGCGTCTCGTAATGCCGGGCGCAGCAGCGTGGTCCGGAGCCCCAGGCCGGTCCTGGCCCGGGCGTGCCGCGCGGGCCGCCGCCGGATGGGCGTCACCACAGCGGCCTCATCCGTCTCAATAGTATCGAGCTCGGCTGGCTCCAGCCCTGCTCCCTCCAGCAGGCGCGACGGCCGCTGCACCATGCGCAGCGCCATGGCCAGCCCGGCCAGCGTCTGCGCCCGCAGCGGGGCATCGGCCGCCTGCCCCCGCAGGGCCCGGTAGGTAATGACGTCCAGCACGGCCGGCACTCCGGCTCGCACCTGGCGCGGCGTGCATACCTGCCCCTTGTGCCGGGGCGCGGCGGGCAGTCCGGCCGACCGGGCGGCGGCCTCGTCACCCGGCCAGTACCCGGTGAGCAGCGCGTACAGCATCCGGGCGAGGGCCACGGTGTCGGCCGTCATCGGGTCGGGGACGCCCGGGTCCTGGGGACCGCCCGGTGCTGGCCCGAACAGGGCCTCGTCGAGCCCGAGACCGGTGATCTTGAGGCCGCTGCGGGGGTGCCAGCGCAGCGTGCGGGGGGTCAGCCGCAGGTGCGGCCGCCCGGCCCGGTGCGCCACGGCGACCGCGTCCGCGGCGTCGGCGATCATGGCCGCGGCCAGCGCCGGGGTCGGCCGCCCGGACCGGAGCAGGTCTTCCAGGTGGGTGCCGGGTGTCCACTCGGCCACGATGTACGGGCACTCCGGGTTGAAGTCGGTGTCGTAGATGGTGGCGATGCGCGCGTCGATGACCTTGGCGGCGGACTGCACCGCGTCGACGATGGCCGGGGGGACCGGGAGGCCCGGGGGCAGCAGGTAGATCGTGACCGGCCGGCCGAGGAGCTGGTCGGTGGCTTTCCACAAAGAAAGGCCGCGCGCCTCCCACCAGGAGCCGCACGGACCCGAGAACCCTGAGACCTGGTCGTCCAGGCCGATCCGCTCGTCTAGCCGGAACCGTCCGCCGAGCAGTCGCGCCGCGCTGTGCGTGCCGGGCGGTGTCTCAGCTACGGTCATTGACTACCTCCTGCCCATCACCAGACAGGTGCAGCCATGCCCCTAAATCGCCGTATGATTCCTCCCGGCTCCGTTCTGCCGCCCTCATCCCACCGCGAGCAGGTGCCCTGAACTGCGGAAACGATCGATCAAAAAAGCTCAGAAAATATCCCGGTCACTCACCGGCGGACGCCCGGAACGTCCGGGGCCAGCAGCCGGTCCATGATCCGGACGCTGGCGTCGAGGGCGGACAGCGGGATGCGCTCGTCGGTGCCGTGGAACATGGCGTAGTAGTCATAGCCTTCGGGCAGCACCAGCGGCGTGAAGCCATAGCAGGTCAGGCCGAGCCGGGAGAACTGCTTCGCGTCGGTCCCGCCGCCCATGCAGTAGGGCACCACGACCGAGCCCGGATCCTCGGCCAGCAGCGCCCGCGCCATGCTTTCCGTCAGCGGGGCGTCGAGCGGTGCCTCCAGCGCCGTCTGCTCGTGCGCGTATTCCCAGGTCACGTCCGGTCCGGTTAGTTCGTCCAGCACGGCGCGGAACTCCTGCTCGGTGCCGGGCAGGACGCGCCCGTCCACGTAGGCGGTCGCCTCGCCCGGGATCACGTTGAGCTTGTAGCCCGCCTGCAGCATGGTCGGGTTGGCGCTGTTGCGCACCGTAGCGGCCACCAGGGCCCCGCCCGGCCCGAGCATGCCGAGCAGCTCGTCCGCGGTCAGCTCCCCGGCGGCCGCCTGGTCCAGCGCCCCGGCGGGCAGCCGCGCCCCGGTCGCGGCGGCGATGGCCTCCACCGCCGCGCGCACCGCCGGGATCAGCCGGACCGGCCACCGGTAGGCGCCGATCCGGGCCACCGCCTCCGCCAGCCGGGTCACCGCGTTCGCCTCGTTCGGCTTGGATCCGTGCCCGGCGCGGCCCCGGGCGGTCAGCCTCAGCCAGGCCGTGCCCCGCTCGGCGGAGGCGATCGGGTACAGCCGCTGGCCCGGCCCGGCGTGAAAGGTGAACGCCCCCGACTCCCCGATGGCCTCGGTGCAGCCCTCGAACAGCTCCGGGTGCTGTTCCACCAGATACCGGGCACCGAACTCCGTGGTGTCTTCCTCGTCCGCGGTGAACGCGAGCACCAGGTCGCGCCGCGGCCGCCGTCCCTCCCGGGCCCACTGGCTGACCAGCGCGAGCAGCACCGCGTCGGCGTTCTTCATGTCGACCGCGCCGCGTCCCCACAGCACGCCGTCGCGTATCTCGCCGGAGAACGGGTGCACCGCCCACGCCGCCGGGTCAGCCGGCACCACGTCCAGGTGCCCGTGCAGCAGCAGTGCACCTTCCTGCTGGGCGCCTTCCTGCCGGGCACCCTCACCCCCGTTCCCGTTTCCGCGAACCCGGGCCACCACGTTCGCCCGCCCCGGCGCCGACTCGAGCAGCACCGGCTCGAGCCCGGCCTCGGCCAGCCGCTCGGCCACGTACTCCGCGGCCGGCCGTTCCCGCCCGTCGCCGCCGCCCCGGTTGGTCGTGTCGAACCTGATCAGGTCGGCCGCGAACCGCGCCGCCGCCGCTCCCGCCCCGGTCAGCTCGGCGACGGTCATCTCAGGCGCCCTCGCCGGCCGGCCGCACCGCCAGGCCGGCCGCGCGGTAGGCGTCGTCGATCAGCCGCATGGTCACGGCGGCGTGCGCCGCCGTGGTCGGCACCGGATCGCCCCCGGCGATCGCGGCCGCGAACGCGCGCAGCTGGTACACGTAAGTCGTCTCCTCGGTGCCCGTCTCGTCGGCCACCACCGCGCCGTCCTTGGTGGCCACCAGCCGGGCCTTGTGCGGGAAGATGAAGTTGTCCAGGTGCACCAGCCCGTCCTCGCAGACCACGTGCAGGTCGGCCCGGAACTCGCCGTCGCGGGTGAACGAGGACTCGAACCAGCCCGTCGTCCCGCCGGAGAAGGCCAGCCGCGCGGCCAGCGACCGGTCCGCCGTCGCTTCCGTATCGCCGGTCACGGGATCAGCCAGCGCCCCGGTGACGGACGCCGCGTCCCCGCCGAGCAGCCGCAAGCAGTCGATCGCGTAGCAGCCGCCGTCCATCAGGGCGCCGCCGGCCAGGGTGAAGTCGTACCTGATGTCATCGGGGCTGGCGATGGCGAAGCTCGTCCAGCACTGCAGGTGCCGCACCGGGCCCAGCTCGTCCACGACCTCGCGCAGCCGGGTGATCAGCGGGTGGTAGCGGTAGTGCATGGCCTCCATCACCACCAGCCCGGAGTCCGCGGCGGCCCGGACCACCTGGTCCGCCTCGTCCGCGTTGGACGCGAACGGCTTCTCGCACAGCACGTGCTTCCCGGCCGCGATCGCCCGCAGCGTCCACGGCCCGTGCAGCGAGTTCGGCAGCGGGTTGTAGACCGCGTCGATCTCGGGATCGTCCAGCAGCTCCTGGTAGGACCCGTAGGCCTGGCCGATGCCGTGCCGCAGCGCGTAATGCTCCGCCCGGGAGGCGTCCCGGGCGGCCACCGCGGCCACCGTCACCGCGGGCACGCTCCCGGCCGGCTCGAGCAGGGCGGACAGCGAGATACGAGACGAGCCCAGGGTTCCGATGCGCAGCATTTCCACGCGGATCAGGCTAAGCCATCGGCTTCCCCGTCAGCACCATCGGCCTCCAGGTCAGCTGGGCAAACACCGTGGCCGACATGCCGCAACCTGCTATTCACCGCCAGTTAACCTCCGGGATCGCAGGACCGTTACGATGCCTGGAATCACGGTGGTGAACCGACGTTCGGGGCGGGGAAACGGAGACAGCGGTGAGCCAGCAACCCGGCCGGGTCGCGTTGGTCAGCGGAGGCTCGCGCGGCATCGGCGCGGCCACCGTGCGGAAGCTGGCCGCGGACGGCTGGGACATCGGCTTCAGCTACATCGACGACGGTCCTGCCGCCCGCGAGGCGGAAAAGGATGCCGGGGAACTCGGCGTCCGGGTGACCGGCACCGACGTCGACCTGACCGACGCCGGCGAGGTCAGCTCCTGGTTCCGGCTGACCGAGGAAGAACTCGGCCCGGTGCAGGCGGTGGTCTGCTGCGCCGGCCTCACCCAGGAACGCCCGCTGACGCTGGTGGCCGACGCCGAGTGGCGCTCGCTCATCGACACCAGCCTGCACGGCGTGTTCCACCTGTGCCGGATCGCGGTGTTCGCGATGATGAAACGGCGGGAAGGCCAGATCATCACGGTGTCCTCGGTCTGCGGCGAGTACGACCATGACCCGGCCGGGCACGACACGCTGACGCGGCCGGGAGTAGCCGGGTTCACCCGCGCCCTGGCCAGTCAGGCCCGCCGGTTCGGGGTCAGCGTCAACGCGATCACTCCCGGCCCCGGCGCCCGGGGCCGGGACGCGGCTCTCGTGCCCGGGCACGCCCGGGCCGGCCTGACCGAGACGATCGCCCTGCGCCGCTTCGGCAGCGCCACCCAGGTCGCCGACCTGGTCGCGTCCCTGCTCGCGGCCGACGCTCCGGGCGTCACCGGCCGGGTCCTGGAAGTCCCCACCGCCATCTCGTTCTAGAAGCACCGCGCTAACGGGTCCGGGCCGTCGCTTCGACGTTGGCTTGAACGTCCCGGGGGCACGGTGGAGGTATGCACAGCGATCTCCGGGAACACCGTTGTCACCAGGAGAACGACGGGGCGGCGGCGCCACGTACCAGGCAGTCCGCCGCGCTGCTCTCCGTCTGCCTGGGCTTCTTCGTCATCCAGCTCGACGTCACCATCGTCAACGTGGCGCTGCCGGCTATCCAGCGCGAGATCGGCGGCTCGCTGGCCGGCCTGCAGTGGGTCATCGACGCGTACACCCTCGCGCTGGCCTCCATCATGCTCACCGCGGGAGCCGCCGCTGACCGCGCGGGCGCTAAAAAGGTGTTCACCGCCGGCCTGGCCGTGTTCGCCATCGGCTCGGCCGCCTGCGCGGCCGCCCCCTCGCTCGGCGTGCTGGTCGCCGCCCGGGCCGTCCAGGGCCTGGGCGCGAGCGCGCTGCTGCCGTGCTCGCTGGCGCTGATCGTGCACCAGTTCCCCGGCCCGCGGGCGCGCGCCCGGGCGCTCGGCGTGTGGGGCGGGATGGGCTCGGCCGGGGTGGCGCTCGGCCCGGTGGCCGGCGGCGCCCTGGCCGCCGCGGTCGGCTGGCGCTCGATCTTCCTCGTCAACGTGCCGGTCTGCCTGCTCACGGTGATCCTGCTGCGGCGCTACGCGGACGAGTCGCCGGTGCACCCGGACCGCCGGACCGACGTACCCGGCCTGCTGCTCGGGGCGGCCATGCTGGCCGGGTTCACCGCCGCCTTCATCACCGCGGGCGAGCAGGGCTGGCTCACCCCGCTGCCCGGCGCCCTGCTGGCCGGCGGCCTCCTGGCTGGCTGGGCGTTCACCCGAGCCGAACGCCGCCACCCCTACCCCGTCTTGCCGCTCGCACTGTTCAGGAACAAGAACCTCAGCGGCGCCACCGGCGTCGGCCTGATCTTCAACCTGGTCCTGTACGGGTCCCTGCTCTGCCTGTCGCTCTGCCTGCAGACCCAGCGGCACGAGTCCGTGCTGGCCACTGGGCTCCTGCTGCTGCCGATGAGCATCACGGTCGGTCTCGGCTCGCTGGCCAGCGGCCGGCTGACCGCGCGCTTCGGGTCGCTGCCGCCGATGCTGGCCGGACTCACGATCGCGGCCGCGGGCGCCGCCCTGCTCGCCACGGCGGGACCCGCCAGCCCGCTCGCGCTGATCCTGGCCGGCTCGATCCTGCTCGGCCTGGTCTCGCTGGCCATGCCGGCCATGACCGCGGCCGTGGTCGGCGCGGCCGGCCCCGAGCACGCCGGCGTGGCCAGCGGCGTCCTGAACACCGCCCGGCAGGCCGGCGGCGCCCTCGGCGTGGCCGTCCTCGGTTCCCTGCTCGGCCACGGGCACCCGTTCAGCCTGCGCGTGCCGCTCCTGGTCGCGACCGCGGGCTACCTGATCGCGATCGCCGTAGCCTGGCTTCCCCTCCGTGAACGCCGAGGCGCTGAGCGCTGAGGCCCCGCGCCGCCCGCCCGCAGCGGCTACCATTCATGAGGTCCGAAGGGGAGGACCGGGAGAGGGGGGCCTGGTGGCACGCACGCCGCTGCAGCAGACTGATCCGCCGGCGGT
>Ga0136846_1236532_pt1 | contig 22196 bp, 15 predicted proteins | sample HopSoiMetagenom2_FD_96841 | JGI IMG/M metagenome (GOLD analysis project Ga0136846, IMG submission 96841) | Grasslands soil microbial communities from Hopland, California, USA - 2 Assembly 2016 (version 4) | ecosystem: Environmental > Terrestrial > Soil > Grasslands | place: USA: Hopland... | reverse complement strand
TGTATCCAATCGATCACTCCATCAGGAATGAATACATAATATACCGCATAGATACCATAGAGCACAATGCCAATCAGATAGGCTGTAGGATAATATTTTCCCCTGAATGCCAGCCAGCATAATACTGCTGCATACAGGTAGATAGGCATCCAGATATAAGGATCAGGGTCATTATACTGAAGTGCAGCAAATAATACAAAAATAATAGCCCAGATAATGTTGAAGATTTTCATTTAACCAAAGTACAAAAAATGTGGTTATTGTCCCAACCACTCCTTAAATCCATTTACTCTTTCCCGGCTTACTACTGTTTCCGCCGTAGTCCCCGGCAGAAGTTCCACCTTTAACCTTCCACCCAGCCAGGTATGTACTTTAGAGATGGCTTCAATGTTAACCAGCAGGTGGCGGTTAATACGGAAGAATTTATTCGGCTGTAATTGCTCCTCCAGTTGTGATAAGTTAGATTCCAGCAGGTATTTATTATTACTGAAGTCAACTGCATAGCAGAGCTTGCCATCAGCAAAACAATAAGCCGTCATCTCAGTTTTAAGATAGCTCAACTGTTGACCCCTTTTGATCAATAACCGTTCCCGAAAACGATTGGAGTTCATTTCCTGAACCAGCTTAATGATCTTATCAGACAATCCATTTTCCTTTTGTGAATATAACTGCCTGTATTTCTCTACTGCCTGCTCCAGTTCCTTTTCATCAATTGGTTTTAGCAAATAATCTACACTGTTCACTTTAAAGGCCTTCAGTGTGTATTGATCGAACGCAGTAGTAAAAATCACCGGAGCCTTAACCTGCGTTTGCTGAAAGATATCAAAGCTCAAACCATCCGCCAGCTGAATATCCATGAAGATGAGATCGATATCGTCTGCTGTGCGCAGGAAACGCACCCCTGATTCAACACTGTCCAGCCTGCAAACCACTTCAATTTCATCATGAATACCCTTGAGCAGTTTGGTTAACCGGCTGGCAGCGGGTGCCTCATCTTCTATAATAAGAATTTTCATATTAGTATTCGATCAAAGGAATAGATACTGTAAAACTGGAACCGTTTTCTTCCACTTCCACCTTCCTCTCACTTAAGAGTTTATACCTGTTACGAATATTATCGAGCCCTATACCCGTTGATTCATTCAGCTGGTTTTTCTTTTGCAGGTTGTTACTCACTACCAGCTGGCCATTTTCAGCAAATACATCAATCCGCAAAGGTTTTTCACTTGAAACAATATTATGTTTGATAGCATTTTCCATTAATATTTGTAACGATAGCGGAATGATCTTCCGGTTCAACTTTTCTTCGGGAACATTGATTGTTATTTCCAGGTTGTCCCCAAATCTTGTCTTTAACAGAAAAGCATAAGCCTTCAATACATCCAATTCCTCTTTGAGCGGAATACTATGCTCATCCTTCACTTCCAGGATATGCCGGTACACCTTCGACATCTGCTGAACAAAATCAACCGCCCTCTTTGGATCTTCAGGAATAATTGATACCAGGGTATTCAGGTTATTAAACAGAAAATGAGGATTAACCTGGGTCTTCAATGCATCCAGTTGCGCATAAAGGCTTTCTCGTTTCAACATTTCTCTTTCTTTCACTGATTTCTCCAATTCTCTTTTAAAATAGATGCTTTCATAAATGGCAACCACTGTGAGTGAACAAAATATGGCAGCGGCATTTGAATTGGTTACAACAAAGCGCAGGTCAAAGGGTGGATAAGGATGCTCATGCTTCAGGCCGCAAATATCCAGGAGATAGCCAAGCACGTTATTGGTAATAATCGTATAAATAAGCATTACCGTTGATTGTACCCACAGCCTTTTCCGCGTATCGCTAAAAGCAGGGTATCGTCCCCTGGCCCATATTAAAATAAACCGGTTGCCCAGCCAGATAGCAGCAGTAACAATAAACGTACTGGTATACACCATCCAGGTCAGATAGGGCGGCCTGGTAAACCCCCATCCAAAGAAAATAACAGGTATGATCAATGATGCAAGTGGTACCAGTATTATGGTAACAATCCTGTCATCAAATCCTATTTTCCTGTTGGTATGCCACATGCAGTAAAATTAGCAATCGTTATGATCAAAAGGTAATCTGGTAATTGATATTCGGGAAAAAGCCGATCTGATCAATCCTTCCGATACCACCCGTCTTTGGATTCAATGTCTGTAAATAGATATTCCTGTTGTTCGTCACATTCTGAAAATCAACATACCATTTCTGCGTAGCCCTTTTTCCATTCTTTATAAATGAGAATTTGAAATCCCAGCGCCAGTAAGCATTATGCCGAAGACTGTAGGCTTCATCCTCTTTGAATTTCACATATCCCACTGTTTCTGAAGCATCCAGGTCAAAGGGTGTATACGGCTGACCGCCTGCAAATGCCAGTTTGGTATCAATACCGAGCGCTGATTTGGATCCAACTTTAAACTCCTTACCCCCGAGGATATTGGTAACGAAATGCGTATTGAATGCCGTGCTCCTCCAAATCTCATCACTCCCTCTGTATTTTGATTCAAAAACTGAAGCAGTTACCAGCCAGTAGAATCCTTTATTAAGAAACCGTTCCAGCGTTAGCTCCGCTCCGTAATTATATCCATTACCATCATTCACCAGATTTGTTTTATCAGGAAAATAAAAATCAGCACCTGCATTCAACATACTAAAACTGGAACGCGTTCTTTCCACTGCCGCATCATAAATATATTGCCCGTATACTTCTGCTTTCAGTCGTAAATACCTTGAAAAGCTGATATCATACCCCAACACGCCATGCAGGCTTTTAACCAGATCCAGATCTTTATTTGTCAATGCACCACCGGGCGACTGATAGAAATAAACTTCCAGTGGCTGTGTTTGACTATGCAACCCTGTTCCGAAGGAAATGGACTGATTGGGCTTTAACTGGTATTTGATATTCCATCTTGGTTCAATACTCCAGGTATTATTCAGGGTAAAGAACTGGTAATATATTCCCAGGTTGGAAGAAAGACGATCAGAAAAACGGTGCCCCAGATTAGTGAATGCCTTCAGCAGAGAAGTGCTTTTATTGATATCCACAAAACGTGTCAAAGTGGAATCACCATCCCGAATAAATTCCTTGTTGAGTGTCAGCCTGGTCATATCAGCCACAAATCCTGCGGTAAATTGATTCTTCGCATTGAATTTTTTATTGAATGTATAGCCTGCAGAATATTTTACCTGCTGGTAGTTAGTGTTATTGGATGGTTTTCCAGGTTTGTTGGCTTCCACGATCTGCTCATCGTATTTTGATTTGAATCCTGATACCGCCACAATAGCCTTTCCAGAAGTACCTGGATTAAAGAAATAAGTGTGCGTCAGTCCGGTTACACCGGTAAGCGATTTAAATTTTCGATCCCTTAGCGTACCGTCATTCGATGCATATAGATTATCCTCTTCATCTGCCGGAAAATTGATATGGCTTTCTCCACCCAATCCAAACCAGCTAAAAGTGCCCGCTTTCTTTGTAGGCATATTGATCTTGAAACTGGCGTCCTGGTAATAAGGAGTTGAATTACCAGTACCCACACTCAATCCCACGGCCTGTATCGCTGCTACCAATGAATAACGATAATTCACCAGGAAGGAGGATTTGGTTTCCATATTCAGAGGACCTTCTGCTCCCACTTCAAATCCATTGAACCCCATCTGGCCCAGGAATTCATATTTTTCATTATTCCCATTGCGCATGCGAAGGTCAAATACCCCTGCAAGTGCATTACCATATTGGGCAGGAAATGCACTGGTAATAAAGTCAGAACTTTTAAGCGTATTGGTATTTAAAATGGTTACCGGACCACCTGTTGATCCCAGCGTACTGTAATGATTGGGGTTGGGAATATCAATCCCATCCATGCGCCATAATACACCAGACGGAGAATTACCTCTTATGATTATATCATTGCGTGCATCATTGGTTCCGCTAACTCCTGCAAAGTTTTGTGCCATTCTGCTGGGATCATTCCTTGTTCCTGAATAACGAAATGCTTCATCAACACTCAACTGTCGGGCACTGACCAGTGCTGCATCATTCAATGCCCTGTTCTTTGGGCGACCAGAATTAACGATCACTTCATCCAGTTTTTTGATCTTCTCTTTTAGCCTGATCTCAATTACGACCTCCTTGGAGGAAGTGACCTCAATATGCTGGATAATGGCCATTTCATAGCCTATATTGCTGGCAATAATTGTTTGGCGGGCAATGGGCACTCGCAATAATTTAAATGCTCCGGTTGAATCAGTGATTGATGCGATGGTTGGTATTCCTTCAATAGTTACAGTAATATTGCTCAATACATTTCCAGATTGTTCATCTACAACAGTCCCCCTGATCGTTTGTCTGTAATTTATATCCTGTGCCGTGACTATTCCACCCAGGCAGAACAGCAGCACTGCCAGTAAACCCTTTTTCATACAATAAGTTTAAGTTGGTTAGCTTCTTTTAATTTTTCAATTAGTTTTTAACCGACCCACAATGATTGAATTCCTGTACCGCTTCATTCAGTTTAGAGATATCATCATTGATAGCCTTGGCTTTTGCAAGCGCCTGCTCGCATTTCCCAAAGCTTTCCGCCACCACAGTGGCTACTGTTTTGCGATTAAGATGTTTTAATGCACGATTTGAAGAGATATAAAGAAAATAATCACCGGGATTGCCTTCCGTACCATTGATAAATACGGCCTGGTTACCATTGTATACCGGTTTGAAAGAAGCATCGCTTGATTTTTGCAGGAACTTTATGGACCCGTCTTCAATTAGTTTAAAAAAATCACCTTTGATGCAGAGGAATTTATCATCCCCAATGCTGGCAGATTGCAGGGCACTTCCATCATAATTCTTTTTCTTATTCTCCCCATCCAGTAAAGTAAGAGAGGCATTGCTGCGGATCTTTTCCTTTATATAACCGGAAACCGTGCTGCCATCAATTAAAACAATATTTCCTTTAGTGAATCCTTTAGGTGCTTCCTGGGCGGTAGTCACCAGTGTAAGAATGCTTAGCATCGCCGTGGCGATTATTAATTTTGTCTTCATAACTGTTGATTATTGGTTAATGGTTTGTCTAATAGCTTAAGTACAATACAATGCTACACAGGAACTGAGGCCTGTACAATCAAAATGGAGTGAGTTGGGGAATTGGCGGACTGAGCTGTAAATCCGATCCTGCGGCGCAGACCTTTTTTAAAAATCGAATCCCAAATTCCGGGTCGAAATTTGGGATTCTAAAGTATAGTGAAAATAGTATTATTCTACAATGGTGGCGCCTTCTGCAAGTAAAGTCACTTTATTATTCAATACCTCTACAAACCCGCCTGTGATATCAAAGAAAGCAACATGACTTTGCTTATCCTTTAAAACCTTTACTCTGCCGGCTTTCAGTGCACTTACCAGTGGAGCATGTTTTTCAAGCACTTCAAAAGAACCGCTGATGCCCGGCATTTGCACACCATAGACTTCGCCGCTGTAGAGTTTCTTTTCCGGAGTGAGTATTTCGAGATTCATTTAATTCAGTTTTGATTCCAGGTACTAGCCCTGAGCCTGTGCCATCAGTTTCTTTCCTTTTTCAATTGCATCGTCAATTGTACCTACCAGGTTGAAGGCAGCTTCAGGCAAATCATCTACTTCACCGTCCATGATCATATTGAATCCACGGATGGTTTCTTCAATTGGAACCAGCACACCTTTCAAACCAGTGAAAGCCTCAGCCACATGGAAGGGCTGTGAAAGGAAACGTTGTACTTTTCTGGCACGGGCAACGGTCATCTTATCTTCATCACTCAATTCATCCAGGCCAAGGATGGCAATGATATCCTGCAACTCTTTATAACGCTGCAACATCAGCTTCACCCGGTTAGCACATGTATAGTGGGCTTCCCCTACAATCAGCGGACTAAGGATACGGCTGGTAGAATCCAGCGGGTCAACCGCAGGATAGATACCAAGGTCAGCAATCTTTCTTGACAATACCGTTGTTGCATCAAGGTGAGCGAAGGTTGTAGCAGGCGCAGGATCGGTAAGGTCATCCGCAGGTACATATACCGCCTGAACGGAGGTGATTGACCCATTCTTGGTAGAAGTGATCCTTTCCTGCATGATACCCATTTCAGTAGCCAGGGTAGGCTGATAACCCACTGCAGAAGGCATACGACCCAACAGGGCTGATACCTCAGAACCTGCCTGGGTAAAACGGAAGATATTATCTACGAAGAAAAGGATGTCCTTTCCTTTACCTTCTCCATCACCATCACGATAGTATTCTGCGATAGTCAGACCTGAAAGTGCCACACGTGCACGGGCACCTGGAGGCTCGTTCATCTGTCCGAATACGAAAGTTGCTTTTGATTCAGCCAGCTCTTTCATATCTACCTTGCTGAGATCCCATCCGCCTTGCTCCATACTGTGCTTGAAACCTTCACCATATTTCATGATACCGGCTTCAATCATTTCACGCATCAGGTCATTTCCTTCACGAGTACGCTCACCCACACCTGCAAACACGGATAATCCGGAATATGCCTTCGCAATATTGTTGATCAATTCCTGGATCAATACTGTTTTACCTACACCCGCACCGCCAAACAAACCGATCTTACCACCCTTTGCATAAGGCTCAATCAGGTCAATAACCTTGATACCCGTAAACAATATTTCGGTAGCAGTGCTCAGGTTCTCAAACATGGGAGGTTTGGAGTGAATAGGGCGACCACCTTCTTTGGAAACAGGAGGTAATCCATCAATCGGGTCACCAGTCACATTGAACAGGCGGCCTTTAATAGCTTCCCCGACAGGCATGGCAATGGCTTTGCCGGTATCTATTACCTGCGTACCTCTTACCAGGCCCTCAGTACCATCCATGGCAATGGTACGCACACTGTCTTCACCCAGGTGCTGCTGTACTTCCAGTACCAGCGTATCACCATTTTCTTTTTTCAGTTCCAATGCATTGTAAATCTCGGGAAGTTTGCCGTCGAACTGCACGTCAACTACTGCTCCGATGATCTGCTTTACTTTGCCAACATTTGCCATATATGTGAAGGGATTTATTTTGGCCGCAAAGGTAAGGGTGTGGAGGGGAACTATGAAATGTAAAATGCAGATTTTCCAGCTTGGAAAACCCTGGTTTTTGGGGAAAAATGAGCGGCCGGTCTCCTGTATGGTTTCCGGCCGCAAACACTTGATATATAGCAGATGCCAACAATAATCTTTAACCCTCTGACTGCTGGCTGCACCTTCTTATAATTAATATCCTGAATTCTGCGGCAGGGCATTCCCCAAGTCAATTTCCCGCTGAGGTATCGGCAGGATCAGTCGTGGAAAATTATAGGGATGTCCATTGGCTGGTAGCTGCAGTCTTTTTACGGTAAAAAACCGGTCACCCTCAAATGCCAGTTCCCTGTACCGTTCCATTACTATTACATTGGCATTAGCTATGGCACCCAGTGAACCGAGTCCCGCCCTGTTACGAATAATATTCACATCCGCCAATGGACTATTCGGACCAACAGGCGTCCCGCCTTTCCGGAAATTGGCTTCCGCACGGGTGAGGTACATCTCTCCCAGCCGGATAACGGGTATGCTTTTATACAGGTCCCGCCATTTTGAAGTCATTTTTCCAGTGGAACCAGAGATACTTTCACCATCATAAAAGAGCTCAGCTCTCTCATCTCCTGGTTCATATTTTGCCAAATGAGCAGGCGTGATCTGTATTTCTCCCCTGCCCACCGGATCTGCAGAATAAAATGTTGTGATACCAAAATCAGTAGTACCAGAATTACTCTGACTGGTTTGCTGAATGGCAAAAATGTCTTCTGATGAATTACCAGCATTATTGAACTCCTTGTCAATAGACGAAACGAGCGAGAATCTTCCAGACTGTATTACTTCATTTGAAGCAGCCGCAGCCTGTGCATATTTTGCCTGAGATAAATAAACGCGAGAAAGGAAGGCCAGGGCTGAAAACCTTGTGGCTCTGGCAGCCGGATTAGATGCTGGCATTTTTGCTGCAGCATCCGTAAGATCACTTACAATCTGGGTGTATACAGCTTCCACGGATGCCCTCGGCAATTTATCTCTTGAAGGGTCATAGCCAGATACGGGTTGTAGTATCAGAGGCACTCCCGGATTGCTGGAAGTACTTCCGGCAGAATAAGGTTGCGCAAAAAAATTGACCAGGTAATAATAGGTAACTCCACGGAAAAATTTTGCTTCACCTTCTATCTGGTTTTTTTCATCTGCTGCTAACAACCCCAGCTTGCTTAATACAATATTTGCTGCATTAATGGTATGATAGGAGTTGGCCCAAACCTGGTAAATCTCCGGTGAAGTAGTAACCTGGGAATTCTGGTGAAGGTCATCATAACTTTCAAATGTACCGGCCCAGTCAATATCACCATCATTGATAAGAAGTTCACCAAACGTGTTGTATTTTTCTCCGAAGGCATTGGCGTTTTGCCAGGTTGAATAAGCGCCAGCCAGAACAGCTTTGACATCATCGGCAGATTTGATCTGATCAGGGGTCAATGAATTCTGTGGCGGAACATCCAGCTTTTTATTGCAGGCAGTTGCAAGCAAAAAAGCCATTAGTATAAAATATATCCTTGAGTTCATTTGTTTACCTTTTAAATTTTTAATACGATTCTTCTGCAGCAGGCTCAGAATTTAACATTTATCCCAAACGAAAATGTTTTAGGTTGAGGTATGGTGTAGAAATCAGTACCTGCGGTGATATTCTGCACAGCTGTCACTTTTGTCCCTAATGTATTGACCTCCGGATCACTTATATAATCCGTAACTGTCAACAGATTGGTAGCGGCAATAAATACCCGGGCACTGGTGATCCTGAATTTATTTATAACTGCTGATGGCAGATTGTAGCCTACGCTCAATTGGCGAAGCCGCAGGTAAGAGCCATCATATATCCAGCGGGATGAAGTACGCTCTCCTGAAGACATGAAAATACCGAGCCGGGGAATTTCAGTAATATCGCCTGGCTTCCTCCAGCGTTTTAATATTTCAGTTGTCTGATTATCCAAGCCGTTACCAAATCCTGACGACATAAAACGACCGGCATTATTATAAACATCATTTCCATAAACAAACGTGAAGAATACATTAAGGTCAAATCCTTTATACGAAAGGGTATTGGTCAACCCACCCGTAAAATCAGGATTGGCGTTTCCTACTACCTGGCGCTTCGCTTCATTGTAATCATTCGTTGGTTTATCATTAGCATCCAGATAAAGCGCATCTCCATTTGCAGGGTCAACGCCAACGAATTTTGGCATGAAGAAGACTCCAATAGGCTGCCCTTCCACCGCACGCTGAAACGAGCTTCCTTCAATTACCTGTCCTTCAATATTTTTAATCTTATTCCTATTGAATCCAATATTGAATGAAGTATTCCACTTAAAATTCTTGCCTTCAATATTTCGACTGTTGATCAAAATTTCCAGTCCTTTATTCTCAAGGCTTCCCAGGTTTTGGAAGATGGTGTTGAGAAAATTGACATTATCAAAATAACCATTGGTTGCAGGAACGTTTACGGCCAGTAAAAGATCCCTTGTCTGTTTATTATACCAGTCTATTTCACCAGATACGCGGTTATTCCATAACCCGAATTCCATTCCGATATCTACCTGCGTGGTCTTTTCCCATTTCAGTTTTGAATCACCTAACTGGAATGGAATAAAACCAGGTAAACCGGGGTAGTTGGAAACCTGGAAAAGATCCAGGAACTGATGCTCGCCGATTTCAGCATTTCCAGTGATGCCCCAGCTTCCACGCAGCTTGAGGAAATTGATGACACTGGATTTTTTCAGGAAGTTCTCTTCAGAAAGTATCCAGCCACCAGACAAAGCGGGGAAAACTCCATAACGGTTATCCGGTCCAAACCGGGAGGAACCATCCATCCTTACACTTCCACCAAGAATATATTTATCGTCAATGGTCACATTTGACCGCAGGAAATACGAAAGAAAATTATATCGGGCATTAACAGAATTACCAAAGGTTACATTGGTGGCGCCCGCCAGATTTTTTACGGCAGCCGAAGGATAATCTTCCGCCTGTTCATTGGATTGGCGCAGGTCATTTTGCAGATAGCTCATACCCAACAGAGTGGAAGTCTTAATTCTTTCACCAGTGATAGGAGACCAGGTAAAATAATTATTTGTATTAAAGCTCACATTCTGGGAAGTAAAATACTGTCCCTTCCCGATTCCCTGCCCATCCTGTGTGCGCTTATCATCAAAAGTTTCCTGTGTCATATTTAGCATATCAGCTCCAAACTCTGATCGGAAACTCAGCGTGGGCAAAATGGAAAGATTAGCGAATACATTACCGATATTGCGATAGGTTACCTGTTTATCGCTATTATATTTAGCATCCAGCAACCCGTTTGGATATAAGGTATTGGCATTGTAATCGCCTGTAGCCGGATCATATAAAGGTGAGATCGGAATTTGGGCCATGATCTGACCAGGTGTAGAAAACGCATTATCATTGGTAACACGATCCAGTTGTGAACGGACCATCGACATATTAATTCCTACAGATAATTTATCAGTTATCGAATGATCCAGATTCAATCTGCCACCAAACCGTTTGAACCGGTTTACAATAACAATAGCTTCCTGATCATTGTAGAAACCTGAAGCATAAAATCTTGTCTTTTCATTACCACCCCGGAGGGAAAGATCAACCTGCCTTGACAAAGCGTTTTTACGGTACTGCTGATCTTCATAATTAACATCTACTGCAGCATTTTGCCAATCAGTACCCAATGAGAGAGGATCAAGATAATTATCCTTTATATAATTATAATAGAAATCGATGGCTTCCTGCTCAGAGCCGAAACCACTAACATTATTGGCGAAATCATATTTACCGTCATTGGTAACTGCTTCCTTAATGAGCTCAACATATTGTTTCGCATTCAGAAATCCGCGTTTGGTAGTTGGATTGGAAATACCAATGCTGGAATTCAATTCTACGACTGTTTTATTATTTCGTGTTCCTTTTTTTGTAGTGATCAGCACAACCCCATTTGCAGCACGTGCGCCATAAATAGCGGATGCTGCAGCATCCTTCAACACTTCCAATGATTCAATATCATTGGGATTAAGATCGGCCAAAGGATTGGTTGGTTCATTATTGATATCACTCTGGCTCGTGGTTGTAAGTGGAATACCATCCACAACATATAGTGGCTGACTGCTGGCAGAAAGAGAAGAGGTTCCGCGAATTCTTACCTTAATCCCCTGCCCTACCTTACCGCTACTATTTTCAACAACCACTCCAGGCGCTTTACCCTGGATGGCAGATTCAAAACTCTGGACGGGCTGGTTCTCTATTTCTCGTGCCGCAATTCGACTAATAGATCCACTCACTGTTCTTTTCTGTGTTTGTCCATACCCTACTACTATTACTTCAGAAAGACGGCGATCATCTTTTTTTAAAACCACATCAGCTGTTCCACCAGTGACGGGTAATTCAATTGGTAAATAACCGATGGAAGAAAATACCAGCGTAGCCTGACCTGAAGGAACGGTTATAGAGTAAATGCCTTCCGTATTGGCAACGGTGGCGGTTTTTGTTCCCTTAAGTGTGATGGTTGCGCCATCGAGTGGGCGGCCTTCCTCAGATGATATTTTTCCCCGGATAGTCTGGTTTTGTGCAATGGACCAGGTCCAGCTACCCATGAACAATACTAATAGCAGAATCTTTAATTTTTCCATAAGTGTGATTTGATTGAAATAATAGCCTTAGCTAATGAAGGTTTGTCCGGCAGACAAGAAATTAAACCAGTATGCTTTTGAAAGAGGAGTTAAAATTGCCGGAGCATTAATTTAATCAGCTCAGTCATGATATAGCAGGGTCCAACTATCCTTTCGCAATCGGGCTCGAACATTGCGTTTGGCTATTTTATCACCGGATTCGTTGGCCTTATCATGTTTTACCGGGCTTTCATCATTTCTTAATTTAGTATTCCCAGGGCAAGGCTCTATATTCAATAAAAATATTTTGGGGAGATTGTCCGGAACAGGAAAAGTTGTTCGTAGTATACCGAACAACTTTAATAACCTTTAAAAAATTAATTATTATGGAAAAGTTCATGCTTATTTTTCATGGCGGTGGAATGGAAGGATTGAGCCCTGATGAGATGCAGGTTCAGATGGGTAAATGGTTTGCCTGGATTGAAAACCTGAATAAGAAGCAGCAATATGTTTCAGGCGAACCTTTGTTGCCTGGTGGAAAGCTGGTAAGTGGAAAAGCTGGCAAATCAGTTACAGATGGTCCTTACACAGAGGGTAAGGAAGTAGTAGGCGGCTTTTTTATTATAAAGGCAAAGGATCTGGATGAGGCAGTAGCAATTTCAAAAGACAGTCCGGATTTTGATTTTGGGGGCAGTGTGCAGGTAAGGCAGGTGATGAAAATGGATATGTAAGTTGTCTACTTTTGTATAGTCCAAAATATACCAGATATTCTCTCTTGCTGCCCGTTTGCTGACCGGTTGCTGGTTCGTTGCTAAAAACAGCCCCTGGGTTGCTACATCGTTGCTAGCGTGTTGCTGGATCCTTGCTAGTTTTTGATGTTTTTCAGCAGGAAGTCAGCAAGGAGCCAGCAACACGCTAGCAACAAAAATGCAACGAAGGAGCAACCAGCCTGCTGGCGGCCAGCAATCCCGCAGCAGGAAGTTAGCAGGAGGTCAGCAGGAACTACCTTACAGGAAATGACCCCAACAAATAATATTAATCAGCTGGTTGACCATCTTTTCAGACATGAGGCTGGGAAGATGGTCTCCGTTTTATCGCGTCTGCTTGGCCTGCAAAATATTGAGACTGCGCAGGATATAGTACAGGATACGCTGTTCCAGGCCATGACCACCTGGGGTTTTGGAGGCGTGCCCGAAAACCCGCCGGCGTGGTTACACCGTGTAGCCCGTAACAAGGCAATTGATTACCTGAGGCGGGAAAAGAGGTTCAGGGAGATCAGCCCTCAGTATTCCAGCCTTCTCCAGTCGGAATACAGCTTGTCTACTTTTGTCTCCCAATTCTTCCTTGAAAATGAAATTGAGGACAGCCAGTTACGCATGATCATGGCCTGTTGCCACCCTTCCATGCCGGAAGACTCCCAAATCGCTTTTGTACTAAAAACGCTCTGCGGTCTTGGTATAAAGGAAATTGCAAAGGCCTACCTCACCAATGAAGAAACAATCGCAAAGCGTATTTACCGGGCTAAGGAAAAGATAAGGTCAGAATCCATACAACTGGAAGTTCCACAGGGCAAGGATTTACCCGGCCGGCTGGATGTAGCACTCAAATCGATTTACCTTCTGTTCAATGAAGGATACAATTCCTCCCAGCCAGATCTGCTTATCAGGGATGATCTATGCGCTGAAGCCCTGCGTTTGTGCTATCTGTTATGTGAACATCCTCTCACCAATCACAGCCAAACACGTGCACTAATGGCCCTGCTTTGTTTTCAATCCTCCCGTCTTCAGTCAAGGCTGGATGACAAAGGACAAATTATCCTGTTACAAAACCAGGATCGTAGTCAATGGAACCGGGACCTGATCCGAAGAGGGTTTTATTACCTGGATGCTGCAACGGATGACAACACAGTAACAAAATATCATTTTGAAGCAGCTATAGCTTCCATTCATGCTGCGGCATTATCATTTGAACAGACCGACTGGAAATCCATTTATCATCTTTATGATGCTTACTACAAACTTGAACCTGGCCCTATCGTTGCGTTAAATAAGGCCATTGCATCCGCTTACGCCATCAGTCGGGAAAATGCATTAAAGGAATTACTACAGATAAAAGGCCTTGAACAATACTATCTCTATTATGCATCTGCTGGCGAAATGTATTTCGAATTAAATAATAAACACGAAGCGAAAAAGTTTTTTGAAAAAGCCTCTTCACTTACTACTTCACTAATTGAACAACGATTGCTACAGGAAAAGATCAATCAGTGTAATTGATTCGCGCCTGGCCAACACACGTATATCCGGGTTCCATTTTGCTTTCCTTTAACTACCCATGCCAATTCCCCATTCTGCTGGCATACCTTTTGTAAAATCATTGGTATGAAATTTATACAAGTCCTTGCCTCTGTGGCCGTTCTCCTATTTTATTCATGTAATAACGCAGATAATACCAGTTCCCAAAGCGAAGAAAAAGAAAAGGAAAAGAATATTACTACCCGGGATATTAGTATAACCCGCTCAAATGCCTATAATGATCTGTTCCTGGACACTGCCGCCGTGGAGAAATTTATCACGGACAAAAAGCTTCCAGACAGCATTGCCCGAAGAGTGCGCAGCTTCTACAACGCACGCAATTTTGAATATGCATGGTTTTCTTCAACCGGATTAACAGAACAGGCACGATGCTTCTGGAACCAGCATGATTATGTTACCACGTATGGGAATGATAGCACCCTTAAGGATAAAGCATTGCAGAAGAAAATGGACAGATTGATTGCCGAGGACACGCTGATCATTGGCAGGAATGATAAATCTTATCAATCAACAGAATTGACTTTAACCAGTCATTTTATTCAATACATACTGAATACCTATGAGAAGGGATATGTGAAGCGCAAAGAAGTGGAACGATTCATACCAGCAAAAAAAACGGAGTCACTTTCCCTCGCAGATTCTTTGTTAAACAAGAAACACAAGGACGACAAATATTATGAGGATGTAAATGAACTATATGGCGCTCTCAAAAACCAGTTACAACTGTATTATCAGATAGCGAAACAGGGAGGATGGCCAACAATCACGGCAGGTAAAAAGCCGCTGAAGAAAGGTCATTCGGGGCCAGAGATCGCAGTTATTAAAAAAAGATTACAGCTTACCCATGATATGGCTGCAGGAGACAGCAGCAACGTTTTCACCGATACGCTGGAAAATGGTGTAAAGAATTTTGAGCAACGACATGGCTATACACCCGATGGGATCATAACTGCTGATCTGATTGAACAAATGAATGTTCCTGTTTTGAAAAGGATCCAGCAAATACTTATCAATATGGATCGAATGCGATGGATGCCGCATCAGCCTCAGGGCACATTGATCACTGTAAATATTCCTGAGTTTGTTTTGCATGTTACAGATGGAAAGAACAAGGTATTTGATATGCCGGTGGTAGTTGGCAAGGAAGGCCATTCTACTATGATGTTTAATGGTGATCTCAACCAGGTTGTATTCAGTCCCTACTGGAATGTACCACCGAGCATTGTAAAAAAAGAGATCCTGCCCGCTATGGAAAAGGATCCGGATTACCTGGAATCAAAGCATATGGAGATCACAGGTAATGAGGATGGATTACCGGACATAAGGCAAAAACCAGGGCCCGATAATGCACTGGGCAGAGTAAAGTTCTTATTCCCCAACAGCTTTAATATTTATTTCCATGACACTCCGGAAAAGGGACTGTTTGCCAAAGACAAAAGGGCTTATAGCCACGGATGTATCCGTCTGAGTGATCCGGTTAAAATGGCCAATTGGCTGTTGGAAAGCAATCCGGAGTGGACCCCGGATAAAATTGAAGAGGCTATGAACAGTGGTAATGAAAAATATGTGAAGATCAAAAAACCTGTACCCGTTATCATTACCTATTACACTGCCTGGGTGGACGAAAATGGCCAATTGAATTTCCGTGATGATATTTATGGCCATGATGCCGCGCAGATTGAAAAGCTATTCATTGCCGGCAGATAGCTTTAACGGGACAAATCCCAATTTCCCAAAATAATAGATCGTGGAATTTGGAATGCCTAAAATTTTTGTATGCAGGCATTCCAAATTCCATTTATCTTGCGCGTATGCAATTGACAGAAGTCAAAACCGCGAAAGAAGCAAAGAATTTTTTACGCGTCAATAATATTATCAATAAGAACAATCCCAATTACATATATCCACTTGAAAAGGATGTGAACGAGGTCTTTGACCCAAAAAAGAACAAGGCCTTCCGCCAGGGGGAAGCAACGCGCTGGATATTACGAGATGATTCCGGTAATTTGATTGGCCGGATTGCGGCATTTGTAAATAAGAAATATAAGAACAAAGGGGACGATGGCCCTGTTGGCGGAATAGGTTTCTTTGATTCGATCAATGACCAGGCAGCAGCAGATATGTTATTTGATGTAGCGAAGCACTGGTTATTGCAACGGGGTATGACTGCTATGGATGGGCCTATCAATTTTGGAGAACGGGACCGCTGGTGGGGATTGATAGTGGATGGATTTGCTCCACCGCTTTATTGCATGAACTATAATCCACCCTATTACCAGAACCTGTTTGAAACATATGGATTCAAAAATTATTTTAACCAGGTTTGTTTCGCACTGAAAGCAAAGGACAGGCTGGTCCCCAAGTTTTATACTCGCCACCATGACCTAAGCAAAGACCCGAACTATAGTTCTGCCCATATAAAAAAAGATCAACTGGACAAGTTTGCGGCGGATTTTACCACAGTCTATAATAAGGCCTGGGCAGGTCATGGCGGATTAAAACAGCTGGAAGAAAAAGTAGTGCGTAAAATGTTCCAGTCCATGAAACCGGTTCTTGATGAAAAGATCAACTGGTTTGCTTACTATAAAGGGGAACCCATTGCCATTTGGATCAACCTGCCTGATCTAAACCAATGGTTCAAACACCTGAAAGGAAAATTCTCTCTCTGGCATAAATTGAAATTCCTGTGGATCAAATCCACCGTGAAGAACACCAAATTCACCGGATTGGTTTTTGGAGTTGTACCAGAATTTCAGGGCAAGGGTGTTGACAGCTATATCATCATTGAAGGATGCAGGCTGATACAGAACCTGAAAATTGAGAACGGAGAATACATTATCGGTAAATTATTATATGAGGATTATGAAATGCAGTGGATCGGTGAATTCAATCCCAAAATGATCAACGTGGCAGAAAATCTGGGGACGTACCGCAGTCGTTTGCTCACCACGTATCGTTACCTGTTTGACAGAACGAAGGAGTTCAAGAGACATCCGATTTTATAATTGTGCAACAGGAATAATTGCATTGACTAGAATCCAATACCTAATTGAGCCATCAGATACCTTACAGGGGCACTGCCTGTATAGTATTCAAGATGTCCATTGGAAGGGTTGTAAGCGAGAGAGTTGCGAACAACATACTTAATGTCTTTACCCCAGTTATATGATAGTCGGAGAGTGAACCGGGCCTGATCCCGATGCGGTTTACCAAAACTGCAGCCAACAGCTACTCCTTTATTAAAACTGGCGCTTGAATAACTCCCCATGTCAAATGCGGTAATTCCGAGGCTTGATTCAATGGCAGTCAGGTTTTCTTTTGTTGTAGATAAATAAAAATTCCCACCTCCAAGTACTTCCAGGAAAGGACTGACAACCTCAGGTAAGGATGGACGTAATTGCAGGATTGCATTTAGCTGAACGATTCCATAACTCGTTTTGTAATCTCCCCGACTGCCATTGATATTTACATCAGAAAGAAAACGGCCATAATAGGTATAACCTGCCTCTCCACCGATACGCAACGGACTGTTCCGTTTATTACGGCCCCAGCTAAATGGATTGGTAAATCCGGAAACACCGACACCAAAACCCAGGTTAGCCATTTTATTTGCTATAGCTGCCTGCATGGCTTTGGAAGGGATGCCAACTTGCAGCGCTATCAGCCCATTTCCTTTCTCAATATATTGTTGATGACCCGATTGGGCATTAGAAGAATTAAGAATCAATAGCGCCAATATGATAAAGATCAGGCAGGTATTTCCAGATAGCCTCATAAGCTCATGTTTTGGAATCTATATCGCGTTCAATTTACTGATTATTGACTAATTTAGCTCCCCTGGCAATATGGATAAATTCATCGTTTCAGCTCGAAAATACAGGCCTCAGACTTTTGATACGGTTGTGGGGCAATCGCATATCACTACCACACTGAAGAATGCGATCAAACAACAGCAATTGGCACACGCATTTTTATTTTGTGGTCCAAGAGGCGTGGGTAAGACAACCTGTGCCCGTATTCTGGCAAAGACCATTAATTGTGAGAAGCCAACAAAGGATGGTGAACCCTGTAACAAATGCCATTCCTGTGTATCATTCAACGAAGGCACTTCCCTGAATATCCACGAACTGGATGCTGCCAGCAATAACTCGGTAGATGATATCCGCACACTGGTGGAACAGGTGAGATTTGCACCACAGGCTGGAAACTATAAAGTGTATATCATAGATGAGGTGCATATGCTCAGTTCCTCAGCTTTCAATGCATTCCTGAAAACGCTGGAAGAACCCCCACCCTATGCCATTTTTATTTTGGCAACAACAGAGAAGCACAAAATATTACCGACCATCCTGAGCCGATGCCAGATATTCGACTTCAAACGAATCACTACCAACGATACTGTTGAGCATTTAGGGGATATCTGTAAAAAAGAAGATATAAAAGCAGAAAAGGCCGCTTTGCACATCATTGCTCAAAAAAGTGAAGGGTGCATGCGTGATGCCCTGAGCATTATGGACAAGATCGTAAGCTTTACCGGAGGCCAGCTTACTTATTCCAATACGCTTGAACATCTCAATATCCTCGATGCAGATTATTATTTCAAACTCCTGGATTGCATGCTGAAGCAGGACCTCGCAGGCGCCATGCTGCTTTACGATGATATCAATCAGAAAGGATTTGAAGGAGACCTTGTGCTGAATGGATTTGCAGAATGCATCCGCAATCTTCTTGTGTGCAAGGATGAAAAAGCAGCAGTTTTACTGGAAGTAGTGGAAAGCTTCAAAGAAAAATATATTGAAACAGCCAAAGCTGTTTCGGGCAACGTACTGATTAGCGCATTAAATATTATTAACGAAGCTGAGATCAATTATAAGGCTGCCCGCAATAAGCGCCTCCATGTAGAACTTGCACTAATAAAATTATGTTACCTGCAGCAGGCTCTTGAATTATCAGCTGACGGCGCTGCAATCAGTAAAAAAAAACGGGTTGATGCCGTAAAGCCAATGGCCTTTCGCCAGCTCGTTCCACTGGCTATTATAGAAGAAAAGCAGCCTGTTACCAACAGGAATAATCAATCAGAAGCCAGACTGATCATAGAAGAGACCCCCTCTAAAAAAATAAAAGAACCGGTTCAACCCTCCTTTGAAAAGCCATTGGAGCAGCTCAATAAAAAATCAACCGGCGATAATAAACTTTCTGCTCTTGACAAGATCCGCAAACAATATAAGAGCAATGGTAATTCAGGCCAGGAGCAGATTAATGATCCGCTGAAACCTGAAGAATTGAGACAGGTATGGGATGAATACGTTCAAAAACTCAAAGAAGGACGTAATCCTGCAGCTCAGCCTTTTGAATTAGCCTTATTGGAAATTAAAGACGAGAATTCCTTTGAGGTTATTACAGCCAATAATATTGAACAGAAATTCATTGAGCAGGAAAGAAATCACCTGTTTACGTTTCTTCAACAACATTTAAGGAACCGGTCCCTTCAATTTACGGTGATCGTACGCGGCAATCTGGAACAGCAGCCAAAAATTGAAGTACCATTATCCTCCAGGGAACAATTCCAGAAAATGACCGAACAGTATCCCCTGGTAAAAGACCTGAAGGATCGTTTGAAACTGGAACTGGATTACTGATTCGCCTATCAGAACTGCCAGATTTTATGGATATTGGGAAGCCCTTGCAGGGATGCCAGGATCCATGAGCTAATTGCAAGCAGCAATAGAAGATTTACAACAACTTACCAGTCAATAGATTTGCTCAACAATCAATTCATCATTTTATCTTAATTTCGGCCAAAATTTGATCCTACAATGGCTGAAGTGATTTTGATGCCCCGCCTGAGCGATACCATGACCGAAGGAGTGATTGCTGCCTGGCATAAAAAAGTTGGCGATCCTGTAAAAAAAGGCGACCTGCTTGCTGAAGTCGAAACTGACAAGGCAACCATGGAATTGGAGAGCTATAAGGATGGTACACTTCTGCATATCGGTACAGAAAAAGGCGGCAAACTGCAGGTAAATGACCTGCTTGCCATTATTGGAAATAAAGGAGAAGATATTTCTCAATTGGCAAAAAGCGGTGGTCAACAATCTTCCGGTGGAACTCAATCCAGCGGTGATTCCAAAAAAACTGAAAAGAAGCAGGATGCCCCTGCTCCCGCTCCGGAGAAAAAATCTACTGGCGGCAAATCAATTGATATTTCAAAGATGGACGAAGTGGTGTTGATGCCTCGATTGAGTGATACCATGACTGATGGTGTTATTGCTGGCTGGAATAAGAATGTTGGCGATACAGTAAAGAAAGGCGATGTACTGGCCGAAATCGAAACTGATAAAGCCACCATGGAACTGGAAAGTTATAAGAACGGAACGCTGTTATATGTTGGCGCCAAAAAAGGAGAAAAGATTGCAGTAAATGATCTGCTTTGCATAATTGGAGAGAAGGGAAAGGTAGATGTGGATGGTATTGTTGCTGCTGCCAAAGGTGGTGCAGCAAGCGCGCCGGCTTCAAGTCAGCCTGCTGCAAGTAAAGAAGCTTCTCAGGAACCAGCCAAAAAGGAAGAAGCTGCACAGGCTTCCTCTTCTTCACAGAATGGCAGGATCAAAGCTTCCCCCCTTGCTAAAAAGCTGGCTGCTGAAAAAGGAATTGATCTCCAGGGCGTCTCTGGATCTGGTGATGGCGGTCGTATTACCAAACAGGATGTAGACAATTATAAACCCGCAGCCAAACAGGAAGCTTCTGTTTCATCGAAAGGAACTGCACCAGCTTCACCTGCAGGACAGGTTAGCTTTGAGGAAGTACCTGTTTCTCAAATGCGTAAAGTAATTGCGAAACGTCTTGCAGAAAGCAAATTTACCGCTCCGCATTTTTACCTCACCATGGTTATTGACATGGATAAGGCAGTAGAAAGCAGGGGCAGGCTTAATGAGACCAGCAAGGTTAAGATATCCTTTAATGATTTTGTTTTAAAGGCCTGCGCAATGGCGCTGAAGCAACATCCCGCTGTGAACAGCAGCTGGCTGGGTGATAAGATCCGCATTAACCATCATATCAATATTGGTGTAGCTGTTGCAGTGGAAGAAGGATTATTGGTACCTGTGGTCAGATTTGCCGATACAAAATCACTCTCGCAAATTGCTGTCGAAGTAAAGGATTACGCACAAAAAGCAAAAGACAAAAAACTTCAACCTTCAGATTGGGAAGGAAATACTTTCACCATCTCCAACCTTGGGATGTTTGGCATTGATGAATTCACAGCCATTATCAATCCGCCAGATGCCTGCATTCTGGCTATAGGCGGTATAAGTCAGGTACCTGTTGTTAAGAACGGAGCTGTGGTTCCAGGAAATATAATGAAGGTTACATTAAGTTGTGATCACCGTGTGGTGGATGGAGCCAAAGGCTCAGCCTTCCTTCAAACATTGAAGAGTCTGCTGGAAGAGCCACTGAGAATGTTGATCTGACCTGGTTAGTTATTCAAAGAATTTTTCTTCTCTTGTGAGTTTGCCCTGCTCATTCACCCCTTCAATGACTACACGGATTTTTTTGCAATTGTCATTATTGTAGAAAGGTATTAGCAGTCTGCGTGTAAACTTGTCGAATACCAGGTATGGGTTCCAGTATAAAGTGGAACGGAAATCACCCTTGCTCCTGTCGGCACCTGCATCGTAATTCGGAGAATAGAATTCACGGACCGGTGTATAACCAACCACATTGGTAAAACTTAGACCGGTAACCTCGCTATTCCGGGCAGCACCTTTCTTGGTATAAATGGCTACTGCACCACCTGATCCTCCTCCGGGTGCACCCATGAATGGTGGACGGAAAACCTTGATCATGGCCACATCACTCATAGGCGTGGATTGGATGAGACTCACATCAGCATTCATTTCGTTCAGAAAAAGGGCAGGTGTGCCACCTCGCCAGGACAATGTTCCTCCGCTGGGACCGGAGGTAGATATTTGTAAGCCCGCTACCTTTCCCTGGAGGTAATCCAGCACAGAGATCGAAGAAGAAGCCAGGTTATCATCAGCTGTAACAAATGTATATCCATCCCCACCACTAAAAAATCCTGCTGTATATTCTCTATCCATTTGCTGTTCAACTGATATCTTTCTACTCGTTACCTC
>Ga0136846_1207821_pt1 | contig 22210 bp, 21 predicted proteins | sample HopSoiMetagenom2_FD_96841 | JGI IMG/M metagenome (GOLD analysis project Ga0136846, IMG submission 96841) | Grasslands soil microbial communities from Hopland, California, USA - 2 Assembly 2016 (version 4) | ecosystem: Environmental > Terrestrial > Soil > Grasslands | place: USA: Hopland... | reverse complement strand
GTCACAAAGCTTTTCCATGACGTAGCTTCGCATCCTCAAGGTATTTTCGCTGTACCGATACTTGATCTTGGGCGCGGGAATGCCGTCACTGTCGCGAAGATCGGAATCCAGGGTCACCCGATTGCTCTCTTCTGGCAGGTCGTCGATGTTTGCTCCCCAGAAGATTGCGTTCCGCGCAAGCCGAAGGACCTGATGGAAATTCGCGCCCCAAAGCGCATCGAATGGCAATAGTCTGTGGGGATCGACGCCGTTAAAAAGCAGCCCTGGCGTGGGACAGGCATGCAATTTTGGCCCGCGCACGAAGCCGCGAGCACGATCGGTTTCAAAAAACTGCATTGAGCTGATTACGGATCCTACCGGACCCCGCCAGGATTCTAAATCTTCGTCGTAATAGCCGATAACAGTACAGTTCGGGTGCAACATCAAATTCTTGCCCATCAGACCGGATGAGTTCGCCAGACCGTGGGGATGCCGCTCGTTTGCGGAAAGCAGAAGCAATCTTGGCGTGCCGATGCCATTGGCGCAAACGACAACCTGTTTTGCCCGGGTGTGATACTTCCTCCCCTTGCTGATCCACTCGGCACCAGTTGCCGTTCCGTTCCCACCGAGTGTGATCCGGGAAACGCGGGCGCCGGTAATTAACTTAGCACCCGCCTTAATAGCCGAGGGCCAATACGCCATGTCGAACGATGCTTTGGCACCTTCGGGACAACCTTGTATGCAAGTGCCCCAACGTGCGCATGCTGCAAGCGAGCCGATCTTCTGACTCGGGATTGCATTTGCGTGCGGCCACCAGTGCCAGCCCAGTTTGTTCATGGCCTCTGCGGCCTTGACGCCGAGCCTGCCGAGGGGCATCGGCGGAAGCTTAGGCGAGAGGCCCTCAGGATAAGCTGGATCGCCTTCAACGCCCGATACACCAATAAAATCGTCGATCTCATCATAGAACGGAGCAAGCTTGTCGTAGCTAATTGGCCAATCGTCAGCTACGCCATCAAGAGTACGCACTCGAAAATCAGATGGTGCAAGGCGGGACCAAAGCGCGCTATAGTGAATGGTGGAACCGCCAACAGCATTGTACATCGATGGCGCTAGGTCGGTCTCAGACACATTTAAGGGATAGTCAGCCGGATTTCCTCGGCGATTGGGCTCAGTCTGCCAATGACCACGGGCAACGAGTTCCCACATGTCGTGGTTCGCCGCGTAGTCCGACGATAGCGCGTAATCGCCCTGCTCCAGACAGATGACCCTAAAACCTGCGACCGCGAGTGTATGTGCGGTTATAGCACCGGAAGGCCCTGAGCCGACAATTACCGCATCATAGACGTCTTCTTCTGGAGCAGCGTCCATCTTTTCCTGCCTGTATACTGTTCACGGCCGCCCGTGGCTGTGCTTTCCACCAGCGCCAAGATGGGACGGGCGAATTGCAACTTGGTGTCATTCAGAGCGTGTTTGAGCTTCATGAGAAACAGACGGCAGCACTTGAGACAATGGGAAATTCCATTTATCTCTTGGACATTTCTGCGCGGCAACGCTTTTGCGTCGAATTGTTCTGCGTCACTGCCGATGAGCGCACTCGTAATGGAAGCCTGCAGCCACCTTCAAACTCTGGGTATTAATTTGCCTTGTGCAACGCTGCCTTGCCCCAATAACGTGTCAATGTTCCATGCTTTCGGGGATGCTTGAACTGCCACCTGACCCTCTGCAAAGAATTTTGAGAATCTCTCAATTGGATTCAGCCGCACCCCGTGTGATGCCATTTTGCGCTTGCGAGCGGAAGCCGATGTCGATCACAGCAAAGTCGGCCGTGGCAATTCCCAGGCGGAAATGGCCGACGTTTGACAATTGTTATTCAGAGCCCCGTATTGGCCCCGTTCGTGTGGGGCTAGACTTTCCTCTGATGTCGCAAACAAGTATCGAGGCGTTACCGAGAGCCCTGGGCCATCTGTCTTTGCATCGAGCCCGCGGCAATTATTCCCAGTCTTGCCACGCCATCAGATGACACTCCGATTTTGTTAAATCAAACCGGCCCAAACAGGGGCGAAAATGGATCGGATGTGGGATCGCGGTTCAAAAAGTGTGCCGCAACCTGACGTCGAAACCAAATGACGGCCAGGTCGTTATTCACTCGTCGATGCCAAAATTGTTTGAGCTCGATGGGCGGTATTTCGAAGGGTGGCTCCAGCACCTCGCTGAAGAAGGGCGACCACGTCATCCCGCTCTACAACCCGGAATGCCGCGAATGTTATTCCTGCCTGTCGCGCAAGACCAATCTCTGCACCTCGGCCCGCGACACGCCGGGGCAGGGCTTGATGCCGGGCGGAACGAGCCGCTTTTCCAGTGGCAAGGACAAGATCTTCCACTACATGAGCTGCTCGACCTTTGCCAATTTCACGGTCCTGCCTGAGATCGCGCTTGCCAAGGTCAATCCCGAGAGATCGGCTACATCGGCTGCGGCGTGACGACCGGCATCGGCGCGGTTATCAGTAGGGCCAAGGTGGAAGTCGGCTCGACGGCGATCGTCTTCGGTCTCGGCGGCATCGGCCTCAACGTGCTGCAGGGCCTGCGCCTTGCCGGTGCCGACATGATCATCGGCGTCGATATCAACAACGACCGCAAGGCCTGGGGCGAAAAGTTCGGCATGACGCACTTCGTCAATCCGAAGGAGGTCGGCGCCGACATCGTGCCTTACCTCGTCAACCTGACCAAGCGCCACGGCGACCTGATCGGTGGCGCCGACTACACGTTCGGCTGCACCGGCAACACCAAGGTGATGCGCCAGGCGCTGGAAGCATCGCACCGTGGCTGGGGCAAGTCCCCTATCATCGGCGTTTCCGGCGCCGGCCAGGAAATCTCCACCCGTCCGTTCCAGCTGGTCACCGGCCGCATCTGGATGGGCATCGCCTTTGGCGGCGCGCGGCCGCACGGATGTGCCGATGATCGTCGAATGGTACATGGAACGCAAGATCCAGATCGACCCGATGATCACCCACACCATGCCGCTCGAAGACATCAACAAGGGTTTTGACCTGATGATGCATGCCGGCGAAAGTATTCGCAGCGTGGTATTGTACTGAACGAGAAAACGGTGGCCTGGTTGGGTGGATACCTGCGCTTATGACCTCGCGGGTAGCTTTGGAACTTGACGCTGGATTCACCGCCGCTTTTCTCCGAGAGGCGCTGCGCGACCGTCCCCATCCGCAGGACCTGCCGAGCGCGAGTACCCTGTCTTTCCCTCAGCTAAACGCGGTCAGGCACATGGTCGACGTTACCAAAAGTTCCCGTCGCCATATTCCATAATATCGATAATTACAGAGCATATCGTTTTATCGATAAAACATATTTTATCGATATTATGTTGACGGGTGCCAAAATTTTATGTTGAATGCTTTGACTCACGCGACGAAGGAAATGCCGTGCCTCAGACGTCAACGACTCAGAAGGAGAAGGGTAGGCCGGTTTCACAAACCACCGCCGTGGTTGAAGCAATTAGGAGCGATATCCTCCATGGCGTCTTAGCTCCCGGTTTGAAGCTCAAGATCGAACTTCTTCAAGAGCGCTACAATTCCGGAGCCACTCCTATCCGCGAAGCGCTATCGCTCTTATCGGCGACTGGACTTGTTGAACGCATCGAAAACCGTGGATTCCGAGTGGCTTTGATCAGTATCGAGCACTGTATGGAGGTAATCGGGACGCGATGCTTCGTCGAGGAGCGAGCAATTCGAGAGGCCATCCTTCATGGCAGTGTCGATTGGGAAGAAAAGATTGTCGTTGCCCAGTATCACTTATTACGCGAGTCGGATCGCCAAGACGCTGACGATGAGGCTTTCAGGCAGTGGGAAAAAGCGCATGAGGAATTTCATGTCGCATTGATATCCGCATGTCCATCGAAGTCTCTGCTCCGCTTCTGTGCGCAGCTCTACAACGAAAGCAATCGGTACCGCTATATCGGTCGTCTGGGACGTATGTCGCGCGCCGGAGCCTATGAAGAACATATGAAAATTGCAGATGCTGCGCTGAAACGGGATGGTGAACTTGCCGCCGCACTTCTTGTCGAGCACTACCGGCGCACCGGCGAACTGTTGAAGGCTCATCTCGAGGGGGCTGCCCAAAAACCTGCAGCGCGGCCGCCAGTGAACTCGATCAAGGCATGAGGATTGAAGATGCGAATTTGCCGTTTTAACGACAACCGGGTGGGGCTGGTCGAAGGAAATGAAATTGTCGATATATCAGGTGTCTTGGATCGCCTCGCCCCTGTTAAATGGCCATACCCGCGCGGCGACGCCTTCATTGCCGCCTTACGGGAACTTTTACCCGAAATAAAAACGCTTAGGAATACCGGAAAACGGTTCATGGTGGCAGATGTTAAATTGCTGAGCCCGGTGGCTCAGCCGGGAAAAATCATCGCCGCGCCTGTGAATTACAAACTTCATCTCGAGGAGGCGCGCGCCGATACCGGCATTCATTTCGGATCAAAGGTCAAGACTATTGAGGAATGTGGCTTGTTTCTCAAAGCGACCAGTTCAATGATCGGAGCCGGGGAGACAATGGTCTCTGATCGCAGCGATCGTCGTACCGATCACGAGATCGAGCTGTGTTTTGTGATTGGCGCCAAAGCCCGTCACGTAAAAGAAGACAATGCCCTCGGATACATTGCAGGCTTTATGATCGGCCTTGACATGACGATCCGCGGTCCAGAGGAACGAAGCTTCCGCAAATCTCGCGACACCTTTACGGTCTTTGGGCCATGGCTTGTTACCCCGGACGAGTTTGGGGATCCGTCTGCGGTTGATTTTGAGCTGAAGATAGCCGGCAAGACGCGCCAAAAGGCAAATACGCGCGACCTGATTTTCGATTGTAAGAAGTTGATCGCTTACGCATCGGAAGCCTACACGCTCGAACCGGGCGATGTCTTCATGACAGGGACGCCGGCTGGCGTGGCACCAGTAGAGCCGGGAGACATTCTGAACTGCCGCATCGACGGTATCGGTGAAATGAATGTCGCCGTGCGCGCGGCATAGCACGAAGTTTGCGAATCCTAAAATCTAAATCAACCCAATGGTCACTGCGAGATACGACGTGATCTCCCCGAATGCGCTGGTTGCAAAAAGGGGCCTGCGTCCGAGCGAAAGGAGCCACCATGACTGCCGCCGCTGCAAACAAACTCGAGGATTATTACGAAACCCTCAAGCCGTTGAACCTCGCCCCTTTGTGGGTCAGGCTGAAGGGCCTCGTGCCGAGCGAACCGATGCCGAAGGCCATCCCCTTCCGTTGGGCATGGTCGCCCACGCGTGGCGCTCTTATCACATCTGGGTCGTTGATCTCCGCAAAGGAGGCCGAGCGTCGCGTGCTGGTCCTAGAGAACCCAGGCTTGGCCGGCCAGTCGAGGATTACCGACACCCTCTATGCCGGTCTGCAATTGATCTTGCCTGGCGAGTTGGCACCGGCGCATCGTCACACGCAGTCGGCATTGCGGTTTTGTCTCGAAGGCGAGGGTGCGGTCACGTCTGTTGATGGCGAACGCACGACCATGCATCGAGGAGACTTCATCATAACACCATTTTGGACGTGGCATGATCACAAGCATGAAGGCGATGAGCCGGTGATTTGGCTCGACGGCCTCGACGTTCCGCTCGTAACGGCTTTATGCGCTGGATTTCGCGAAGAGCATACAGACGAAGATCAGGAAATTACTCGGCCGGAAGGCAACGCCCTCGCGCGGTACGGGAACAATCTTTTGCCGCTCGATCATCCGGTCAGCCGGACATCACCTGTGTTCAGCTATCCCTACGGCCGCACCCGCGAATCGCTTGACTCGCTCGCACGCACTGGGCCGGTCGATCCGCACCACGGGATCACGCTCCGCTACATCAATCCAACCAATGGTGATTGGGCGATTCCGACGATTGGTACAATGATGAGATTGATCCCGGCGGGTTTTGAAACGCGCCCGTATCGTGCGACAAACAGCGAGGTCGTCGTGGTCCTGGAAGGGGAACTTGATGTAGCTGTTGGCCAGGACCCCTACGTTCGCCTTTCGCGGAATGACATCATGTCCATCCCCGGTTGGTCGCGCGTCAGATATCGCGCTGTTGACGGTGATGCGATTGCCTTCTGCTTCTCCGACCGGCCAGTCCACGAAAAGCTCGGGCTTTTCCGCGAAGATCGAGGATGAGCTCCATCGTTGCCACCGCGCCTCACCCACGCCGACGCCCAGGTGTTCGTCGAGATCGAACGGATTAAGTCAGGTCCGATCAGAAGAGGACGATCTGCTCTATCCCAAGGTGTCTGCGTGAACTTTAACTGAAACGACCTATCCAGCTGTGCTAGGAAATTGTCGGATCTCCGAAAACCGGATGGGCTTATTGTGAAAGATGGTGCGGACCCACGGAGTTGTCGCGAGTCACGAGCGTAGGAGCTATGATGAAATGCTCGGATTGCGTACGGCCACCGATGCGATCCAGCAGAAGCTGCGTCGCTTTTTGACCAAGAAAGACTCCCGATTGATCCACGCTGGTCAGGGAGTGCTGCGGCAAGGCATGGTAGGGAGTGTTGTCGTAGCTAATAACGGCAAGGTCTTCAGGAATGCGCAACCCCAAATCACGCGCCACTCCGATTACCTCGAAACCAACATAGTCCGTCCAGCAGAATATTGCCTCTGCACGACCTTTACCAGTCAGCAATCGGAGTGCCGTGTGACGTTGCCCCGTTGAAATAATCCATTTTGAAGTAAGCTCTGGCCCATTGAGAGGACCAGAGGATGAAGCGCAATCGTTTCACCTCCTCGGGGTGGTTGGGATGCGATGGTCGGCTGCTAACGCCTTTAGAACAATAATAGCGACAGCTCAACGTAATTTCGTAAATAATAGAGTTTGCGAAAATATCCTATTGGGCGGAGCTCCACCACTTGATCTGGGCTCGAGTATCAGAGGCCAAGCTGACGTTTTGCCAGCATGAAGCTGCGCGCATCGTTAAGGCAGTCGACCGCAATCAGCCGTTCTTCCCGAAAGTAGGAAACGGTCATGCTGCCTTCGGCTATGCCCTGCGAGACTGTCGCGCGATCATAGCCGCGGTTGAAGCCGGCAATCTGCAATTTGGTCGAATATTGATGCGACCAGAACCAGGGCCGGGGACGATAGGGCAGTTCGGCGCCGAGGATGTTGCGGGCGACATGTTCGGCCTGGTCGATGGCATGCGGCACGGATTCGATGCGGGTCATTTCGCCCTGATAGGAAAATGATGCGCAGTCGCCGGCGGCCCAGATCGAGGGATCGGAGGTCCTGCCAAATTCGTCCACGAGGATACCGCCGTCGGTTGCCAGCCCTACGGCCTCGGCAAGTCCCACATTCGGGCGGACGCCGATACCGACCACGACCGCATCGATCGTGAGCGTGGACTCATCCGCCAATGTGGCCGTGATGGCTGCACCGTCCGGCTTGAGCCCGGTCAGCCCGATGCCTTCGCGAATGTCGACGCCCTGGGAGCTATGCAATCGGCGAAAATACGACGCCGTCGGCTCGGCTGCGACGCGGTTCAGAATACGCGGGGCCATTTCGACAAGCGTCACTTGCGCTCCGACCTGCCGGGAGGCGGCTGCAACCTCAAGACCGATATAGCCGCCGCCGACCACAAGAAGCTGCGCGCCTTCTCTCAGGATTGGACGCAAGCGATCCGCATCGGCCTTGTTGCGGAGGTAGAAGATATTGTCGATACCCTCGGCCATAGAGGCAGGCAGCTTGATCGGGCCGGCACCTGTCGCGAGGATGAGGTGGTCGTAGAGATGCCGGCCATGTGCCGTCACAACGCCCTTTGTAACCCTGTCGATCTCCAACGCAGGCTCGTTCTGACAAATGCCAATGTTCCGCAGGTAGAAGAAATCGCTGTTGCGAAAAGACAGGCGCTCTGCCTCAAGCTTTCCCAGGAGATAGGCCTTGCTGAGCGGCGGGCGCTGATAAGGCATCGCACCCTCGTCGCCAAGCATGGTGATTGCGCCTTGAAAACCTTCTTGGCGCAACTTTGTCGCTGCGGCCAGGCCTGCCTGCCCTGCCCCGACAATGACTATCCTCTTGATCATCACCTTACATCTCGGCTGGAATGCGGATCGCAGCACCGTCCAAGCGCCCGTCCACCTTGATCTGACAGCTCAGACGGCTGCCGGGTGCACGTGGGGCGGCGGTGAAGTCCAGCATGTCGTTTTCGTGTTCGCTGATCGGATCAAGCGTGGATGCCAGTGCATCGTCGACGATGATGTGACAGGTGGCGCAGGCTGCCGAACCGTTGCATTCTGCAATGATGCCGGGCACCCCATTCTGGAGCGCGACTTCCATGAGGCTCAGGCCTTCTCTGGCCGTGCAGGTTTGTTCCTTCCCGGCGGGAAGGATGAAAGTGATCTCGGGCATTATATCCTCCTGTTAGACGTCCCAGACGACCGGGAGCGTGGTCGGGCCGCGGAAAACCCAGCCCTGGATACGCACATCGGTGCGGTCGCGTAGGCGCAGGTTCTTCAGCCGCTCGAACAATCTCGGCACGACGAGGCGGCCGACCATGTGGCGCGCGACCCAGGTTCCGGCGCAAAAATGCGGCCCGGCCCCGAAGGCGAGATGCGACTTCTTTTCGCGGAAGACGTTGAAACGGTCCGGATCCTCGAAACGGCTGTCGTCGCGGTTGGCGGCACCAACGCAAAGGCCGATCTGGTCACCGGCCCGCAGTTGCACGCCGGACAAGACGACGTCACGCGTCACGCGGCGCGGATACATGCCGATCGGCGAGATCCAGCGAACGGATTCCTCGAACGCCACCGGCCAGAGATTGGTGTCGGCCTTGACCCTCTCGAGTTGGTCGGGATTTTCCAGCAGACCGAGAACAAGGGTCAGGATGGAATCGCGCGGCTCGTTCAGGCCGCCCCCGACCGCCACCTTGATGTTGGCGTAGATCTGATCGAGCGTATGCGGATCATCCGCATGGATCATCGACGAAAGAACCGACATGTTCGGATTTTCCCGATGATAGGCAAGAGCGAGGTCGATCGCTTCTTCTACACCTCTGGCGGCCTCGGTAGCCTTGCGGGAAATCTCCGGATCGCCGGAATAGTTGCCCGCGCCGTCGATAAGCGACTGCGACCAGAGCGCCATGGTCTGCCAATCGACATCGAGAAAACCTAGGACGTCCGCCAGCGCCCGGCCTGCCATGGGTGCTGCAAGCGCAGTGAAGAGGTCGGCCTCTCCATTTGTCTCGAAGCCGGCCATCACGCCGTCAAAAATGGCTTCAAGCTTCGGTGCCCAGCAGGATTTGACTGCTCCGGGGCGCAAAGCCGGTTCGACCGCCTTGCGTTCGCGGGCATGCGCCTCGCCATCCTTGCGCATCAGCGTATGGCCCATGACCCTGTTGACCAGCGACTGCGGATTGACCGAGGAGAATGTTTCTGCGTCGCGCTCCATCGCCATTATGTCCTCATAGCGGGTAGCAATTATGATATTGGCGGCCGCGATCCGGACGACTGCTGCCAATTCGCGTGCACGCTTGAAGGTGGGATAGGGGTCGCTCAACAACTCGGCAAACGTCACGTCCGAAATGACCGGTACTGCTGACGAGGTCTCTTCAATAGTGGCTTGCACTCCCATATTGCTCTCCCAAGCAGTGAACTTTCATGAACCGTAATACCGCACTTCCATTCTGACAAATGGATGGATACGATTGAGGTCATCGATTATTTCGATAACTTAGGAGAGCAACGTGATCCCCGAAGAGCTGGCGCAGATTGATATCAGATCGCTGCAACTGCTTGTCACCGTGCACGACACGGGGTCCTTCTCCGCCGCAGCATCGGCTCTCGGCGTCAGCCAGTCAACCGTCAGCTACACGATCGAGCGGCTGCGCAAGGCATTCGGCGACGCCTTGTTCGTGCGCCAGGGCAACCAGATCACAGGAACGGAAAAATGCGGCGAACTCGTTTCGCAGGCGCGTGAGATTGTCAACCGCATGCTGGCGATTGCCGTCCCTTCCGAATTCGATCCCAAGACGGCGGAAGGCTCGGTGACGCTGTCTTGCAATCACCATGAACGTTTTCTTCTGGTGCCGGTCTTCCTGAAAACCATGCGCCAGGCGGCGCCCAACGTGCTTCTCAACATTCTGGAATCGGCCGTAAACGGAAAACAGCAGCTCAAGGAAAATATCGCCGATATCGTGCTCGGGCCTGTGCGCATCCTGGGCGAAGGCTATTTCCGTCGGCGGTTGTTTGTCGACCACTATTCCTGCGTCATGGACCGGAAGAATCCGTTGGCAGACGGAGAATTGACGCTCGCACGCTACCGGCAGGCCGCTCATGTGGCCATCACGCACAACAGCCAATGGCAGGCGCTCTATTTCGAAGCCCTGAGGGCTCGCGATATTGCGTTGAAACCGCAGTTGACGCTTCCGAGCCACGACAGTCTGGAACTGATGATTGTCGGAACGGATCTGGTTGCAACAATTCCGAACCGGCTCGCCAGCGCCTATCAGGATACGCTCGCCGTCCGCAGCTTCCCGATCCATACGCCGATCGAGATCGACATCTATTGGACGGAGCGCACCCACCGCTCCGGGCTGCATCGCTGGGCCCGGCAGCTTTTGGTCGACGTCGCCCGCGAAGTTGTGTCCGGACCGGACCAATGACGCAGAAACGCTTCCTGACCGCGGTTGATCTTCGAGAAGGTTAGCCGTGCTGCATTGGCCGACATCCGGCTTGGCCCAGTGCCCTGCATGGCAAATGTGGGCGTTTACCCGGTCTGGGCGCCCATCAGCACAAAGGCGACCGTTGCGGACTCGCTGCTTGGATTGCGCCAGGCGTGGCGCGCGCCGTGCTGGACGAATGTATCTCCCGCATTCAGATGAACGGTCGCGCCATCATCGAGCTCCAGGGTCACCTTGCCACCGAGGACAATGCCGTAGTCCAAGGTCGGCGTGGTGTGCATGCCGGGATTTTCCATTTCGAACGTTTCCGCAATACCCGGAGCCGCGGCAAGATGTTCCGGGCCCGCAAGGTCAGGCCGGAAGTCTGTCGACATCATCACCGAGTCCGGCGGGAACGTGACGACGAAAAAGGTCGAGCCGCCGGCCGGCTGGAGCAAGGTTCCGTTGCTTGCCATCGGGTCCTTGCCGTCATACGGCAAGGACGGAACACCGGCAGTCGTCCAGATCGGCGCCGAAATAAAGCCAGGCGTGTGCTGGAGAGCCATCTCGCGGGGTGACACCCCATCGCTGATAACAATGGATTTTCCGGCAGAATTTTTTGCGGTTACCACGCGTCTGAAAGTCATGACATCCTCCCACGTCATCGGTCATTTGGATGGGGTTGCCCACCGAAGGCAACCCCGACGAGTTTATTGAAACTCAGGGGCAGATGACGTAGTTCGAGAAGCCGCCGTGACGCTGGGCGATACCAGAAATCGCCGTGTTGACATCTGAAAGCGGATAGCTCTGCGTTTCCAAAATCGACAGATCGACAATGCCGGAAGCAACCATGTCAGCCATCTCCTGGCCTTCAGCTGTGGTAAGCCAGGCCGAGCCGTAAAGGCGTTGATTGCGATCCATCAAGCGGTGAACGTCGATGCTCACGGGGCCAGCGATTGCGCCGATATCGACGGCGATACCGCCACGGCGCAGACTATGAAGGCCCTGCAGGAATGTTTCGTGCAGCCCACCCGGACCGAGGCAGTCAAGAAAGGCGTCAACGCCTTCGCCGTCCGTGTGCGCCATCGCGAAATCGGTGACACTACCGTCATCGATGGAGAAGACCTTGATGCGATTTGGCGCCAGTGCCCTGATCTCTTCCAGAAGCTTCCTGTCGCGCCCGGTACCAAGGATCTTGTTGACGCCCATGGCCAGGCCGAAGATTGCAGCCCCGATACCAAGTGTTCCGCTCAGGCCGTTGACAAGAATTGTATCCCCCGGTCCGGCATTGACCTTCCGGAGCGCCGAATAGGCGGTGCCGAGATAGCCGAGGCGTGCGGCCTGCTCGTAGGCCATGTTTTCCGGGATCTTCACGATCGCGGAAACGGGGGCGACCATATATTCGCTCAGACCGCCTATCGGATAGTCCGCAAAGGTCTGCATGGCATGTTCGGAGAAGCCGAAATATCCCTGAAACGCATAGTGCCTGCAGGAGATGGAGTCTCCACGACGGCAGTGACGGCATGATCCGCAGCTTCTGCCCGGGTTCACATAGACCCGGTCCCCGGGCTTCAGTCCGTGCACTTGCCGGCCGACGGCCGCAACTTCACCCGCCGGATCGAGGCCGAAGACGGCAGGAAGCGGCGGCAGCGGCATGTGCGGGAACCATGTCGTCCAGTTGGCCAGGATATTGCCGAGATTGGGCACGATGCCGCAGGCCTTAACCCGGACCAGCACATCCATGTCGCCGGGTTTCGGGGTCTCGAGCGTTTCGAGTTTCAACTCGCCGCCGACGCTGTGCATACGCGCAGCGGTCATTGTCTGCGGAATGGACATGAATTCCTCCTCCTATACGAAAACCAAAAGACCCTGAGATTGGATCTGGCGCTCCTCCGCCGCTGCAATTTCGTAATCCCATATTTTCGAAATTTCAACCGTTTTCGTAAAAAATATCATTTGTCAGACGAAATGGCTTCGCTAGATCTATTTCCGGCGAGCGATATTAAATAATTATTTCAATTGGCACAGAAAGAGACGGCGGATAAAGATGCTCCTTTACCCGCCGCCTTTCCAATCATTCTCAACGCGCTTAACACCGTCATTCAGCGGCAGCGGTCAAAACTCTTTTCCGGCCCGAAGCGACCGTGTCCGTGGCCGGGAACAGGTGACCGGCATGCTCGATCACATTTTCGCTCGTCTCACGAATATGGCGGTCGATGAGCCGAAGCGCCGCTTCAGCGTTGCGCTCCACAGCTGCATCGGCAATCATCTTGTGTTCCGCGCCTTTTTCGCGCCACTGCGGACGAAATTGTGATGACATTCGGCGATAACGGTGCGCCCGCTCGAACAATTTTCCGCGGATTTCGAGCAGGACAGGCGACCCGCATGCCGATACCAGCGCGGAATGAAACTCGCTATGGACGGCGCTCCACTCCTCCGACAGATAGTACTCGCGGCCGAGTCTTTGCTGCAGCTTGTCCATACGGTGGAAGGTCGAAAGGATATTGGCTTCCCACCGGTCGTCGCCGTTGCGAATCGCCATGCCAAGTGCCTCGCGTTCAATGAGGACACGCACATTGGTAAGATCGTTAAGGTCGGCGATCGAAACCGGGGCGACCACGAAGCCGCGCTGTCCTTCGGAAATGACGAGATTCTCCGCAGCGAGCCGGGACAAAGCCTCGCGCAAGGTCGAAAAGCTCACGGCGTACAGAGTCTTGAGCGTTTCGAAACGCAGCTTCTCGCCAGGTTTCAACACGCAATTGATGATATCCAGCCGCATACGCTGCAGTACGTCACCGGCTCTGGTTTCCCCGCCCGCCTTTTGGTTTTCCAAGATATTTCTCCCGCTGCTCTTCCTCTGCTGCTGCGCAGGAGAGGAAAGTCAATCATCAATTGATACGAAAAATTTCGAAATAAATCAATGTTGTTGAAATTTCGCGGTCCCTTTGGCTCTCCGGGGCTTGCAAGCCGCTGGTCATCGATGTTTACGATATTCCATGTATTTTCGAAAATATGGGGAGGAACCGATGCGGTATATCAGTTTTAGTTGCCGAGGATATGCAAGTTACGGCTGCGTTATCGATGGGTCTGTCACCGATCTTGGCAAGGCGAGCGGTCTTCCGGATCTTGCCGGCTATATTGCGGCCAATTTTGAAAGCCTGGGCACCGAGACAGGTCTCGCGGCTGACCATGGGCTCTGCGACATTCACTATCTTCCCGTCATCCCCAATCCCGGCAAGGTGCTCTGCGTTGCGACCAACTACCGGGAGCCCGGTGACGACATGACAGAACGCCCGGACTATCCCCTCCTCTTTTCCCGGTTCGCCGGATCGCAGACCGGCCATGACGAACCACTTCCCAAGCCGGAGGTTTCAGACAAATTCGATTATGAGGGCGAGCTGGCGGTGATTATTGGCAAGGCCGGACGCAGGATTGCCGAGGCGGATGCACTTGCCCATGTCGCAGGCTATACCTGCTTCAACGATGGAAGCGTGCGCGACTGGCAGAAACACTCCAGCCAATTTACGCCCGGAAAGAATTTCGCCAGAACCGCAGGCTTCGGGCCATGGATGGTTCCCAGGGACGAATTGCCCGACCCATTCAATCTCGCTCTGGAAACGAGAGTCAACGGTGAGCTTCGGCAACGCAACAACACGAGTCGGATGATTTTCACCATTCCCTGGCTGATCTCCTATGTCAGCCAGTTTGCCGTCTTGGAGCCCGGGGATGTTATCGTCACCGGCACACCGTCCGGCTTTGGCTCCTCTCGCAAACCACCAGTTTTCCTGCAAGTCGGGGACGTTGTTGAAATCGAAATCGAAAAAATCGGCACCTTACGGAACATTGTCGCCACCGAACCCGACCATTGAGCATATTTTCGATATTTCATGTTATTTCGAAAAGTGTTGCGAACATCTGATAATTGGCGTATCAAAAACTCAATGGACGCAGGTTCAAGCGGATTTCAAGGGAGGAACTCATGACGCACATTGTGCATGCAGTCGGACACATGAAGGTCAACGTCAACGATCCGAAGGCTGTCATTCGCGATGCGACCGAAATACTTGGTCTTCATGTCACCCATCAGGGTGCCGGTCAGACCTGGCTGAGCTCCAATGGGCGTGCCGCCGAACTGGTGCTGGTACACGCGAGTGAGAACTCCGCTCATACGATCGGCCTTGAGGCGTTGACGCCGGACCTGGTCGATGAGGCAGTATCCCGCATCGAAGGCGCCGGTTGCCGGATAGTCTCCCGCGATCCGAGCCTCGATTGCATTGCTGCGGGTGTAACCTTCACGACGCCGGAAGGACTGCGCTTTGAGATCCACACCCCGATCCGCCACAAAACCTATGGCCGGCGCTATCCGACCAAGGGCGTCGGGCCGAACCGGATCGACCACATCAATTTGATCACGCCGGATCCGGCAGCCACCCGCGCCCAACTCGATGCCATCGGCGGCATGAAGCTGTCGGAACGCATGGTCAACGATGCCTTGAGCTGGATGTATGGCGGCAACCGCCAGCACCATGTTCTGGGGCTCGTCAAGGGCGCCGCGCCCGGGCTCCATCACGTCTCGTTCGAATTTCTCGAATTCAACCAATATCTGCGCCTCGGCGATATTCTTGACCAGTTCGACCGGCAACTGATGTGGGGGCCTGGCCGCCATCGCCCCGGGGACAACACCTATGCCTATTATACCGATGCCAGCGGCATGATGATCGAGTGCTCTGGCGTCATGGCCCATATCGCCGATGACGCCGATTTCACCCCGAACGTCATCACCAATCTCGATCGCCCAGGCAACGTGCGCGAGATGAATGTCTGGGGCACGCCCGCGCCGCTCGAATGGCGCGAATATTTCCATCCCTTCGCCAAGATCGCCTGATCCAGACCGAGGTTATGACCATGCAAGAAAAACTGACCTTCATGTCCGACGGCCTGAAACTTTCGGCCGTTCTTCATGTTCCGGATCGACGCAAGCCAGGACAGAAGTTGCCGGCCTTCATCGTCTGCCACGGCTTCGTTGGTTCCAAAGACGAAAGCCACGCCCAGATCCAGGCCGAGATGATGGAAGCGTTCGGCTATGTCGCGCTGCGGTTCGATTTCCGCTCCTGCGGCGAAAGCGAGGGCGAACGCGCCCAGGTTCGCTGCTTCGACCAGGTGGCCGACGCCAAGAATGCGCTGACCTTCCTTGCCGAGCACGAGGAGGTCGATCCGAAGCACATAGGCATCACGGGCCACAGCTTCGGCGCCGCGGTGTCGGTCTATGCCGCCGGGGTCGACGATCGTTTTGCTTGCTGCCTTTCCTCCTGCGGCTGGGGCAATGGAGAGCGCAAGTTCCGCGGCCAGCATCCCACCCAGGAATCCTGGGACAAGTTCATCCGGATCCTTGAGAATGGCCGCAAACACAAGCAGGAAACCGGTGAAAGCCTGTGGATGTCGCGCTTCGACGCCGTGCCGATCCCGGAACATCTGCGCAAGAACCTCTCGCCTAAGGCGATCATGGAAATTCCCGTGGAAACAGCCTGGTCCATGTATAACTTCCGCGCAGACGATGTGGTGGCCAATATCGCGCCGCGCCCGCTGCTTCTTTTCCACACGGCAAATGACATCATCACGCCAACCGTCGAATCCATCCGGATGTTCGAGAAGGCGGGCCAGCCAAGCGAACTCATGCTTATCGACACGACCGCGCATTTCCCGCTCGCGCCTAACGACGCGCCGCGCACGAAAATGATGGTCAAAGGCTGGCTCGACAAATTCTTCCCGTCACCGCTCGGTGGTGCGTCATGAATGCGGCCTCGGCAAGAAAATTGATCCCGCAACATGCACTTGAAGCCTTTTCCGCCTCTCTTCTCGAAGCGGGCGGCTTCAGGCAGGATTACGCGCGCCAGACTGCCGAACTCTTGGTCTGGGCCAATCTGCGCGGCGCCGATTCCCATGGCGTGCTGCGTATCCCGCGTTATATCGAAATGGCCCAACTCGGCCTTGTCAAGGGTGACGCCAAACCAGCGCTCGCACGCGAATTCGGCGCAATCGCCGTCATCGACGGCGATCTTGCACCGGGAGCCGCCGGCCTGTCCCTGGCGGCTGACAAAGCGGTGGCTCTTGCGGGGAAATTCGGAATCGGCCTTTGCTCGATCATGCGCACCAGCCATGCCGGCGCGATCGGCTATTTCGCCGAAAGAGTGGCAAAGGCCGGCATGGTCGGCATCGTCATGTCGGCGTCCAAACCTTTGATGGTCTATCACGGATCCCGCGGCGAAGGCGTTTCGACCAACCCCCTGTCGATTGCCGCGCCAGGCAGTAACCGGGATCGCCCGATCCTTCTCGACATGTCGACGGCTGCCGTGGCGCTCGGCAAGGTTATGGCCGCCAGGGATGCAGGTAAGCCCATCCCCCCGGATTGGGGCGTCGACTCCAATGGCGTTGCGACAACTGACCCGGCACGAGTTAAAGCCGTGCTGCCCATGGCTGGACCCAAGGGATCAGGTTTATCGCTGATGATTGAAGTGCTTGTCAGCGTTCTTGGCGGCAATCCGCTTATCTCCGTTGCCCTGAAGGAAAAGCGGGACGCAGGCTTCAACGGCCTCGTTGTCGCAATCGATCCGAAAGCATTCGGATTGGACATTCCGTTTGAAGATGAAATCGAGTGTCTCGCAGGCGCGATCCGGTCCCTGCCGCCAGCAGAAGGCGCGGACCAAGTCCGATTGCCCGGAGAGCGCGGCTTCAACTTGGCGGAAAAACGGATTGCGGACGGAATTCCGATTGCCGCCGGCACCGTGACGCGTCTGGCCACGGAAGCGACAAAGCGCGGCATAGCGGTACCTCGACAGTTCCAATGATTCTTATCCCGAAGCCGGGGTTAGTTGCCCAACGGCGAGTCGGACCTGGAGGCTACGTGTGAACGTTCTCAGCGAACGATCATCGTAGCTCCGCGGCAGCCTAGTTTCGAGAGCCCCTGAAAGCTCAAGAACCCTTAAAGCGGTTACGCGCCGATCCAGGCCCGGAAAGCCTCCAGCGGGGGGTAATTGGCACGCGATTGCGGCCAGACCAGCCAGTAGGACCCCGGCCCCGGCACCGATCTCTCCAAGACCGGCACCAGCCGTCCTTCGGCTATTTCACTATCGGCGAGGTAATCAGGCAGAAGCGCCACACCGAGCCCTGAGATCGCGGCCTGCGTCATCGTCGCAAACTGATCGAAGAGCATGCCCGTCACATTTGCCGGTTCCGCGCCCTGCGCCTCAAACCAGAGTCTCCATGCAGTCGGCCTGGTTTCCAGCTGCAGAAGCGGCAGGCCGGCCATGTCGCCAGCCGAAGCGATCGGATGTTCGCCAAGCAGCGCCGGCGAGATACAGGCCGTCAGGCGCTCCTCGAACAGTTTCATGTGATCGGCATCACGCCAATCGTCCGCCCCGAAATGAATGGCGGCATCGAAACCCTCGGCCTCGAAATTGAAGCGCTTGAGCCGCGTCGCCAGGTTGATTGTGATGCCGGGATGTTTGACCAGGAATTCGCCAAGCCGGGGCGCCAGCCAACGCGTGCCGAAAGCCGGCAGGATCGCGAGCGACAATGCGCCTCCGCCCGGATTGGCGGCAAACTCCATACTGCTGCGTTGAATGAGATCGAGTGCCCGGCTGACGTCTCGCCCATAAGCATGCGCGGCTTGCGTGGGGATGAGCTTCTGCCTGTGCCGTTCGAACAGCGGACGGCCGAGTTGCTGCTCCAGATTCTGGACGAGACGGCTCACTGTACTCTGCGTCAGGTCGAGTTCGCGCGCCGCGGCCGCGGTCGAACCGGTCCTGAGGACGGCGTCGAAAGCCGAGAGGAGACTTACGGAGGGCAAAAAGCGTCGCTGGCGCATTCCCTATGCATTTCATGAATGAAGTTACGCCTAGATAGCGTTTTTTTACACCGATCGCAATCGCTATGTACATAGCAACTTGGCCTCGCCATTCGGTGCGGCACTTCATGCAAGGAAAAACCGTGACCGCCGATAGAGCCGCAGCTGCTTTCACCGCATCATCCCAAACGAGCGCATTCGCCTGGGACGACCCCTTTCTTCTCGACGATCAACTTTCCGAGGAGGAGCGCATGATCCGCGATGCGGCCAGGGCTTTTTCCGAAGCCGAACTGCTGCCGCGTGTTCAGGATGCCTATCTCGATGAACACACCGATCCCGCACTATTCCGGTTGATGGGCAAGGCCGGGCTTCTGGGCGTGACCTTGCCTGAGAAATATGGTGCTGCCGGCGCCAACTATGTGGCCTATGGCCTGGTCGCCCGGGAAGTCGAGCGCATCGATTCCGGCTACCGCTCAATGATGAGCGTGCAGTCCTCGCTGGTGATCTATCCGATCTATGCCTATGGATCCGAAGAACAGCGGGACAAATACCTGACAGGTCTCGTTTCCGGTGACTTGATCGGCTGCTTCGGCCTGACCGAGCCGGATGCTGGTTCCGATCCGGGGGGCATGAAGACCCGCGCCGAGAAGATCGACGGCGGCTACCGCTTGCGCGGCTCTAAGACGTGGATCTCCAACGCGCCGATCGCCGACGTGTTCGTTATCTGGGCGAAATCGGAAGCGCATGGCGGGGACATCCGCGGCTTCATCCTCGAAAAGGGCATGAAAGGCCTTTCCGCTCCGAAGATCGGCGGCAAGCTGTCGCTGCGCGCTTCGATCACCGGCGAGATCGTGCTTGACGGCGTCGAGATCGGCGAGGATGCGCTGCTACCGAATGTTTCCGGCCTCAAGGGACCGTTCGGCTGCCTCAACCGCGCGCGTTACGGCATCTCCTGGGGCGTGCTCGGCGCCGCCGAGGATTGTTGGTTCCGCTCGCGGCAATATGGGCTCGACCGGATCCAGTTCGGCAAGCCGCTCGCCGGCACCCAGCTTTTCCAGAAGAAGCTCGCCGACATGCAGACGGAGATCGCGCTCGGGCTGCAAGGTAGTCTGCGCGTCGGCCGGCTGATGGACGCGGGCCAGTTCGCGCCGGAAATGGCTTCGATCGTCAAGCGCAACAATTGTGGAAAGGCACTCGACATCGCAAGGCACGCCCGCGACATGCATGGCGGCAACGGCATCCAGATCGAATATCATGTCATGCGCCATGCCCAGAACCTCGAAACGGTCAACACCTATGAGGGCACGCACGACGTCCACGCGCTGATCCTCGGCCGCGCCCAGACCGGCATCCAGGCGTTCTTCTGATGGCCGGCGTAAACGGCGCGCCGCTTGCCGACCTGAAAGTGGTTGAACTCGCCCGCATTCTCGCCGGCCCGTGGATCGGCCAGACGCTTGCCGATCTCGGCGCCGACGTCATCAAGATCGAAAGCCCGCAAGGCGACGATACCCGCAGCTGGGGTCCCCCCTTCATCGAACGGCCGGACGGCAGGGGCAGCACCGAGAAAGTGGCCGCCTATTTTCACGCGGCAAACCGGGGCAAGACGTCACTTACCTGCGATTTCGCCGATCCGGAGGATCTTGCCCGTGTCCGGACCTTGATCGGAGGAGCGGATGTCCTCGTCGAAAACTTCAAGGTCGGCGGATTGAAGAAATTCGGACTCGACTATGACAGCGTAACCGCGATCAATCCACGCATCGTCTACGCCTCCATCACCGGTTTCGGCCAGACCGGTCCGCGCGCGCAGCAACCGGGCTACGACTTCCTGATCCAGGGCATGTGCGGGATCATGGATCTGACCGGTGAGCCCGACGGTGAACCGCAGAAGGTGGGCGTCGCCTGGATCGACGTCTTCACCGGACTTTACGGCGTGATTGGCATTCAGGCCGCACTCGTCGAGCGTGAACGTTCCGGCCTCGGCCAACAGGTCGATCTGGCGCTGTTCGATGTCGGCGTCGCAGTGCTCGCCAACCAAGCGATGAATTATCTTGCCGGCGGCAAGGTGCCCCGGCGCATGGGCAATGCGCATCCCAATATCGTGCCATACCAAGTTTTTCCGGCCTCCGATGGCCATGTCATCATCGCCTGCGGCAACGACCGGCAATTCACAGCTCTCTGCGCTCTTCTGGGCCTCGCCCGCATCGCCGACGATCCGGCCTTTGCCACCAATCCTGCACGCGTGGAGAACCGCGAGACGCTCTGCACCTTGATTGCGGAAAAGACCAGCCTCAGGCCAAAGGCGGAATTGATCGCCGACCTGGAGAGGATGGGTATACCAGGCGGACCGATCAACACCGTCGCCGAGGCGATCGACGAGCCGCAGATCAAGGCACGCGGGCTGAAGATCGCGCCGGAAGGCCTGCCGGGTTTGAGAACGCCGATCAACCTGTCGCGCAGCCCGCTAACGCTCGAAAGGGCCTCGCCGATCTTGGGTGGCGGACACTGGAACTTTTCCTCCGAAAAGGCAGACGCAGAATGGTAATCGAGACCGTTGGAGTGGTCGGCGCCGGCCAGATGGGCAGCGGTATTGCCCATGTGCTTGCGCTCGCGGGATACGACGTCTCGCTGATGGATGTCGACGCGGAACGGCTTGGCGCCGCGATTGCCAAGATCGGCAAAGAAATGGATCGGCAAGTGACCCGGGGCGTGATCACGGCGGAAGGGAAGCTGCTCGCCCTCCAACGCATCCGGACGACGGTGTGGCTGCCGGAACTCGGGAGCAGCGATCTCGTCATCGAGGCTGCGACCGAGAAGGAAGCGGTCAAGCAGAAGATTTTCGACGGTGTGGCAGAGCACCTGCAGCCCGAAACGATCCTGACGACCAACACGTCTTCGCTTTCCATCACCCGGCTCGCCGGAGGGACCAGTCGACCCGAGCAGTTCATGGGCCTCCATTTCATGAATCCGGTTCCGGTCATGCAGCTCATCGAGCTCATCCGCGGAATTGCGACCAGCAAGGAAACCTTCGAGGCGGTCCGTGGAGTCGTCGAGAGGCTCGGCAAGTCTGCCGTCGTGGCTGAGGATTATCCGGGCTTCATCGTCAATCGGCTGCTGATCCCAATGATCAACGAGGCGGTCTATGCCCTCTACGAGGGCGTGGGTTCGGTGGCCGACATCGACAGCAGCATGAAGCTTGGCGCGAACCATCCGATGGGTCCGCTGGAACTTGCCGACTTCATCGGCCTCGACACCTGCCTTGCCATCATGAATGTGCTCCATGACGGGCTCGCCGACACCAAGTACCGCCCTTGTCCGCTGCTGGTCAAGTATGTCGAAGCCAGGTGGCTGGGGCGGAAGGTCGGCAAAGGTTTTTACGACTACCGTGGCCCCGAGCCCGTCCCTTCCCGCTGAACCCCGCCCCGCTGAAAAGAGGTGAATGCACATGAAGATACTCGTCCCAGTCAAACGGGTTGTAGACTACAACGTGAAGATCCGGGTGAAGCCGGACGGCACGGGTGTCGAGCTTGCCAATGTGAAGATGTCAATGAACCCGTTCGACGAGATCTCGGTGGAAGAGGCGCTGCGGCTGAGGGAAGCCGGCAAGTGCGAGGAAGTGGTGGTCGTCTCGATCGGTCCGGCCAAGGCCGAAGAAACGCTTAGGACCGCCCTTGCCATGGGCGCCGACCGGGCGATCCTGGTCGAGACCGAGGATCAGGTCGAGCC
>Ga0136846_1227818_pt1 | contig 22219 bp, 21 predicted proteins | sample HopSoiMetagenom2_FD_96841 | JGI IMG/M metagenome (GOLD analysis project Ga0136846, IMG submission 96841) | Grasslands soil microbial communities from Hopland, California, USA - 2 Assembly 2016 (version 4) | ecosystem: Environmental > Terrestrial > Soil > Grasslands | place: USA: Hopland... | reverse complement strand
TCAGCGATCCACGGCAGTGCTTCGTCGTACCAGCCAGGCTTCGTCCAGGCCCGGGAGTCCGAAGAGCTGACGTCGCGGTCGTGCACCCAGTACGCGTCGGCAGGCGCCTCGCCGGTCAGGAGCATCAGGTAGGTGAGCGGCTCCTCGTCGAGACAGGTGAGTACGGCGGCCTCGATGCCGTGCTGCTCTTGCAGTGCGCGCAACGTCGGCTCGACATCCGGGAACCAGAGCTTGTCCGCCAGGTCGACCTGGGGCAGACCCGACGGCAGCACCAGGACGGCCTCGTCGGACGCGCGGACCACGACAGCCGTGACATTCATGTGCTGCAGCGTATTTGTCCGGTGCAACTGCTTTTCGTGCGTAGGGTGAGGGAGTGATCGATGCCAGGGACATAGCACGGGCTGCCGATCTGCTGCACGACGTGGTCGCGCCGACGCCGTTGGAGTACAGCCGGTGGTTGAGCGAGCTCGTCGGCGGCGACGTGTTCCTGAAATGCGAGAACCTGCAGCGCACCGGGTCGTTCAAGCTGCGCGGCGCCTATGTGCGGATGGCCAGGCTGTCCAAGGCCGAACGCCGTCGCGGCGTCGTCGCGGCCAGCGCCGGCAACCACGCGCAGGGTGTCGCGCTCGCGGCCCAGTTGCTCGGTATCAAGGCGACCGTGTTCATGCCGCACGGCGCGCCGATCCCGAAGGAGAAGGCGACCCGGGCGTACGGCGCCGAGGTCCGTTTCGCCGGCACGTCGATCGACGACTGCCTCGCTGCCGCCAGAGCCTTCGAGGCCGAGACCGGCGCAGTGCTGATCCATCCGTTCGACCACCATGACATCGTGGCCGGCCAAGCGACCGCCGGGCTGGAGATCGTCGAGCAGTGCCCGCAGGTGCGAACCGTCGTCGTACCCACCGGTGGTGGCGGTCTGATCGCCGGGATCGCGTCGGCGATGCAGCGGGACGGGATGCCGATCGAGGTTGTCGGAGTACAGGCTGCCGGCGCCGCGGCGTACCCGGCCTCGCTCGAAGCCGGTGCGCCGGTGCAGCTCGAGCAGATGGTGACGATGGCGGACGGGATCGCGGTCGGGCTGCCGGGCAAGGAGCCGTTCGAGGCGGTACGGCGGTACGTCGCGGAGATGCGCACGGTCGGCGAGGACTCGTTGTCCAAGGCACTGTTGCTGATCCTGGAGCGCGCGAAGCTGGTGGTCGAGCCGGCCGGAGCCGCTGCGGTGGCCGCCGTCCTCGACGAGCCGGCCCGGTTCAAGCCGCCGGTGGTCGTGGTGCTGTCCGGCGGCAACATCGATCCGCTGCTGCTGATGCGCGTGATCCGGCACGGCATGGCCGCAGCCGGTCGGTACCTCTCGCTGCGGGTGCGGATCCCTGACACGCCAGGTGGTCTGGCCACCCTGCTGGCACAGCTGGCGGCGCTGGACGCGAACATCATCGAGATCCTGCACGAGCGGATCTCGGAGACGCTCAGCCTGGAGGAGGTCGAGGTCGCCTTGCAGCTCGAGCTCCGCGGCGAGGACCACCGGGAACGCGTGCTGTCCGGCCTCGTCGCCAACGGCTACACCTACACGCTCAACTGACCAGCGGCCGAACGTGGTTCAGCAGGCTGACCAGGAACTTGCCCGGTTCCTCCCATGGCGCGAGGTGCGCCGAGTGCTCGAACCAGATCGCTTGTTTGTACGGCGCCTGCACCGCCTCGATCCACGCCGCGGACGGCTCCGCGGGTGTCGTGTAGTCGTGCCGCCCGAGGAACATCAGCACCGGGATCGGGAACTCGGTCACGCCGGTGTAGTCCACCTCGAGCATCTCGTCCAGCACCCGGCCCAAGGTGAACTGGTTGCCTTCGCCGATCGTCTCGCCCTCCTCGACCGTATACTCCGGCGACAGCAGCGGCGCCCCGAAGAAGTACGGCGAGTCGTCGCGGTACGCCGACAGGCCGCCGCGGTACTGCGCCCACTTGCGGGCGATGATGATCCGCTCCCGGGTCAGCGGCTCGTCACCGGGGTACGGCGCGATCGACGCGAGCTCCTCGAGCGCTTCAGTGTGGTCGTGCCGGCGGGCCTGCTCCAGCGCGTAGTCGAAGCACAGTCGCTCGTTGGTTCGCGCGTTGATGATCTGGCCGATCCCGACGTACGCGAGGAAGAGATCCGGCCGGATCAGGGCGGCCTGGGTGGCGATGATGGTGCCCCAGCTGTGACCGACGAGGATCAGCTTCGCGACGCCGTACCGGTCCTTGACCTGCTCGGCGAGCTCGATCGCGTCCGCGACGTACTGCTCGATCTTCAGGGTGTCCGCGATGGTGTCCGGATCGACCGTGCGCAGCGTGCGGCCGGCGGCGCGCTGGTCGTAGGTGACAACGGTGAAGTACTCCTCGACCGGCCGCTGGAACTGCCAGGCCGCCGGGGCGAGTGGTGACGCCGGACCGCCGTGGATGAAGAAGATGACGGGGTTGCCGCGGTCGTTGCCGCGGGCATAGACGCAGTGGTCGACACCACCGGCCTTCAGTTGATAGCTCTCGTGAACACCTGATGGCGTCACGATCCGGTGCAGGTCCGCGATGATCTCGCGAGCGTCGTCGAAGGTTTCAGTCACCCGTCGAGGGTAGGGGCTCACAGGTCTTCCCCAGCGGTGCGTGCAGGCGCTCCGCGAGCACCCGCCGCTGGGTCGGCTGAGCTTCGGCCTGAAGCTGCAGGCCCTCGTCGGTGAGCCGGACGTTCACCGCGCGCCGGTCCTCCGAGCACATGTGCCGCTCGAGCAGACCGGCGACCTCGAGGCGGCCGATCACCCGGGACAGCGCGCTCTGGCTGAGGTGGACCGACTTCGCGATCGTCGCCACCTTCGCGGAGTGCTCCGGGAGCTCGGCGAGCCGCTCGAGCACCTCGTACTCACTCATGCCCAACGAGTGGCCGGCCTGCAGCGCCCGGTCGAGGGCACAGGTCAGGTCCGCGTGGCGAGCCAGCAGCTCGCGCCATTCGCGCACATCCGCGCTGGTTTCACCAGTCCCAGCGCTGACCTTCGTGGCGGTCATGTCGCCGACCATAACATGCGTGCGCAATCTATGCAAGCGCATTTAATGCCTAGACATTAGATGCACATGCATGGAATAGTCTCCGGTTGTGACACAGACAACGCACACCACACCGGCCCGCATGACCTGGGACGCGCGCCTCTGGGGCGCCCTCCTGGTGGTCTGCGGCGTGATCTTCCTCGACGGCCTGGACGTGTCCATGGTCGGCATGTCCCTGCCGTCCATCGGCGCCGACCTGGGCGTCTCCCTGTCCTCTCTGCAGTGGGTCGTGACCGGCTACGTGCTCGGGTACGGCGGCCTGCTGCTGCTCGGCGGCCGGACCGCCGACCTGCTCGGCCGGCGCCGGGTCTTCCTGATCGCGCTGGCCGTCTTCGCCGTGGTCTCGATGCTGAGCTCACTGGCCACCAACCCCGAACTGCTCATCGCCGCGCGGTTCGTGAAGGGCGTCGCCGCCGCGTTCACCGCGCCGGCCGCTCTGTCGATCATCACCACCACGTTCCACGAGGGCCCGGACCGCAACCGCGCCCTCAGCATCTTCACCACCTGCGCCGCCAGCGGCTTCTCGATGGGCCTGATCCTTGGTGGCGCGCTGACCGAGGTCGGCTGGCGGTGGACCTTCCTGATGCCCGGCCCGGTCGCCCTGATCGTGCTGCTGTTCGGCCTCAAACTGATCCCGAGCAGCCCGCGGGACGACGCTGCCGGCGGGTACGACGTTCCCGGCGCAGTCACCGTCACCGGCGGCATGCTCTCGCTGGTGTACGCGGTCGTCGGCGCCGAGCACGCCGGCTGGGTCTCGGTGCAGACCTTCGGGCTGTTCGCGCTCGCGATCGTGCTGCTGGGCGCCTTCGTGGCGATCGAGTTGCGGTCCAAGCACCCGCTGGTCCGGCTCGGCATCCTGCGCAACCCGGCGCTGCGACGGGCGAACCTGGCCATCCTCACCGTCTTCGGCTCGTACGTCGCGTTCCAGCTGATCGGCACCATGTACTTCCAGAACCTGCTCGGCTGGTCGTCGTTCCAGACCGCGCTGGGCTTCCTCCCGGCCGGCCTGCTGGTCGCCACCCTGTCGCCGAACGTCGGCAAGATCGTGGACCGGGTCGGTACCGAGACAATGATCATCGTCGCGATGGTGCTGTTCGTCGCCGGGTACGCCCTGTCGCTGCGGATCGGTCCTGAGTCGGCGTACTTCTCGACCGTGTTCCCGACCATCATGCTGCTCGGTCTCGGGTTCGCGATCGGGTTCCCGGCGCTGAACATCCAGGCGGTGTCCGGGGTTCCTGACCACGAGCAAGGGCTCGCGTCCGGGCTGTTCAACACCTCGAACCAGGTCGGCGGTGCGGTGGTACTCGCGGTGGTGACCGCGGTGATCAGCAGCCAGTCGGTCGGCGTGACCACACCGGCCGGGATGCTGTCGGCGTACAAGCCGGGGCTCGCGGTCGTGACGGGGATCGCGGCGCTCGGTCTGGTGATCGCGCTGACCGGTCTGCGCGGGCTGCGTGCCCGGCGGGCCGTCGAGGAGCGCGAGGCCGCTGAGCTGATCGCCGTACAGGACGAACTGGCCGAGGAGGAGATGACCCCGGCCGCGTGACGACAACCAGCTCCGCGCGAGCTGTGCAGTGATAGAGAAGCAGTGGTGCGGATTTCCCTCGGGGGTCCGCACCGCTGCTTTTCGGGGGATTCCCCGATTGGTTTCGGCCCTTCGGGGTGCTGGACTGGAGGACATGAGCAACCAGAGCAATTACGACCAGCGGGTCAAGGACATCCTCGACCGGGTCGCGAAGGGTCACCTCTCGCCTGAGGAGGCCACCACTTTGATCGCCGCCATCACCACCACTCCTTCCGAGGCTGCTCCTTCCGAGGCCGCAGAGCCGGCGGCCGAAGCTCCGGTTGCCGACGAACCATCGCCTTCGGTGTGGGCCGAGGCGGTCGACTCGCCGACCGCCGAGCCGGCTGTCCCACCGACTGCCTCCCCGACTGTCTCGCCGAGTGCCGAGCCGACTGTCCCGCCGGTGCCGGAGCCCTCGGTCGTGCAGGACACCGTGGTCGACGAGGCGCCTGCGGACGTCGAGGAGGTGCAGGACGTCGAGGAGGAGCACAGCAACGTGCCGATCCCGTCGGGCGTGCAACGGGTGACCGTGCGCGCTATCGGGCGCCGGGTGCGGCTGATCGGCGAGCCGGCCGTGAACGGCGTCGCCGTCGACGGGCCGCACGTGATCAAGCGCGACGGTGACACGCTCGCCATCAGCAGCGAGGGCGACATGGGCGTCTCCATCGACGGCTTCAGCATGCTGCGCAACCCGACCGATCTGAAGGCGCACGTCAACGGCCTCGCCAAGGAGCTGTCGATCCGCGTGAACCCGAACCTGCAGGTCGAGGTCGAGGTCACCGGCGGCAGTGTGAACGCGGAGCGGCTGCCCGGCCTGACCCGGGTCCGCGTCACCGCGGGGACCGCGAAGGTCACCGACGTCGACGGTCCGATCGATGTGCTCGTCCAGGCGGGGTCGGCCAACCTGGACGCGCAGATCACCAAGGGCCGGTCGCGGGTCCGGGTCGAGTCCGGGACGGCGCAGGTCGCGCTGCGGCGCGGTTCCGACGTCCACGTGCACTCCGAGGCCCAGCTCGGGCGCGTCACCTGGACCGGCGCGGTGACCGGCCAGTCCAAGGACGTGGAGATCGGCCGCGGCCGCGCAGCGCTCGACATCGAGGTCCTGGTCGGCACGGCGCAGATCAGTTCCGATTGACCGACGCCGCGTCTCCTGATCCCGGCCTCCCGCCGGGATCAGGTTCTGATTCCCCGGTCGGGACCGTCCGGAGGGTGCGGAGTGGAGAGAAGTAGAGCAGGCCGTTGCCGGCGAGCGTTCCCAGACCCGCCATCCACAGGGTGGTGCGCAGGCCGAACGCCGTACCCAGTGCGCCGCCCAGCAGGCTGCCGAGTGGGGCCGCGCCCCAGCTGACGAAGCTCATGGTGGCGCTCACGCGGCCCTGCAGCTGCGGTGGGCACAGGCGTTGCCGCGTGCTGACCTGCAGGATGTAGCTGACGATGATGCAGAAGCCGGCGAGCAGCGTTCCGGCCACGAACCAGCTGACCTGCCACCCGGGCGCGGTCAACGCCTGCACCGTGAACGCGATGCCGATGCCGGTCGACGACAGCAGGAGCGTGCGCGCGTCGCCGTACCGGGTGCTGATCTTCTCGGTGACGGCGGAGGCGACGACCGCGCTCAGCAGGCCGATCATGCTGAGGACGCCGATCGTGGCCGGCTGCAGGTGTACGCCGCGGACGAGGTAAACAATCATGACCGCGCCGGCGGCGGCCTGGAACAGCATGGTCACCATCGTGTTGAGAGCCAGCGGTCGGAGCAGTGGGTGCCCGAACACATAGTGCAGGCCGGCGCCGATCTCGGCCCGTACGTTGCGGACCTCCGGTTTCGCGGGCTCTGTTTCCGGCGCGCGGATCGACCGCAGCCAGACGGCTGACCACAGGAAGCTCAATGCGTCCAGGCCGATCGTCACCGCCGCGCCGAGCCATTGCACGAGAAGGCCGCCGGCACCTGCGCCGATGACTGCGGCGATGGAGTGATTGGCGGCCAGTTTGGCGTTGCCGGGCAGGAGCCGGTCCCGCTCGAGCAGCCGAGGCAAGTACGAGGTGTGCGCGACGTCGAACAGCACGGTGAGGATCCCGGCCGGGACGAGGACGACGTACACCTGCGCCAAGGTGAGTACGTCGAACCACCGGGCCACCGGGATCGACGCGAACAGGAGTGCCCGGAGCAGGTCGGCGTACACCAGAACCGGACGGCAGCGGATTCGGTCGGCCCAGGCCCCGGCGAACAGCCCGAGCACGAGCCAGGCGGCAGTTTCGCAGGTGCGCAGCAGCGAGACCTGGAACGTGGACGCGTTCAGGGTGAGGACGGCGAGCAGTGGGATCGCCCCCATGCTGAGGCGCGAGCCGAGCTGGCTGAGCAGGTCGGCGGCCCAGAGCCGGCGGAAGTCGGCGTGGCGGAAGATGCTCTGGCTGGACGTCATGCCGCGACCGTAAGGGCTGAGTTGAGTCGTGTCGACTCAAGTATCAACGAAGTTGAGTCCAAGAGACTCAATATAATTCCCGGGTGAAATTGGCCCTCTTCTCGTGCACGATGGTGGCTTGCGTCACATCCAGAAGGGGGACGTGCGGATGGCTGCAATCGAGGCAACCGGCCTCGTGAAGACGTTCAAGGGCAGGAAAACCACGGTCAAGGCACTCGACGGGATCGACCTCGACGTGCCGGAGGGCAGCGTGCTGGGGCTGCTCGGGCCCAACGGTGCGGGCAAGACGACCACGGTCCGCGTGCTGACCACGCTGATGAAGCCCGACGCGGGCTCCGCCCGGGTGCTCGGCCACGACGTGGTGAAGGAGGCCGACACGGTCCGGGCGCTGGTCGGGCTGTCGGGACAGTACGCCGCGGTCGACGAACTGCTCACCGGCCGGGAGAACCTGTGGATGTTCGGCCGGCTGTACCGGCTCGGCAGCCGGCAGGCCAAGGAACGGGCAGAGGAACTACTGGCGACATTCGACCTGACGGACGCGGCCGACCGGATCCTGAAGACCTACTCGGGTGGCATGCGCCGTCGGCTCGACCTGGCCGGCTCGCTGATCGCGCACCCGAAGGTGCTCTTCCTCGACGAGCCGACGACGGGTCTCGACCCGCGCTCGCGGCTGGACCTGTGGAAGATCATCCGGGACCGGGTCAGCGAGGGCGTCACGATCCTGCTCACCACGCAGTACCTGGAAGAGGCCGACGAGCTGGCCGACAGCATCGCGGTGGTGGACCACGGCTCGGTGATCGCACGCGGTACGGCGGACGAGCTCAAGGCGAAGGTCGGCGGTGAGCGGATCGAGGTCGTCCTGCACGACTCCCGGGACACCGCCCGGGCGCTCGAACTGCTGAGGAGTGCGCTCGGGGTCGTGGATTCGGAGGCGGCGACGATCGAGGAGCACACGCGGCGGGTCACGGTCCCGGCGCCGGGCGGCTCCGGCACGCTCGTCGAGGTGATCCGGACGCTGGACGCCGCGCAGATCCGGATCGCCGACATCGGCCTGCGCCGGCCGACGTTGGACGACGTGTTCCTCACCCTGACCGGGCGCGAGGCCGAGCAGAAGGAGTCGTTGTGAGTGCACAGCTACCGGCCCGGGTGAACCCGGTGGCGCGGGCCTTGTCGGACGCCAGGATCCTGGCCTGGCGGAGCCTGAAGCGGATCCCGCGGACGCCGGACATGCTGATCTACGCGACGATCCAGCCGATCATGTTCGTGCTGCTGTTCGCCTACGTGTTCGGGAACGCGATCCCGATCCCGGGGTTCCCGGGGCCGCGGGCGTACCGGGAGTTCCTGATGGCCGGCATCTTCGCCCAGACGATGGCGTTCGCGGTCGCGTCCGCGAGTGTCGGGCTGGCCGACGACATGTCGAAGGGGCTGATCGACCGGTTCCGGTCGTTGCCGATGGCAAGGTCCGGGGTGATCGCCGGGCGGGTCGTGGGCGACCTGGCGTTCAACGCGTTCGTCATGCTGGTGATGGTGATCTGCGGGTTCATCGTCGGCTGGCGGTGGCACAACGGGATCGGTCAGGCGCTCGCCGCCTTCGGGATCCTGCTGCTGTTCGCGTTCGCGATGCTGTGGGTGGGCGCGCTGATCGGGCTCTCGGTCGGCGGTCCCGAGGTGGCGGCGTCCGCGGGCCTGATCTGGCTGTTCCCGCTGACGTTCCTGTCGAACGCCTTCGTTCCGACGCCGAACCTGCCCAGCGGCCTGCAACCGGTCGCCGAGTGGAACCCGATCTCGTCGATCGTCGCCGCGTGCCGACACCTGTTCGGTAACCCGTCGCCGTTCGCCAGCCCGGACGGTTTCCCCGCCCAGCACCCGGTCTGGCTCTCGCTGATGTGGTGCACGGCGATCATCGTGGTCTTCGCCCCGCTGGCAGTCCGCAAGTACCGCAGCACCACCGGCCGTTGACCCGCCGACGTCGCCATCGGGCCGACGTACGTCGTTGGACGCCGGCTCGATGGCGTACGCAGGACGGCTGACCGCTCCGAGGGACGGAGCGCTCCGGTAGTCGTCTGGAGTATGCGGGGCGGCTGACCGCTCCGGACAGTGCAGCGCCCCCGGTGGTCATCCACCGGGGGCGCTCGGGAGCTTGGTGGAGTCAGCCGGTGAACGGTTCGGCGGCGACGATCTCGACGGTCACGTCCTTGCCGTTCGGGGCCTCGTACGTGGCCTTGTCGCCCTTCTTCTTCCCCAGGATGGCCGCGCCGAGCGGCGACTGCGGCGAGTACACGTCGATGTCGACCGACGTGTCGAGGACGAGCAGTTCGCGGGAGCCGAGCAGGAAGGTCTCGACGTCGTCGTCACCGGCGAACTTGATCGAGACCTTCATGCCGGGCTCGACCACACCGTCGTCCTTGGGCGTCTCGCCGACCCGGGCGCGGCGCAGCATGTCCTCCAGCTGCCGGATCCGGGCCTCGATCTTGCCCTGCTCGTCCTTGGCGGCGTGGTAGCCGCCGTTCTCCTTGAGGTCGCCCTCGTCCCTGGCCTCGCTGATCCGCTGCGTGATCTCGGCACGGGCAGGGCCCTTCAAGTGCTCGAGCTCGGACTTCAGCTGGTCGTAACCGTCCTGCGTCAGCCAGACAACGCTGTCCTCATCGATCCTCTGCGTCACGGGCTGCTCCTTGTGTCGGTCGGATGGGCAGGAAAATACTGCTGGCCGCCGTCGTCGACGGCGACCAATCCAATGAGCGTAGCAACATACGGCCGATAACCCCACTGTTCTTCGCCGCCCCGAACGCTCGGGAAACGTTTGCCAGGTGACTTTCACCCGCACACACCCGGCACATCGGTAATCGGTTGCCGAAACGGCCTGTGAGCGCGGCCTTCCTGTTAGCTACCAATGCAGCGCGAGATGGGCAGCGGGACCGGGCGGTCCGCTCAAGGCTGCGCGTGGGAGTGGCTGGCCGCAATAGGCCGGGGGCGGTGGCTGGGGTGGGGCGGTCAGCGGGGGCGGTGCGCGTCGGCGGTGGTACAGCCGATCAGTACGACGGAGGTCGCTGAGCGCTGCGTTGTCAGAGTGACCGGGAGCGATTGGTGACGGGGCGAATCTGCCGGAATGGTCACTGTCAGCTCGCCGACGATCGAAAAGTCCGCCGCTTTGGCCTGCAGCCGGCAACTGGCCTCCACCGACTTGCTCCGATCCACCGCGATCGTCGCTTTCGCGGTGGTCGGCGAGACCACCTCGAACCCCTGCAGGCGGGACGTCACCGGCGGATTCGACTGCACCCAGGCCGCCCACCCCAGCCACACCAGCCCCGTCAGTACGACGAGCGCCACAACCCCCACCACAACAGGTCGCCACGGCCGCCGCCCGCGCCCGTACCGGGCGTCGAGGTCGGTCGGCGGGCCGGCAGGAGAAGACTCGGTCACAGGTTGTCCAGGGGGTCGGTCGTGGGTTTTCGACGGGGTTGGAGGACCATTGTGTCTTGTGAGTGGAGATCTTCGGTTGTTGCATGTGCACGCCCACCCGGATGACGAGTCGAGCAAGGGGGCCGCGTCGACGGCTCGGTACGTGGCCGAGGGCGTCGACGTGATGGTCGCGACGTGCACCGGCGGGGAACGTGGATCGATCCTGAATCCGAAGATGGACCGCCCCGAGGTGCTGGCGAACATCACCGAGATCCGCCGCAAGGAGATGGATGCGGCCCGCGAGATCCTCGGGATCCGGCAGGAGTGGCTCGGCTGGGTGGACTCCGGGTTCCCCGAAGGCGACCCGCCACCACCGCTGCCGGAGGGCTGCTTCGCGGCGCAGAAGGTCGAGGACGCCGCGACCCCGCTGGTGAAGCTGATCCGCGAGTTCCGGCCGCAGGTCGTCACGACGTACGACGAGAACGGCGGCTACCCGCACCCGGACCACGTGATGTGCCACCAGATCACGGTCGCCGCGTTCGAGGCGGCGGGGGACAAGGACGCCTATCCCGAGCTCGGCGAGCCGTGGCAGCCGCTCAAGCTCTACTACCACCACACCTTCCACTACGAGCGGATGAAGGCGCTGCACGACGCGATGATCGCGCGCGGTCTGGAGTCGCCGTACGCCGAGCGCCTCAAGGACTGGAAGCCGGACCCGGAGAACGAGCGCCGGATCACCACCCGGGTGGAGTGCGCCGAGTACTTCGCCGTCCGCGACCAGGCGCTGCTCGCGCACGCGACGCAGATCGACCCCGACGGTGCGTGGTTCGCCGTACCGCTGGAGGTTCACCAGGCGGCCTGGCCGACCGAGGACTACGAGCTGGCGCGGAGTCTGATCGAGCCGGAGTTGCCTGAGAACGACCTGTTCGCGGGGCTGCGCTGACGGGCGGCGCGAACAGTGAGAGACTGGTGGCGTGACAGCGACGACCTCCCTTCTGACGGCCGAGATCGACCCGAACTCGGTGCGCCCCGGCTGGGTCGCGCTGCTGATCGTGCTCGCTCTCGGTGTCGCCACGGTGCTGCTCTGGCGCAACATGGGCAAGCAGCTCAAGCGCATCGACATCAAGGACGATGGTGCGGACGTCCCAGCACCGTCCGACGGCCCAGCGACACCGGACAGCTCGTCCTCCCCGGCCGGCGATGCGGCGCGGACGGATTCGGCGCCGACGGATTCGGCGCGGACGGATTCGGCTCAGAGCCCGACGCCGACTGAGTCGAAGCAACACTCCCAGCACTGATCCGGTATCAGCCGGGTCACCGATTGCCGACAGCTGGGAAACACGCTGATCACGAGTGGGTGTCGGGCTGGGCAGCCCACCTGCGGCTGACCCTATAGTGAGCCGCGTGCATCGTGCTCACCCCCGGCCCGCTCGATGAGCGCGACCCGCGCCGCCCGGCACCGCATGCCCGGACGTCTGGTCGCGGGCGGTGTGGGAGCGGTCGCCATCGCATCGGCGGCGCTGGTGGTGGCCGTGTTCGCGGCCGGGAGCCAGCCGCGCGAGGTCGGCGGGATCGGCGGTCCGAGCGTCTTCGTCGGTTGGTTGCTGCCGCTGCTGCGGTTGGTGTCGGTGCTTGCGACGGTCGGCTGTGCCGGTGCGTTGCTCGCGGCTGTCGTGCTGCTGCGAATCGACGGTGGTCCGCTCGGTGTGCAAGGCCGGCGTGCGGTCCGCGACGCCAGTAACTCGGCGATCATCTGGGCGGGGTGCGCGTTCGCCGGCGCGGTGGTGACGGCGTCGATCCTGCTCGACACCCCGATCAGTCTGCTCCGGCTGCGGCTCGACGACGCCCTCGGCGTACCCGAGGTCAAGGCGCTGCTGATCACGGGGATCCTTGTGGTGGCGCTGGCGGTCGGTATCCGTCGGGTGCAGACGTCATCGGCCGCGGGGCTCGGTGTACTGGTGGCGGTCGCCGCGCTGGTCCCGACCGCGGTCACGGCCTACCCACGAAACGAGTCGTACGTCGTCCTCGCCGGGGCGGCGCTGGTGATTCACGTGATCGCGGCAACGACCTGGATCGGTGGACTCGCAGGGCTCGTGCGGTACGGACGGGGGAGCCGGACCGGTCTGCCGATCGTGCTCGCCCGCTATCGCCAGGTCGCTTTCGTCTCGTCGATCGCCGTCCTGGCCAGCGGCCTGCTCAGCGCGGCCGCCCGGCTGGCGGCGAAGGGCGGCGGATGGGGCGGGATCGTCGACGCCCTCACCACCGAGTCGTACGGCGCGCTTCTGATCGCGAAGACCGCCGCTTTCCTGGTCCTCATCTTTCTCGCCTACCTGCACCGAACCCGTTCCCACGGCAACCTCTTCGACCGAACCGCCCCCTTCTGGCGCATCGTCGGTTTCGAACTGTTCGTCATGGCGGTGTCCCTGGGCCTGTCGGTCGCCGTCTCACAAACGGTCTGACCAGGGTGCGGTGCGGAGGTCTTCGGTGGTGCGGCGGTCCCGGTCGGCCGGGCGGTCTTCCGCGGCACGGCCGACCGCGATCATCGACACGACGTGCCACCCGGCGCCCGGCGTCAGGTCGGCGCTGAGCGCGTCGAGGTCGAACGCTCGGAACTGCCGGCAGGCGAGACCCATCGCGTGCGCCTGCAGTGTCAGGTGCGCCACCGATTGCCCGAGGTCGTAGTCTGCGAAGTCCGAGTAGGCCCAGTCGGTGTCCTCGACGTACCGATGGGCCATCGTGACGATCAGCAGGCTCGCGCTAGGTGCCCACCGGGCGGAGCTGGCCGCGAGATGACGGGCAACGCGTTGATGCTCCGGTTCTCCCCGCAGGGCGGTGAAGTAGGCCCACGGCTGCGAGTTGCCGGCGGACGGCGCCCAGCGAGCAGCCTCCAGCAGCAGCTCGACGTCATCGTCGGTGAGCTTCCAGTCGGGATCGAACCGCAGCGGGCTGAACCGGGTGGCGAGCAGCGGATGGACGCTCATGTCCGGGACAACTGAGGCTCGGTCGGATCCATTCCGGTACGGCGAAGCGCATACGGTGGGGTGTATGGCGAATGAGCTCGGGCGCAGCACCAGTCCTTACCTGAGGCAGCACGCGGACAACCCGGTGGAGTGGCGCGAGTGGGGCGAGAGCGCGTTCGCGGAAGCCCGGGAGCGCGATGTGCCGGTGTTCCTGTCGGTCGGGTACTCCGCGTGTCACTGGTGTCATGTGATGGCTCATGAGTCGTTCGAGGATGTCGAGACGGCCGCCTACCTGAGTAACCACTTCGTCAGCGTGAAGGTGGACCGGGAGGAGCGGCCCGACGTGGACGCCATCTACATGGCGGCGACGGTGGCGATGACCGGGCAGGGCGGGTGGCCGATGTCGGTGTTCCTGACGCCGGCGGGGGAGCCGTTCTTCTGCGGGACGTACTTCCCGAAAGACGCCCGGGGCGGGATGGGCTCGTTCCGGCAGGTGCTGGAGGCGATCACCGACGCCTGGCAGCACAAGCGCGAGCAGATCGACGGGATCGGGAAGCGAGTGGTGGAGCAACTCGGCGCCCAGCAGCAAGCCGGGCAAGGAGCGCTTGACCCGGTGACCCTGGACCAGGCGGTGCAGTTGCTGAAGAACGACTTCGACCCGGTGGACGCCGGCTTCGGACGCGCACCGAAGTTCCCGCCCTCGATGGTGCTCGACTTCCTGCTTCGCCACCACCGGCGTACCGGCGACAGGGATACGCTGGCCATGGTTGACCAGACCTGCGAGCGGATGGCCCGCGGCGGCATGTACGACCAGCTCGCCGGCGGCTTCGCCCGGTACTCCGTCGACGGACAGTGGATCGTCCCGCACTTCGAGAAGATGCTCTACGACAACGCGCTGCTCCTCGATGTCTACACCCATTGGTGGACCACGACCGCCAACCCGCTCGCCAAGCGCATCGCCGAAGAGACCGCCGACTTCTTGCTCGCCGAGCTGCGCACCCCGGAAGGTGGTTTCGCCTCCGCCCTCGACGCCGACACCGAAGGGGAGGAGGGCAAGTACTACGTCTGGACGCCGGAGCAACTCGAGGAAGTGTTGAGCGACGACGACGCGCGCTGGGTGATCGACCTCTGCGACGTCACCGGCACCTTCGAGCACGGCTCCTCCGTTCTTCAGCTCCGCCGGGACCCGGACGACCACGACCGCTGGCAGCGCCTCCGCGAGATCCTCGAGCAGGCAAGGACTTCCCGCACCTATCCCGGCCGCGACGACAAGGTGGTTGCCGCCTGGAACGGTCTCGCGATCACCGCCCTCGCCCGCGCCGGCATCGTCCTCGGCAAACCGCAGTACGTCGAAGCCGCCGAAGCCGCGGCCAGATTGGTCGGGGACATCCATCTTGACCAGGTGACCGGACGGCTGCATCGCACGTCGCGAGACGGTCGGCGTGGGAGTGCGCATGGTGTACTCGAGGACTACGCGGCGTTCGCCCAGGCATGTCTGACTTTGCTCGGCGTCACCGGAGACATCAGCTGGTTCGAGACCGGGCAGGCACTGCTGGATCGGGTGCTGGAGGTTTTCGTTGCCGACGGCTCCTACTACGACACCGCCGCGGACGCGGAAGAGCTCGTCTGGCGCCCGCAGGACCCGACCGACAACGCCAGCCCGTCGGGCGTCAGCCTCGCCGCGGAAGGCTTCACCACGCTCGCCAGCCTGACCGGATCGGCCCGGTACGAGCGTGCCGCCGAGCAGGCCCTCGCCGCCTCCGCCACCATCGCCCAGCGCGCACCGCGCTTCGCCGGCCGCGCCTTGGCGGTCGCCGAGACCGTTGCCAGCGGCCCGCTCGAGATCGCCATCGCCGGCCGGTCCACGGAGTTGCTGCGGACTGCGCTGACCGATGCTCCCTGGGGTACGGCGATCGTTGCCGGGTCCCCCGGTCTCGCCGTACCACTGATGGAGGGCCGCGAGCTTGTCAAACAGCAGCCGGCGGCTTACGTCTGTCAGAAATTCACCTGCCGGCTGCCGATCTCGTTGCCGGAAGACCTTCGGCGCGAGTTGCGCCCAGTGGACTGACGCCCCACCCGGCGCGGGTTTTCCCTGCCATTCCGGTGGGATCCCTTGACTCACCGCGACCGGACCGCAACAGTCTGTCCCTGACCGGGAGCTGAGCTCGCGTTCAGTCGTCCGGGGCGTGCGCGGTCATCCGCCCAGGCCCGCACGCTCCGGACATCAACGACAACGGTTCAGGCAGCGCCGGCGTATTCGAAACCGCCCTCGCTTACGCCCGCCGGACCAGACGACGAGGAACCGGTTGCCGTTCGGCTCACCGCGGGCTAGATCTGCTTGCAGAGCTTGCCCGGTGGGTTGGTGGCTTGGGTGAGCAACGTGTTCACCGGCGTCACCATCGGCTTGACCTTCGGGTCCTCCAGCCGGGCGGTCCTTCCGTTCGAGGAGATGGCCAGGATCAGGTCGTCGGGGTGCTTGGCCGTCGGCTTGGTGACGATCACGCTCGACCAGTCGACCTGCTGAGCCGCCTTCGTCAGGGCCGTCAGCACGCTCGGGTCGAGCCTGCAACGAATGGTGTCCTTGCCGCGCGAGCTGACGGTCGCGACGCCGTCGGCGCCGATCACCACCTGGTCGTCGAAACCGGCGAACCCGCCGGTGCGGCTCACCCGTAGCGGCAACGCGGTGCCCGGTGTGTCAGCCGGTGTGCCAGGAGGTGTCCCGGTAGGTGCAGACGGTGTCGCCGTCGGCAGTGTCGGTGCGCTCGGCGGCGGCGTGGTGCTCGCCGGACCGCCGCCCGCACCGGTCTCGTCACCGCACCCGGCCAGCGCGAGTCCGGCGATCACCGCGATGACTGCGTATCTGCTCAGGTTCCTCACGCCCCATGGATACCCGCAGGCATGCTGTTCGTTGCAGCTGTGACCTGACTGAAATGTGATCGTCAGACCACCGGCGTCACCAGATCGACCAGCGCCCGGGTCAACTGGACGCGCTGCTCGAACAGCTCCAGCGAGGCGTCGGCCTTGCCGAAGAGCTCAAGCGGCAGCGCGGTGAACGCGGACCGGACCAGCAGCGAGCCCAGGTACCCGTACAACACCTCTTCCTCGGAGACCTGCAGCCCTTCGACCGCCAGACCTTCCTGGAACGCCTTCAGGATCACCTTGTGCACCACGGGCAACGCCTCGGGCGCGAGCTCACCGGCGTGCGCCAGCCCGATCAGCAGCTGCCCCAGGTCGAACCCGACCGCCTGCGGGCAGTCGAAGCCCCAGTCGATCACCACGAACTCGTCCGGCTTGTCCCGTGGCACCAGCAGGTTCTGCGGGCTCGCATCGCCGTGTTGGTAGCACTGCGGCAGCGCCTCGAGCGTGTCGAGGACAGCGGGAATCCGTGCACCGAGCTCCAGCAGGTCGTCCCGCAGCCGATGGTCGCCAAGGTTGCAGACGGCCGCACCGAGGAGGGGATGCCGCCACGTCTCTGGATCGGCGAGCGCCGGTAGCGCGGCGCCCCGTACCCGGCCTTCGGAGTAGAAGCGCAGTCCCACGCCCGGCGTGGTCACATGTTCGCGGGCCAGGAAGGGCTCGACCAGGTGCGGCTGCCGGCGCGCGGACAGCCGTCCGAGCAGGTACGCCGCCCGCTCGAACCGCTCGATGGGCCACGGGCCCCAATCCTGGACGACGTTCTCCATCCACAGGGTCGCGCGATCATCGTCGTACACGTCGATCCGGTACGCCGTCGGCAGCCGCATGCCCTCGGGGAGCAACTCCACGATGTCGCTGCGGTGGACCGCGATCTCCAACTGCCACGGCAGGTTGTGGATGAAGAGCGCACGGAACTCCTCCGGGAGCTGATGCATCATCGGCCAGTGCCGGACCGACTGGAGCTTCTTGACGAAGCACGACCATTCAACCCCCGCGGCGTCGGTCCCGAAGACGCGGTGCAGGGACTCGGTGCTCGGCGTGCCGATCGGGTAGTCGACCGGCTCGAGCCGCACCGCTCCGGGTACGGCGGCCGGGTCACCGGTGATTGTCCGGACGAGCGCGGTCAGGTCCTCCTCGGACAAGGCGTCCCGCCCCAACGGTGCCAACGCACTGTGCATGTCTCAGTCCCCCAACTGGTGCCGTCGACCGCCATCCTCCGCCCCAGTCTTCTGCCAGCCTTCAGAAGGAAGTAAAGCAGCCTTACTATCGGTATAGTAAAGTGGCTTTATGACCGCCGTCAACGAGGATTCCCAGGTCGGTCACGAGCACATCGCCAACCTGCTCGGGCAGGCGATCGGGCGGATCCGGGCCGAGATCCTGACCAGCTCCGAGGAGCGCTTCCCGGGGCTGCGGGTGTCGCACTACCGGCTGCTCGAGCTGATCCCCGACGAGGGGGCACGGATCACCGACCTGGCCCAGGTCGCGGCGATGACCAAGCAGGGACTCGGGCAGCACGTGGACTACCTGCAGCGGCTCGGGTTCACCGAGTCGGACCGGCTGCGCGGTGATCGCCGGGTCCGGCTGGTCCGGCGGACGCCGCTCGGCGACGAGGCGGTGAGGTTCAGCCGGGAGCTGATCGGCCGCGTGGAGAATTCGTGGGCGGAGCAGCTCGGGCCGGAGCGCTTCAAGTTGTTGCGGGAGCTCCTCGCGGAGCTGATCAGCTAGCCTGCGCGGTACGTCGCGATGCTGACCGCGATGTAGTGGCAGATGAACGCGGCCACCGTGAACGCGTGGAAGATCTCGTGGAAGCCGAACCAGCGCGGCGACGGGTTCGGGCGCTTGGTCGCGTAGACGACCGCGCCTATCGAGTACAGCAGGCCGCCGATCGCGATCAGGGTGACCACCGCGGCGCCGCCGGAATGGTAGATGTCGCCCATCCAGAAGATGGCCACCCAGCCGAGCGCCAGGTAGATCGGGGTGTACAACCAGCGTGGCGCGCGGACCCAGAAGACCCGGAACAGGATGCCGAGCACGGCGCCGCCCCAGACCAGGCCGAGCATCAGCACCCGGTCCTTGCCGTGCAGCAGCACCATCCCCAGCGGCGTGTAGGTGCCGGCGATCAGCAGGAAGATGTTGCTGTGGTCGAGCCGGCGCAGGATGGCCTCACCGGTCGGGCCCCAGTAGAACCGGTGGTACAGCGCCGAGATGCCGAACAGCAGCATCGCACCGGCCGTGTAGACGGCTGCCGCGATGCGGGCGTTCGAGTGCGGCGCGAGACAGATGAGCACGATGCCGGCCGCGGTGGCCAGCGGGAAGGTGCCGGCGTGCAGCCAGCCGCGCAGCTTGGGCTTGAGCGGACCGAGTCGTCCGGAGAGCCGGTGACCGAGTTCCTGAGGCTGGGTGCTGGAAGCGGTCATCGCCGTCCTTTCGGGGTTTCCGGGCGGTTCATACCTACGCAACCGTAACCTACGGGAGCGTAAGTTCCATGGTCCAGAAGGATGAAATGTAGGCGACGTCACCTTCCAGGTCCCACCGGTACCCGCGTGTCGGAACGCGCGAACTTCCGTAGCAGCCCGAGCGTCTCACCTCTCACTGTGAGTTCCCTGAGACTTCGCCGAGAGGCCGCCACGGGAGCGCTCCAGACCTCTCCTCAGGAGTGAATCTCGGCTAGCCTCGTACGGACAGTTCAAGGAGAGCACCCTTCCCATGCGGACACCTGGCAAGCAGAAGCTGCGCGACGCGATCTACGGTCTGTACGAGCGCCGGCTGATGCGATCGCTGTCGCCGGACCGGATCCCGCGGCACATCGGCGTCATCATCGACGGCAACCGCCGCTGGGCACGTGCGGTCGGCGACCCGGTGTCGCGCGGCCACGAGGCCGGCGCCAACAAGATCTCCGAGTTCCTGGAGTGGTGCGACGACGTCGGCGTCAAGGTCGTGACGGTGTGGATGCTGTCCACCGACAACCTGACCCGGCCGACCGACGAGCTGGAGCCGCTGCTGCGGATCATCGAGCAGACGGTCGAGGAACTGACCTCGATCGGCCGCTGGCGGATCCACCCGGTCGGCGCGCTCGACCTGCTGCCGGGGACCACGGCCGAGGCGCTCAAGGCCGCCGAGACCGCCACCCACGACGTCGACGGCATGATCGTGAACGTCGCGGTCGGGTACGGCGGCCGCCGGGAGCTCGCCGACGCGGTCCGCTCGCTGCTTCTGGAGGAGGCGGCGATGGGCATCTCGCTGGAGGATCTAGCCGACCGGGTCGATGTCGAGCACATCGCCCGCCACCTCTACACCAAGGGGCAGCCGGATCCGGATCTGGTCATCCGGACCTCGGGTGAGCAGCGCCTGGGCGGCTTCCTGCTGTGGCAGAGCGCGCTGAGCGAGTTCTACTTCTGCGAGGCCCTCTGGCCGGACTTCCGGCACGTCGACTTCCTCCGCGCCATCCGGAGCTACGCGCAGCGAGAACGTCGCTTCGGGACCTGATCCCGCGTCCGCACCGCGAGCACGTCGTACGGCGCCGGAGGTAGTAGCCGTACGTCGCAGCGCCCAGCGCCGTACCCCAGACGATCCAGAGGATGCCCGGGGCGTTGATCGCCCAGTTGTCGCCGTCCATCGGCAGTTGCCAGTTCATCAGCCCGGCCGGGATCAGGACGACGGCGACGATCGACGCCGGGATGATCGCGAGCAATGGCGGCACAGGCCGGCCGGCCTTGAACCAGATCCACCGCGGGTAGACCTCGCCCCAGCGGTGCACGAGCCCGTGGGTGAGGACGCCGCCAGTCAGGCCCAGCACCGCCAGGCCGAGACCCGTCTGGAGCATGCCCGGTGTTTCGGCCATCATCCGATGGAAGTCGTCGCTGATCCCGACCGGCCAGCCGAAGTACCAGGCCACGCGGGTGAACTCGTACGGAAGGTTCGCCACCACCGCCACGGCCACCGCCAGGCGTCCCCACCGCAGCGCCGCCTCCGGAGTCGTCCAGTGTGCCTGTGGTCTCTCGCTGCGACCGCAGGAAACGCAAGCACTCCGGCTGCGCCGGTGATAGGCGACCGCGGTTGCTGCCCACAAGACGCCGCCGACGAACAGGATGATCAAGTTCACCCGGTGCCAGTACAGGATGTCACCGACGCCTCCCTGCGCCCCCGGTACGCCGGTGAACGCGAACACGATGAGGGCCGGGGCGAGCGCGACGACCGCGATCAGGGTGTAGTCGGGAATCACCAGGGCCAGCCCGATCGCGAGGACTGCGGCAACCGTCTGGAGGGCCCACCCGCGCGGCCGTATCCGCGTCATCACCAGCGCGAGCACTCCGCCACCCAGCCCGATCACTGCCAGCACGGGCGCCACCACGTGCGCCGGCGCGCCTTCCAGGACCGACGCAGTGGCTCGGTCGTCGCGTACGTGTGCGAACGGGTAGGCCGCGCCACCGAAGGACCAGTAGCTGCCGAGTACGCCGTACGCGAAGGACCAGAGCGCGGTGGCGTACCCGGTCCACAACGGCCAGTTCTTCCTCATGCCCTGAGCGTGCCGCGGGCAGTGCGTGACCGGATCACCCGGCGGGGTGAAGGACCTCCCTCGGACGGGGGGAAGCTGTAACGCTGCGTTAACCCCGTGGTCGGGCGTGTCGGGCTGCGCCATTTGCCCGAGCCTCCTACTCTGACAATGACGGTCGGAGGGGAAGCCGGCTGTCCGGGAGGCCCGATCAGCTTGAGAATCGTTCGCCAGCCGGTTGCCCCATGAGGGGCAGAACGGAGTGCCCGAGACGTTGCGTCTCGATCTCACTGGTTCCCGTTGACGCTCCTTCGGCGTCGCGGAGGGAAGCTGCACCAGCTTCCTGGTCGAGGAGACACTCCTCCTCCCGGTCCATCACCTAACCACTGGTGGGCCGGGCGTGGTGCACGTCGCGGCCCGAGAGGACGTGCGACATGGCTGCCACCCACGCCAAGGCGTCAAGTACCTCATCCGCACCGGCCCAGCGCACTTTCGTGCTGGACACCTCCGTGCTGCTGTCCGACCCGCACGCGATGATGCGGTTCGACGAGCACGAGGTGGTCGTCCCGGTAGTCGTCGTCACCGAATTGGAGGCCAAGCGGCATCACCCGGAACTCGGCTACTTCGCCCGCACCGCGCTGCGACTGCTCGACGAGCTCCGGATCCTGCACGGACGTCTGGACGCGCCCCTGCCAGTGGGGGAGAACGGTGGAACCCTCCGGGTCGAGCTCAACCACACCGACCCGGCGACCTTGCCGGCCGGCTTCCGGCTCGGCGACAACGACAGCCGCATCCTGGCCGTGGCCTGCAACTTCATGGCCGAGGGCAAGGACGTGACGCTGGTCTCGAAGGACCTGCCGATGCGGGTCAAGGCGTCGGCCTGCGGGCTGATGGCCGAGGAGTACCGGGCCGAACTGACCCTGGAGTCTGGCTGGACCGGTATGGCCGAGCTCGAGGTCGAGACCAACGTGGTGGACGACCTGTACGAGAACGGATCGGTCGAGCTCACGCGGGCCGGTGAGTTCCCGACGCACACCGGGCTGGTGATGCTGTCCGACCGGGGCAGCGCCCTCGGCCGGGTGATGCCGGACAAGCGGATCCGGCTGGTCCGCGGCGACCGGGAGGCGTTCGGGATCCGCGGCCGGTCGGCCGAGCAGAGGGTCGCCCTCGACCTGCTGCTGGACCCCGACGTCGGAATCATCTCGCTCGGCGGACGGGCCGGTACCGGCAAGTCTGCGCTCGCGCTGTGCGCCGGCCTGGAGTCGGTGATGGAACGCCGGCAGCACAAGAAGGTCGTCGTCTTCCGGCCGCTGTTCGCGGTCGGCGGCCAGGAGCTGGGGTACCTGCCGGGCAGCGAGTCGGAGAAGATGCAGCCGTGGGCCCAGGCCGTGTACGACACGCTCGGCGC
>Ga0136846_1226753_pt1 | contig 22229 bp, 15 predicted proteins | sample HopSoiMetagenom2_FD_96841 | JGI IMG/M metagenome (GOLD analysis project Ga0136846, IMG submission 96841) | Grasslands soil microbial communities from Hopland, California, USA - 2 Assembly 2016 (version 4) | ecosystem: Environmental > Terrestrial > Soil > Grasslands | place: USA: Hopland... | reverse complement strand
GCGGCGGGCGGCGCGGCGGCGGCCTCGGTGCGGATCGTCGATGCAGGACGCGCCTGGGCCGGCGGCTGCTCGACCATCGCCACCCGGGCGTGCAGGCCCTGGACGTCGCGTTCGAGATCCTCGATCCGCGCCCGCGCATTGCCCAGCTTGACCAGGACCACGATCAGCAGGAGGGGAATCGCCAGTACCACCAGTCCCAGCAGGATCAGAATTCCGGCCAAGTCGTGCATCCTCCGTCGCCCTCGTGCGCCATTGCCCCGGGATTCGCCGCGCCAGGCCGACCGGATCGGTCCGGGCGAACCTGCCGGGCGAACATGCGGGCAGCCTTCCCGATCGTTCAGGGAATTGCAACCTGAACGCCCGTCCGTAGCGGTGCGGACCGCCCCGGGTATCGCCAGCCGCTACCCGCCCCCGCCGCCCCGCGCGCCCCCCGACCCACCCGCGTCACTTGATCGCGACCGTGCTTTTGACGGAGGCTAGGCCCATGAGTGCTTCCCGCCGTCGTGTCTCGCAGCCGCCGATCAACCTGCAGATGTCGGACATCGCCCGCCTTGCCGGGGTCTCCGAATCCACCGTTTCCCGGGCGCTGAAGGACAGTCCGATGATCGCGGCCAGCACCCGCGAGCGCATCCGGCGGCTCGCCGAGGAGGCCGGCTACACGGTCAATCCGGTCGCCAGCAGCCTGCGCTCGCGCCAGAGCGGCGTGATCACGGTGGGGGTGCCGTTGGTGCACGAGCGCGAGCCGCACCTGGTCGACCCGTTCATGATGACCATGCTGGCGCACCTCGCCGACACCCTCGCCGACCGCGGCTACAACATGCTGCTGGCGAAGATCGCGGTGCACCAGGACGGCTGGGTGCGGCGCCTGCAGCAGCCGGGCCGCAGCGACGGCGTGATCCTCATCGGCCAGAGCTTCGAGCACGCCGCGATCAACGAGGCGGCGCGCGCCGGCATCCCGCTCGCGGTCTGGGGCTCGCGGCTGCCGAACCAGAAATACCCGGTGGTGGGCTCGGACAACCGCCTCGGCGGCCAGCTCGCCGCCGCCCACCTGGCCGAACGCGGCCGCAAGCGCATCGTCTTCCTCGGCGACGAACGCCTGCCGGAAGTCGCGCACCGCCACGACGGCTATCGCCAGGCGCTGCGCGACGCGGGGCTGAAGGCCGCGCCGGAGCGCCTGGTGCGCACCGGTTTCGGCGGCCCCGACGCCGAGGCCCGCATGGCCGAGGCGATCGCCTCCGGGCTCGCGTTCGACGGCGTGGTCGCCGCCTCCGACGTCATCGCCATCGGCGCGATGCGCGCGCTGTCCGCCGCCGGCCGCCGGGTGCCGGAGGACGTGGCGGTGGTCGGCTTCGACGACATCCTGCTGGCCGAACACGCGCATCCGCCGCTCACCACCGTGCGCCAGGAACTGGCCCGGGGCGCGGTCGCGCTGGTCGACACGGTGATCGCCGCGATCCGCGGCGACGCCGCCGACTCCACGCTGCTGCCGCCGACCCTGATCGTCCGCGCGTCGGCCTGACCCCGGGCCGGAGCCATACCCGCCGCCGCCGGCAACGCCCCGTCTCGGTAGAGCGGCCTTCAGGCCGCTGCCCCGTCTCCGGAAACGGGCAAGCGGCCTGAAGGCCGCTCTACCGCCGCCAGCACCGGAACCGGATCAGCGGAACGTCCACACGATCGCCGCGGTCAGCGCCAGCAGCAGCACCGACTGCACACGATAGTTGCGCCACCACGGCTCGGCGGCCAGCGCGCGGGTCTCGTCGCGGTAGAACGCCGGCGTCCACAGCATCGCCGCCACCTGCGCCGCGGGCGGCGGCGCGGTGGCGGCGCTGACCGCGACCAGCACCACCGCGCTCAGCGCGAACAGGATCGGCGCCACCAGCAGGAAATGCAGGCCCAGCGGCTGCGGCGACAGCACGTTCGCCCAGAACAGCGCCGCGCCGCCGATCAAACCGGCGAGGATCGCGGCGGCGGCGCCCTTGGCGTTCGCGCCGCGCCAGAACAGGCCGACCAGGAACAGCGCGCACACCGGCGGCACGGCGTACGCCAGCACCGCCTGCAGGTACTGCCACAGCGACGAGAAGCGCTCGATCTGCGGCGCCCACGCCACCGCCAGCACCATGAACACGACCGTGGTGATGCGCCCCGCGCGCACCAGCGTCGCGCCGTCCGCGCCCGGCAGCCGCGGGCGCACGAAATCCATCGTCACCAGCGTGGCCGCGGAATTGAAGGTGCTGGCGATCGACGACATGATCGCGGCGAAGAAGCCGGCGATCACCACGCCCACCAGTCCCGCCGGCAGCAGGTCGAAGATCAGCGTCGGATACACCAGATCCGGGCGTTCGAGGTGCGGGTACAGCAGGATCGCCGCCGTGCCCGGCAGCACCATCACGTACAGCACCGGCAGTTTCAGCAGGCCGGCGAACAGCGCGCCCCAGCGGCCGTGGTTCTCGTCCTTCGCCGACAGCACGCGCTGGACCATGAACTGGTTGGTGCACCAGAAGTAGAAGCCCAGCAGCGGCACGCCCAGCACCAGGCCCAGCCACGGCACGCCCGGGTCGTCGAGCGGGCGGATCAGCGACAGCCGCGCCGGCGCCACCGCGCGCATCACCGCGTCCCAACCGCCGGCCTTGTCGAAGGCGAACACCGCGATGAACACCGATGCGCCGAGCAGGATCACCGCCTGCACGGTCTCGGTGTAGATCACCGCGCGCAGGCCGCCGGCGACGGTGTACACGCCGGCCGACAGCGCCAGCACCGCGACGATCTCCCACAGCGGCCACTGCGGCAGGATCAGCTTGAGCATGATCGCGCCGCCGTACAGCGTGCCCGCGGTGTCGACCACGATGTTGAGGAAAATGGTGAGCGCCGAGAAGTAGACGCGCGCGCGGCGGTCGTAACGGCGCTCGAGGTACTCCGGCAGCGTGTACACCTGCGAACGCAGCAGGAACGGCAGGAAGAACACGCAGAAGAACGCGAGCACCACCGTGGCCATCCACTCGTAGTTGTAGACCGAGATGCCGGTGCCGTAGGCTGCGCCCGCGAGGCCGATCAACGTCGTCGACGAAATGTTCGACGCCAGCAGCGCCAGGCCGATCACCGGCCACGTGCTGGAACGCGAGGCGAGGAAGTAGTCGTCCGCCGAGGCGCGACGCTTCGAGACGAGCAGGCCCAGGCCGACGATCCCCAGCGCGTACAGCGCGAGAATGACGAGATCGAGGGTTTCCAGACGGACGTGCAGATCGGCCATGACGGGCTCCGGGAAGGAAGCGGACGGACAAACGCGACGGGCGGCGCGCAGGGTCGCCGGCGAGGCGATACTGCGTCAACGCAATCGATTGTGCATGCTGCGACGCAGCAGGATTCCCCGGCCTTTCGCTGCGATAACGGGACGATTCCGGGGACCATCGCTTTCTTCTATCGACGATTTTTCGCGACTTTTCATGCGGTTATCGAAAAAGCGGCCGCGGGCGCCGCCGGGCACGGCCGCGCAGGCGGCCGGCAACGGTCGAAAATACTTGCAATCGATTGCGTGACTCGCTATGACATTCGCGCCCGGCAGCCGCCGCTGCCCATCTGACACCCGGAGGTTCCGCCGCCATGCGCCGCCCGTCGAAGTCGTCCATGCAATGCCGTACCACGATCCGCCCGCTGTCGTTCGCCGTGGCCTGCGCCATCGGCCTGTCGTGCGCGCCCGGCTTCGCCGCGGCGCAGTCGCCCGAGGCGGCCGCGGCGGACAAGCCCGCGAGCGGCAACGACCTCGACGCCATCGTGGTCACCGCCACCGCCGGCGGCAAGTCCAAGCTGCGCAGCAGCGTCTCCACCAGCGACGTCACGCCGGACGCGGTGGAGCGCGCCGCGCCCCGCTCCACCGCCGAGATCTTCCGCAACATCCCCGGCGTGCGCTCGGAGTCCACCGGCGGCGAAGGCAACGCCAACATCGCCGTGCGCGGCCTGCCGGTGGCCGCCGGCGGCGCGAAGTTCCTGCAACTGCAGGAAGACGGCATGCCGGTGATGGAGTTCGGCGACATCGCCTTCGGCAACGCCGACATCTTCCTGCGCTACGACGGCTCGGTCGACCGTATCCAGGCGGTGCGCGGCGGCTCGGCCTCGACGTTCGCCAGCAACTCCCCCGGCGGCGTGATCAACTTCATCAGCAACACCGGCGAGGTGCAGGGCGGCTCGGTCGGCCTGACCACCGGCCTGGACTACGCCAGCAACCGCGTCGACTTCCAGTACGGCCAGCCCTTCGGCAACGGCTGGCGTTTCCACGTCGGCGGCTTCTGGCGCGCCGGCGACGGCGTGCGCGACGCCGGCTACACCGCCGAGAAGGGCGGCCAGGTGAAGGCCAACCTCACCCGCGAGTTCGACAGCGGCTACATCCGCTTCCACCTCAAGCGCCTGGACGACCGCGCGATCGGCTACCTGCCGGTGCCCACGCGCGCGACCGGCAGCAACGGCAGCCCGCACCTGGGCGCCATCGACGGCTTCGACCCGGCGCGCGACACCCTGCAGAGCCGCTATTTCCGCACCGACATCGGCCTCGACGGCGACAACCGCCGGCGCCGCACCGACATCGCCGACGGCATGCACCCGGACAGCACCGCGTTCGGCGTGGAAGCGCAGTACCGCTTCGGCGACGGCTGGCGCATCGACGAGAAATTCCGCTACGCCGACAACAGCGGCCGCTTCGTCGGCCAGTTCCCGGCGGAAGTCGGCACCGCCTCGGGCCTCGCGGCCAGCGTCGGCGGCGCCGGCGCGACGCTGCGCTACGCCAGCGGCCCGAACGCCGGCCAGGCCTACACCGGCGCCACCGTGCGCACGCACCTGTTCAACACCGAGATCAACGACTTCGGCAACGTCGTCAACGACCTCAAGCTGACCCGCAGCCTCGACCTCGGCGACGGCAAGCTCGACCTCGGCGGCGGCTATTACCGCTCGCGCCAGAAGATCGACATGGACTGGGTGTGGAATTCGTACCTGCAGACGCTCGAAGGCAACGGCCGATCGGCGCTGCTCGACGTGTACGATGCGTCCAACGCCAATCTCTCCGACCACGGCCTCTACGCCTACGGCGTGCCGGTGTGGGGCAACTGCTGCACGCGCCGCTACGCCGCCACCTACACCATCGGCGCGCCGTACTTCTCGCTGTCGTACGCGCTGGGCAGGCTCGACATCGACGCCAGCGTGCGCCGCGACACCGGCAAGGCGCGCGGCCGTTACGCCGGCAGCGTGCAGGTCGCGAACGTCGACGTGAACGGCGACGGCGTGATCTCCGCGCCCGAGCGCAACGTGTCCGAAGTGAACAACGCCGCCGCCTCGCCGGTCGACTACGACTGGGGCTACACCTCGTACTCCATCGGTGCGAACTACCTGTTCCAGGACGACCTCGCCGGCTTCGCGCGGGTCAGCCGCGGCGGTCGCGCCAACGCCGACCGCCTGCTGTTCGGCGTGGTCCGCCCCGACGGCTCGGTGCGCGCGCAGGACGCCGTCGACATGGTCGACCAGGTCGAGGCCGGCCTGAAGTGGCGCCGCGGCGGCTTCAGCCTGTTCGGCACCGCGTTCTACGCCAGGACCGAGGAACAGAACTTCGAGCTGACCAGCCAGCGGTTCTTCGACCGCGTCTACAAGGCGCACGGCCTCGAACTGGAAGCCTCGCTGCGCGTCAACGAGTTCTTCCTCAACGGCGGGCTGACCTGGACCGACGCGGAGATCAGCAAGGACGAGATCACGCCGGCGAACGAGGGCCACACGCCGCGTCGCCAGGCCGACCTGGTCTACCAGCTCACCGGCGGCTACCAGGCCGAGAACTGGACGCTCGGCGCGAACCTGATCGGCACCACCGACGCCTACACCCAGGACAACAACCAGTTGAAGATGCCCGGCTACACCCAGGTCAACCTGTTCGCCGACTACCGCTTCGCCGGGAACTGGGTCGTCGGCCTCAACGTCAACAACGCGTTCGACGCCTTCGGCATCACCGAGGCCGAGGAAGGCGCGATCGTCGGCGGCACGGAGAACATCATCCGCGCCCGCTCGATTCCGGGCCGCACGATCTCGGCCAGCATCCGCTACGAGTTCTGAGCCCGCCGCGACGGGCGCGCGCCGGATCCCCTCCCTCCGGACCGGCGCGCGTCCGTCGCTTTTCCTCCTCCGAACAGGTCGATGAACGCCTTGCGCATGCCCGACGCCCTCCTCCGTCGACATTTCGCCGACGCCCTGCCTGCCGCACGGCGCGACCACGCGCTCGCACGCTGGGACGCGCACGCGCCGCGGCTGTTCGCCGCGCTGCGCCGCATCTACATCGATGCGCCCGGGTCCGACCATGCGCTGTCCACGCTCGTCGCGGGTATGGCCGCCTGCGCCGGCGCGCGCGCCGACGCGCTGCACGCGCTCGACATCGCGCGCGAACGCGACCCGCGCTGGTTTCTCGCCGCGGACATGCTCGGCTACAGCACCTACGTCGACCGCTTCGGCGGCACGCTGCGCGGCGTCGCCGAACGCGTGCCCTACCTGCAACGCCTCGGCGTGCGCTACCTGCACCTGCTGCCGTTCCTGCGGCAGCGCGACGGCGACAGCGACGGCGGCTTCGCGGTGCGCGACTACGACCGCGTCGACCCCGCGCTGGGCGACGACGCCGACCTCGACACGCTCACCGCGCGGCTGCGCGACGCCGGCATCAGCCTCTGCGCCGACCTGGTGCTCAACCACACCGCGGACGACCATCGCTGGGCGCTCGCCGCGTGCGCCGGCGATGCCAGGTATCGCGACTACTACCACGTGTTCCCCGACCGCACGCTGCCCGATGCGCACGAACGCACGCTCGGCCAGGTGTTCCCGCTGACCGCGCCGGGCAACTTCACCGAGGTGCCGGGACTCGGCCACGTCTGGACCACGTTCTATCCCTACCAGTGGGACCTGAACTGGGCGAACCCGGACGTGTTCGTCGAGATGGCGCTGACCCTGCTGCGGCTGGCGAACCGCGGCGTCGAAGCGTTCCGGCTCGATTCCACCGCGTACCTGTGGAAGCGCCTCGGCACCGACAGCATGAACCAGCCCGAGGCACACGCGCTGATCCAGGCGCTGCGCGCGGTGGTCGACATCGTCGCGCCGGGCGTGCTGCTGAAGGCCGAGGCGATCGTGCCCGCGCCGGCGCTCGTGCCCTACTTCGGCAGCGGCGACGACGCCGGCCACGAATGCCACCTCGCGTATCACAGCACGCTGATGGCGTCGCTGTGGGCGGCGCTGGCCGAACGCCGCGCCGATCCGCTGCGCACCGCGTTCGCGCGCACGCCCGCACTCCCCGCCGGCTGCGGCTGGCTCGCCTACCTGCGCTGCCACGACGACATCGGCTGGAATGTATTGCGCGAGGAAGCCGCCGGCGGCGCCGCGCACGCCGGCTTCGACCTCGCCCGCATCGCCCGCTTCTACGCCGGCGTCGAACCCGGCAGCGACGCCCGCGGCCGCGGTTTCCAGAACGCCGGCGAGGACGTCGTGCACGGCACCAACGGCATGACCGCGGCGCTGTGCGGGCTCGACGCCGCGCGCGAACGCGGCGACGCGGCCGCGCTGGCCGCCGCCGAGGCGCGCTTCCTGCTGCTGCACGGCCTGATGCTGGCCGCGCCCGGCCTGCCGACGCTGTACATGGGCGACGAGATCGCGCTCGGCAACGACGAGGCCTACGCGGGCGACCCGCTGCGCGCGGACGAAGGCCGCTGGCTGCATCGGCCGGCGATGGACTGGACGACGGCGGAGGCGGTCGAACGCGGCATGGCGGACGACAGCGCCGGCCACATCGGCACCGCGCTGCGCCGCATGCTCGGGGTGCGCGCCGCCGAACCAGCCTTCCGCGGCGATGCGCCGATGCGCGTCCTCGGCTTCGACGATCCCGCCGTGCTCGGCCTGCTGCGGGGCGACGACGTGCTGGTGCTCGCGAACCTCTCGCCGCGCGAAGTCGCGGTCGCGCCGCAGGGCGAGGATGCGCTTCCGCGCGCCGGCTGGCGCGACCTGCTGGCCCACGACGACGCGACGCACGCGCTCCCCGCCACGCTCGCGCCGCATGCGCTACGCTGGCTGCGACGCATCGACAAAGCCGACGCCCGCGCATGACCGCCGACGCTCCCGCCGCTCCCGTCTTCGCCGCGATCGAGGCCGGCGGCACCAAGTTCGTCTGCGCGGTCGCGACCGCCGACGGCACCCTGCTCGAACGCGTGCGCTTCCCGACCCGCGATCCCGCCGGCACGCTCGCCGAAGCACGCGCGTTCTTCGACGCCGCGGCGCAGCGCTTCGGCGCGCCGCGCGCGCTGGGCATCGCCAGCTTCGGCCCGCTCGAACTCGATCCCCGCGCCGCCGCCTACGGCCGCCTGCTGCGCACGCCCAAGCCCGGCTGGCACGACGCCGACCTGCGCGCGCCGTTCGCATCGCTCGGCGTTCCGATCGCGCTCGACACCGACGTCAACGCCGCCGCCCTCGCCGAAGCGCGCTGGGGCGCCGGCCGCGACGCCGACGGCGCGCCGCTCGACAGCCTGTGCTACGTCACCGTCGGCACCGGCATCGGCGTCGGCGCCGTCATCGCAGGCGAACCGCTGCACGGCCTGCTGCATCCGGAAGTCGGCCACATCCATCCGCGCCGCCACCCCGGCGACGCCGGATTCGCCGGCGTCTGCCCGCACCACGGCGACTGCCTCGAAGGCCTCGCCAACGGTCCCGCCCTGGTCGCCCGCCTCGGCCACGACCTCGGGGACGCGCCCGACGCGCATCCGGTCTGGGACATCGAAGCCGACTACCTCGGCCAGCTCTGCGCGCAACTCGCGCTCACGCTGTCGCCGCGTCGCATCGTCCTCGGCGGCGGGGTCATGCAGCACCACCGCCTGTTCGCCCCGATCCGCGCCCGCACCCGCCACTGGCTCGGCGGCTACCTCGCCCGCGAGCAGGTCGAAGACGGGATCGACGGCTACATCGTGCCGCCCGGTCTCGGCGATCGCAGCGGGATCCTCGGGGCGCTCCTTCTGGCGATGCGTGCAGCCGGGGACCATCGGCCGGCGGCGTGACGGCTTCGCCTGGAAACGCGATTCGCGCCATACGCCACCGGATCGAAAAGCCGCTGCAAACGCGGCATGGCCCGAAGGCGTCGCACGCTCCCGAGTTTGCTGCATTGCGCTCAATTCCCCGTGAACCCTGTGCTAGATTCGGTTCGCGATCGTTGGATCGAACAGGGGACGAACCGGACCGGTTCAGCGCGATCGCGCCACCACCACTCGCTCATTGAGGAGCTTACGGAATGCGCAAGACATTCTCCGAGGTACGTGTCCTCCTGTCGCCGCTCGCCGCGGCCATCGTGCTGATCGCGACCACTGCGTCGGCATCCCCTCCAAGCGACAACATCGCGCCCGCCCTCCGGCAGGCGATGAAGCGCGACCTCGACCTCTCGGATGCCCAACTGGGGCAGTACCTCCAGACCGAGCGCCTCGCCCAGCAGCAGGCCAAGCTGCTCGAACGGCAGCAGGGCAGCCAGTTCGCGGGCAGTTGGATCGAACGCAAGCGCAACGGCGATTTCCAGCTCGTCGTCGCGACCACGCGCTCCGGCGCCCAGAAGGCGGCGAACGGCATCGCCATCCGCAACGCGCGCCACACGCTCGCCCAACTCGAAGACGCCAAGGGCCAGCTCGACATGATGCTCAAGCAGGGCGCGAGGGTGCCCCGCGGCGTGTATAGCTGGAGCGTCGATGTGACCACCAACAGCGTCGTGGTCGGGGTCGGCGCGGGCGGCCAGCTCGCCGCCATCGACTTCGTCGCACGCAGCGGCGCGGATGTGCAGACCCTGCGTTTCGTGACCATGGACGAGCAGCCGACGCTGCGCAGCACCTTGCAGGGCGGCCTCGGCTACCTGCGCAATCCGGGCGACGGCTATCTCTACGCCTGCTCGATCGGCTTCAACGTCACCAAGAACGGCACCCCGGGCTACGTCAGCGCCGGCCACTGCGGCGACGCGGGCGAACCGGCGTACCTCGAAGGCGCCTCCGGCACGGGCCCGCAGTGGACGCTCGGTCCGCAGATCGGCACGTTCCAGGGCTCGACCTTCCCGAATCCCGGCAGCACCGGCACCGACATGGCGTGGATCCAGATCTCCGGCGGCCACACGCAGAGCCCGACCGTCTACGGCTGGGGCAGCGGCAACGTGACCGTGAAGGGCAGCGTCGAGGCCGCGGTCGGCGCCGCGCTCTGCCGCTCCGGTCGCACCTCGGGCTGGCGCTGCGGCGCGATCAAGGCCAAGAACGTGACCGTCAACTACCAGAGCGGCGAGACGATCGTGAACCTCACGCAGACCACCGCCTGCTCGGAAGGCGGCGACTCCGGCGGCTCGTTCATCACCGCCGCCGGCCAGGGCCAGGGCGTGCTCTCGGGCGGCAGCGGCAACTGCAAGGGCCGCGCCGGCAAGACCGGCGGCGGCAACAGCTACTACCAGCCGCTGGTCCCGCTCCTCTCGTTCTACGGCCTGACCCTCACGACCGGCTGATCGACGCCGACGCGAGCAACGAAAAACGCCCCGGGAACGGGGCGTTTTTCTTGTGGGCGCGCATCGGCGCCGATATCCACGCCGGACACGATGCGCGAGCGCCCGCAGGTGTTTCGGAGAGACGGCTCCCGGCGGGTGTTCCGACGTCCGCCAGCATCACGGCGACTGCCTCGAACGCCTCGACTACCGCCCCGCCCTGGTCGCCCGCCTCGACCACGATCTCGGCGACAACCTCGGCGACAACCTCGGCGACGCCCCCGAACCACCTCCGCCACCGGCCATCGAAGCCGACGACCTCGGCCAACGCTGCGCAAAGCCCGCACTCACCCTCTTCCCGCACCACGCCGCACCACGCCGCGCCGCGCCGCGCCGCACACCGCATCGCATCGCACTGCGTCGCATCACACCGCACCGCATCATCCTCGGCGGCGGCGTCATGCAGCGCCACCCCCTGTTCGCCTCGATCTGCACCCGCACCCACACCCGCCACAGGCTCGGCGGTCACCTCGCCCGCGAGGAGATCGAAGACGGGATCGACGGCGAGATCGTGCCAGCGGGCTCCGGGAACGGCGCGGGAGACTGGGTGCTTGATCGCTGACGACGGGGATATCGAGGACGATCGGTCGACAACGTCATGCCGGCGCGAAGATTGACGCCTGATTGCCACTGGATTCGAGACCGCCAGGTACCAGACACCCTCACCGTCCGATGACGCACCTCAATCCCCCGTCGTCCCGGCGAAGGCCGGGATCCAGATTTGATGGGGAATTGAGGGCGGCACTCGGCCAGGAGCTGCCATTCCAGGGGGCTCTAGTCGCGCCCCGACATGTTCTTAGCCTGCAGTCCTATTTTCTATCGGTCCAGACTGACACGAAGGCGACGGGCGCGCTCCTTAAAGGCGCGTTCACCGCCCTCAAGGATATTGCAGACATGCTTGCGCATCTCCGCGCTTTCGAGACCACCTGACAGATACCGAATGGGTGGCAGTTTGCTGGGTGCATGAGTGCCGGAGAACGCCACAATGACCTGATCGGCGTCCGTGTTCACGACTAAGTTCGCGTTGTGCGTCACCATGATGACCTGGCGCATATTCTTCGCAGCGACAAATAAATCGACCAACTCTTCAAAGATCGATTGCGGATCGAGGTTCTCCTCTGGCTGGTCGATGATCAGCGGACGATCGTCGCTGTCATCCAATGCGAGATAGAGCAGCAGCAGGACGATGCCGCGCGTGCCCGGAGACAGTTTGCGAATATCGACGCCTTCGTAGTCGATGCTGTAGCTGATCTCGATATGGCTGGTGCCATAAAGCCATTTCGCGAACCGCCTCAGCCAGGCGCGGTAGTCCGATTGTTGTGATCGCGGAATCTCGGAGAGATCGAGAAGCTCGGCTTGGTGAGCTCGACGAAAATCTGCCATGGCTTTCGCAACCGCTGTGGGATCGCCCGATTCCCACGCGGGCTTCAGCATCTCGTCTGCCCAGACCTCCAACGCACCGATGCCTTTGAAAGGCACGGTGCGCCGCTTGTCGAATAAGCCTTCGCCCTCTGTCGCCCAGCGGTGCACGTCCGCACGGCGCGACACGGAAAAGGACAGTTTGCGCAGCGTCCCAGACGCCTGCGCGAGTCGATCCATAAGTGGACGATAGAGCGCGTGCAGCACTTGTTCTTCCGCTACGATAGACTCGAAGATGCGCAAATAAGCCTGCTCTCGATCCATTTGGAGTTGCGCAACCCGCGCTGCGGCGCCCTCGCAATCCGCCAGAGTATCCATGAGCCGTTTCAGAGCGGCGTTCTCATCTCCGATCTTGGTGGTAATCGTTCGGAGGCGATTGGCAGTGTCAGTATCAATGTTGATGAGGCGCTGAATACGGCCGATCTCAGCCTCCAGCTCACTCAGCGACAATTTCTTAAGCTCCGCGTCGGCCGCCACATAGGGCTCGTCATCACTTTCCTTAACCGGCAGATCCTTGCCGCGCCACGCCGCGGTCTCCAGTTTCGCCTTCACAATCCGTTCGCTCAATGCCCCGTCGACATTGCCGGCATGGATCTGCAGGAACAACTCCCATGTTTGGTCATCAAGATGCGCGCCAGCGAAGGTCTGCTTGGCTGTCCGAAGTGCCATCGGCGCACGATTGCTCCGGAAATCCCATACGTCGTTCTGCAAAGACAACAGCGCTTGAATTTCCTGCGACCATAGCCGAATCTGAGCACGGACATGATCAGCGGCTTCAGCCAGCGCGCTCAACTGCGCAATTCGCTCGGCACTTCCTGTAGTTACAAGTGCGTCTCGGTTTCTGACGTAGCCGGCGATTAGCGCCTCCTTCTGGTTAACCTGCGACTTCAGGCCAGTGATCTGGCTTCTCTTTTCGTGTTCAACACCGATCTGATCGGAGATGGTCGCAATAGCTTCCTCATCGCGCCTGCGATTGTCGCGCAAAACTTTTGTACGCAGCTCCAGCAAATCGCCGAAATCCGTTGCTCCATCGCGCTCCAGCGTGCTGTGCGCTTCAAAAATGACCCGTTCGATCTCGCTCAACAATTCATCTTTCAGACCGTCTGCAGAGCACAGTTCTTCGACGAATTTCTGCGAGAGATACCGTGCCCGCGGATAGATCGAAGGATCGAAGTTGTCGTCGAGTAAAGGACGCGTCGATGGATCTCCGGTCTCCCAACTGAGCCTGACATGGACGCCGTCGAGATGCTCACGCGCGCGCACAATAAATGACGCAGCACTTAAACGACCGTTCGTAGCATCGCAGCCCGCCGCGATCGCGTCCGCTAGCGCGGTCTTGCCCGATCCTCGCGCGCCGATGATGGCGACCAAACCAGGATTGAGGGCAAGCTTCGGCGTCTTCGCCCAGTCCGCGTGTATCAACTCAACCTCGGCAATGACACGCGCGGGCGTCGCCCGAAACGGCGGACGGGTACCGACATAGGCTCTGCCGGCAGGATCGATATGGGCTTGGCGCAGCGCATCAAATTCCAATGCGCCCTTGATCCATGAATAACGATCGCCGTCGGGCTTGGCAACGGCAGCTTGCTCATGAGCATCGCTGCCATGTAGACAGGGCTTGCAGCCACCATAGCGCTCGCGCAGCACGTCTTCCCCGGCACCCATTTTTCGGCCGAGCCAGAAATCGCGCTGCGCAGGGCTGCTGGCAAAAATGATGTGCGCAAACTTCTCGATTTCCTGGCGCAAGGTTGCGTCGTTGGCGTCGCGGATACCGGAAGTGCCATCCGTCTCTGCACCGGCAACGGCGATCAGGATGTTCTCTTTCGCCCAATCGCTCTTGCCGAACTCTTCGCGTAATCTTGCGAAGTTGACCTTGAATTGCGAGGCGCCATGGCGAAACGCGGCCCCTTCGTCGCTCAACTCCGACTTGGACTTCCTCCCCAGCTTGGCTAGGTCTTCTCGCGTACAGGCGAAGTTGTCACCGAAAGCCTCAAATCTCAGCCGGCTTAGAAAGCGTTCCACCTCCGCCAAGTGGTTCGGATCTGCGGGATTGACGAGAAGATGGATGTTGGTCCATCGCTCTTTCACCGTCGCTACGTCGAGCCGCAGCTCGACATTCGGGAATACGAGTCCGACCTGCGGGAGTCGGCCGTTTTCCTGCATTTCTTGCACAACGCGCTGATAGGTATCGGTACTGTAATAGTCAGTTACCGCGATGGCGCGAATAACGGGAGTCGCCTTTTCTAGGCTGGTGAGGTAATCCTCCCAGGCGTTCGGACCGTTGAACTGGTTGTTGAACAGGGTGCCAGGCGCATGAATATGTGGCTCCCAACGATGCCATTCCGATCCGCGATTGCTCATGCGCCCCCCATGCCTTACTCGTGTTGTCCTAATAAGAGCGGTGATACAACTGGCGGCTTACAAGGTCAATGATGGCTTCCGCGTAAAGCGGGCTAGCGACCACATTTCCATGAAGATTAGCAATGTACCGGGTTTCATCTCGGGGGGGCAGAGCGAGCCTCCTTAGCCTTGAATGACCGCTTTGGGTCGAAACCAGCCATCCCCCAATTGAACACTTTCCAAACCCTTGCCTCCCCTGTCATTTCTGACAGGAATCCCCCCTTCAAGCACACACATACAACGGCTTGAGGCATTTGCCCCCGCTTTGCTCGCGCGTACAAAACCAAAAGCGGGATCCCGGCCTTCGCCGGGACGACGGGGTGGGGGCGTTGCGGAAGCGGGGAAACCGGTTCCTCGCCTTTGGCGCGGAAGGACCCGCGAGCTGACGACAGATGGCGGGATACGCGTCCCGACTCGGGGCAACCGCGGGACGTCGGGCTGGCGGAACGGCGCACCAGAGAAAACGCCCCGCAGTCGCTTCCGGAAGCACGAAAGCGCCCGAAGGCGCTTCCGTGGTGCGGCAGTCCGCAACGACGGCGGTGCTCAGCCGCCGGCGCTCGTGCAGGAACGCCGCTTTCGCCCGGCCCTCAGTGGCTGCCATGCCCCCCATGCCCGCCGACCAGCGCCCCGCCCTGTCCATCCGGCAGCAGCACGCGGACGTTCTGCATCATGCCCTGGTCTTCGTGGTCGAGGATATGGCAGTGCAAGACGTACTCGCCGATGTAGCGCTCGTAGCGGGTGCGCACGATCACGCGCAGGCCCTTCTTCACGAAGATGGTGTCCTTCCACGTGCCCTTCATCCCGGCGTAGTCGGGGTCCGGGCTGCCGGGCAGGCTGAGGTCGTTGCCCTGCGCGTCGAGGACTTTCACGATCTCGAACGGGTTGACGTGGATGTGGAACGGATGGCTGGCGGCGGCGGAGGTGATCGTCCATTCCTCGACGTTGCCCAGCACCAGGTCGCGGTAGGTCGCCGGGTCGTAGGGCTTGCCGTTGACCATGAACTGCGTCGGCGTGCCGGAGATGTCGAACTCGACCTTCTGGCCGCTGCCCGGGGTGAGTTCGCCGTCGGTGATCTGCGCATGCGGCACGAACGCGCCGGTGCGCAGGTCGGCCATCAGGTCCGCGACCACGCGGGTCTTCACGTCGTCGGGCATCCAGCGCCCGGCGGCTTCAACGAGCTGGCGCTGCAGGTACGCGCCGATGTCGCCGCCCACCGCGTCGCCCGGGGCCACGCGCACCGTGCCGAGCAGGCGGCGGCTTTCGGCGTCGCTCGACACCGAGCCGCTGGCCGGCACGCTGGCGTCGATCACGCAGTAGTCGCCGGCGGCCGGGAACACCATCAGCGAGTCGCTGCGGTAGCCCGGCTGCAGCACCACCCCGGTCTTGCGGATGATCTGCGCGTGGGTGAGGCCGTCGGTGGCGATCTCCCACTGCGGCAGCGGGTCGCCGACGCAGTTCTGGCCGATCCATTTGGCATGGTCGACCGCCTCGCGCAGCGACAGCGGATTCGCGCTCGCGCGCATCGGCACGAACTGCAGGCGGATGGTGTCGCGGATGCCCGCGTGCAGGTTGCGCCAGCGCTCGATGCGCCCGGCCACCGCGCCGTCGAAGCGCGGCAGGATGTCGCCGTTGATGCTGGTGTAGCGCCCGGACGGCGCCCAGGTGCCGAAACCGAGCTGGTCGCCGTAGTCGGTGATCTCGCCGACATCGTCGGGGCCGCAGGCCCAGGTGCCGTCGGGGTTGGTCTTGATCTTGCCGTTGGCGTCGCGGCAGGCATACGGCACCTGCTGCAACAGCACCACGCGTTCGCGGAACGGCTGCCCGTCGGCGCCGCGCAGCAGCGTGTCGATGTCGCCGTTGCGCTGCGGCGTCGGCACGCGCGCGCCGCGCACGATCAGCGCGCCGGCCATGCCGCTGGCCACCTGCAGCGCGGTCGAACCGTGCAGGTGCGGGTGGTACCAGAAGGTGCCGGCCGGATGGGTCGCGGGAAGGTTGTATTCGTACTCGAACGAGACGTTCGGACGGATCGTCAGCAGCACGTTGTCGCTGTTGCCAGCCGGGCTCACCCACAGCCCGTGCGAGTGCAGGTTGGTGGAGTTGAAGCAGTGCGGCGTGTTGATGTTCGGCGGGGTGCAGCCCGGCTGCGGCTCGAGACGATTGTTGAGCTTGATCCGCACGGTCTCGCCCGGCAGCACCGCGATGGTCGGCGCCACGAACGGCGTGTCCGGATCGGCCGCCTGGCCTTCGGGCACGTAGCTGCGCAGGCGCACGTGGTCGTAACGGCCGGTGGCGGGATTGAAGATGCGGCCGTCGGTGAGCCGGATGTCCAGCGACAGCGACGCGTCGTGGTTCGGCACCGGGGCCAGCACCGCGGGCAGGGCCTCCAGCTTCGCCCCGGGCGGCGACGCCAGCGCGCGCTGGATCGGCGCCAGCGGCGGGCTTTGCACCACCGCGACGGCCGGGGGCGCCGCAACCGTCGCGAACGACGGCAGCATGAGGACGGCGGCGAGCGGGGCCGCCAAGTGTCGGCGTTGCGACGGGCGGGACGGGAACGGCGAACGGACGCGCATGACGATCTCCTTGTCTGATCGAACTCACGATGCGCACGTGTCGGGGCCTTCCCGGTCCCGCGGACGCGACGGCCTCCTGGCCATCGTCGCCGCCTTCCGACCAGACGTCCCCTGCCACGTGTCGGTCACGGGGCACGCGGCCCCGCTGGGTACGTTACGCCAAAACGGTGCGAGCGCGGCTTCGTTGGCGATCTCGATGCCCGCGAACCTGCCGCGTCCCCGGAAACGCGGTTCGGGAAGGAAGCCCCCCTTTCTCGAACGCGTTCCCGACCGTGACGGGGATCGGAGCCCCACTGGCCATTGCGGCTTCCTGCATGGGCAGCGGCGTAAATCCACAGGGCCGCGGGTTTCAAGGGCAACCAGGGACGACGAGCCGCGCCGGACGGCGCCGGCGCGGAGCGATGGAGGCCGGCCGTCGCGCCGCCGCGGCGTGGCGCGCTTGCGGGATCGAAGCCTCGCACCGGGTCGAACCGCCCGGTCGCGAGAATGTCGTGCGCCGATCTGCGCCGTCGATGGCCGACGCCCACGGGACAGCGCATGACGCCTCGCCATGCGCCCTTCCCGCATGCGCCTTGCCCGGAGGTCGCTTACGTCGGAATCGGCTTCAGCGCCCCGCGCCGGACCATGCGCTTCGTGCGCCTGGGCCTGATCCGGGATTTGTGTTTTCTCTGCGCAACCACCCGGGCCGACGGTCGATGATCCGGGACCTCGCTCTCGATTCTCTGGATCGACTGCAGGTCGGCGCCCAGCATTTCCGCGAACGCACGCTGCGACATCCCGAGGGAAAGACGATAGCTTCGGAATTCCGCGGGCTTCATCGGCGAATAGACCGAGCAGCACCGCACTTCATCGCCGGGGTCGCGCAGCACCCCTGCCTTCCGCACTCGATACTTTCGACTCATCATGGTTTCGCCCCTCGTCATTTTCTTGGTGATCCCAACAGGGTCACCCCAATCTCGGACGAGTTGAGGTGACGGTCGTGCCTGAACGGCATCCATGTTTTCCATCAGCCGAATGGCTTCCTGAGCATGTCCACGATCCAATCCAGCAATCGCATCATCGTCAACAGCTTCAACGCACGGGTCGACCTGGACTCCCTGGCCTGGAACATCTGCATTCGACCATGGTCGGCCGGCATGACTTCGCGCACATGCACGAGCGAAACGAGCTCGATCCGGCGCGCGCTTCTCACCACCACCACCAGATGCAGCGTGCCGTGCCCACCGTGGATCGGCATCGAGTGCAGCACCGGCCTGTTCCTGGGGAATGTCTTGACCAGGTAGGTCAAGAGCGCCCGCCGGACCTGGCCCTGGATGACATTGGGGTCGCCGAACATCAACATGGATTCGCCCGGACCACAGACTAGGATGTTGTAGTAAGTCCGCTCGTGGGAGGTACCCTCACGACCCGTGTTCATACCGAAGCCCTCCGAATCCGTTGGTACAGCGCCAATGCATGTGACGAGCGAGCAGTTCGTCTGTGATCTCGAACAGTGCAGCTTCTGTATAGCCGCTCATGGCGCCTCCTCTCGGTTGGTTATCGGGCGGGTTTCGTGCTCCTTCACGCGGGGATCGGTGCTCCTTGGGGCTGTCTTATCCTGATCGAAGAGCGGTGCGCAAGCCCTTCGTCGTCACTGTTGCGATCGAAGGAAAACCTGCTAGCCTCTGCTTTTGACCGACACGAGAAAGCCGCCTTTTCCGGCGGCTTTTTTCTTTTTTCCTCGTGAAAAACCCGATCGTTCCCGGCCTTGCGATAGACAGGCCGCGGGGGTAGGTCACGGGAGCAATGATGCGCTGCAAGAAACCTGCGCGAACCGGCGCGGCATGCTTGCGCCCGCAACCTGCCAGGACTACAGGAAAACAAAGCGATTGATTAGCGCATTCTGCTAATTGTCGCGTTTTTCCGAACCTGCCCGGGCACGCGCTGCACGATCGGCATCGACGGCTCTCCTTTTTTCGGCAGGGAAGACCCCGTCGCCCACGCATCGCCCCCCGGAAAGCACGAAAGCGCCCGAAGGCGCTTCCGTGGAGTCGCTTGGCGGCGGCGCGCCGGCGCTTACTTGCCGGCGACGACCTTGACCATGTCGAGGCACTTGGTGGAGTAGCCCCACTCGTTGTCGTACCAGGACACGATCTTGACGAACGTGCCGTCGAGCGCGATGCCGGCGTCGGCGTCGAAGATCGACGTGCGGGTGTCGCCGCGGAAGTCGGTGGCGACGACCTTGTCCTCGGTGTAGCCGAGCACGCCCTTGAGCGCGCCTTCGGACTGGGCCTTCATTTCGGCGCAGATCTCGGCGTAGGTGGCGGCGTTGTCGAGTTCGCAGGTCAGGTCGACCACCGACACGTCGGAGGTCGGCACGCGGAAGGACATGCCGGTGAGCTTGCCCTTGAGCTGCGGCAGGACCACGCCGACGGCCTTCGCGGCGCCGGTGCTGGACGGGATGATGTTCTCGAGGATGCCGCGGCCGCCGCGCCAGTCCTTGTTGGACGGGCCGTCGACGGTCTTCTGCGTCGCGGTGGCGGCATGCACGGTGGTCATCAGGCCGCGCTTGATGCCCCACTTGTCGTTCAGCACCTTGGCGATCGGCGCGAGGCAGTTCGTGGTGCACGAGGCGTTGGAGATGATGGCCTGGCCGGCGTAACTGGGGTGGTTCACGCCGTAGACGAACATCGGCGTGTCGTCCTTCGACGGCGCCGACATGATGACCTTCTTCGCGCCGGCGGCGAGGTGCTTCTCGGCGCTGGCCTTGTCGAGGAACAGGCCGGTGGATTCGATGACCACTTCGGCGCCGACCTCGTCCCACTTCAGGTTGGCCGGATCGCGCTCCTGGGTGAGGCGGATGCGCTTGCCGTTGACGATCAGGGTGTTGCCGTCGATCGCGACCTCGCCCTTGAAGCGGCCGTGGACCGAATCGTAGCGGAGCATGTAGGCCAGGTACTCGGGCTCCAGCAGGTCGTTGATGCCGACGATCTCGATGTCGTCGCCGAAATTCTGGACCGCGGAACGCAGCACGTTGCGGCCGATGCGGCCGAAGCCGTTGATGCCAACCTTGATCGCCATGGGCGGATCGCTCCTGAGCAGGGGGAGGGAAGCCCGCCATTCTACTGGACCGGCGGCCGCCCCCGGGACGCGGGCCGGGACGCGGGCCGGGAGAGGGATCGGGATCGAGCCGGGGAGACGGGCCGGGGAGACGGGCCAGGGCCCCGCGGCAGCCCGCCCGCCCCACGGCCGGGGCCATCTAGCCATTTGTTAAGAATTTGATCATCCTCAAACGGCGCCCGGAAAGGCGCGCAGATACTGCCGCCCAACACGTCGGCAATCCAAATCCAATGCCCAAGGAGGCAACCCCATGATTCGTCGTTTCGCCCCGCTCGCCATCGCCCTCGCTTTCGGCGGCCTCGCCGCTCCGGCCTTCGCCCAGGACGCCGGCCAGTGGACCTTCAGCGTCGGTGCGCACCAGGTCAATCCGAAGTCCGACAACGGCAGCCTCGCCGGCAACACGCTCGACGTGGAAGTCGGCAGCAACGTCCGCCCGACCGTCACCGCCGAATACTTCGTGCGCGACAACCTCGGCATCGAAGTCCTGGCCGCGCTGCCGTTCCAGCACGACATCGACATCAAGGGTCTCGGCAAGGTCGGTTCGACCAAGCACCTGCCGCCGGTGGTCTCGCTGCAGTACCACTTCGGCAAGGGCAACGTGAAGCCCTTCGTCGGCGCCGGCATCAACTACACCTACTTCTTCAGCGAAAGCACCTCCGGCGCGCTGGCCGGCAACAAGCTGAACCTGGACAACTCGTGGGGCCTCGCCGCCCACGCCGGCATCGACTTCAAGGTCGGCGACAAGGGCGCGATCCGCGTCGATGCGCGCTGGATCGACATCGACACCGACGTCAGCCTCAACGGCACCAACCTCGGCACGGTCAACGTCGACCCGCTGGTCTACGGCGCCGCGTACGTCTTCAACTTCTGAGCAATGCCCCGCCGCCGGCCACGCGGTCGGCGGCGGGACGCACACGCTGCACGTTGCGGGTCATGTCGGATACTCTCCTCCGCATGACCCGTTTTTATTGCCTGATCCTCTGCGGCGCGCTCGCCGCCCTGGCTTCCGCCGACGCATGGGCCTGGGGCTCCGCCGGACACCGCATGGTCGCTGCGCTCGCGGCGTCCGAACTCACGCCCGCCGCCCGCGCCGAAGTCGCGCGGCTGCTGCGCGGCGAAGCCGATCCCACGCTCGCCGGCGTCGCCAACTGGGCCGACGGCCTGCGCGACCATCCGCCCGCGGACGATCCCGACATCGCCAAGCGCACGTCGCGCTGGCATTACGTCAACCTCGACGAGGACGACTGCGGCTACGCGCCGCCGAAGCACTGCCCGGACGGCGACTGCGTGATCGAGGCGATCCGCCGCCAGCGCGACCTGCTGGCCGACCGCGGCCAGTCCGACGCCGTCCGTGCGCAGGCGCTGAAGTTCCTGGTGCATTTCGTCGGCGACGTGCACCAGCCGCTGCACACGTTCGGGCGCGACAAAGGCGGCAACACGTTCCAGTTGCAGGTGGACGGTCGCGGCACCAACCTGCATGCGCTGTGGGACAGCGGGCTGTTCGCTGGCCTCGGCGAACGCCCGCTGCTGGAGACCGTGCAGCGGCTGCCGCTGCCGACGGACGCCGCGGCGGTCGCCGGGGATCCGCAGGCATGGGCCGAAGCCTCGTGCCGGATCGTGCTGCGCGACGGCTTCTATCCGCGGGGAGCGAAACTGCCGGCGGGCTACGTGACGCAGTGGCGTCCGGTGGCGGAGCAGCAACTGCGCGTCGCCGGGCACCACCTGGCGGCGCTGCTCAACGAGGCGCTGGCGGCGCCGACGGCGCGCTGACCCCGACGGCGTCCGCCGGGGCCTGCGCAAGGCTTCATCGCGTCGTGGCCGCGGGCGCCGACGTCGTTTCGGCGGCCGGCGCCGCTTCGCCGCGCGCCGCAGCCATGGCGCGCAGCGCATCGCGACGCGCCTGGATGCTTTCACGGATCGCGGCCATCTCCGCCGAACGCGCCGCCTGTTCGCCTGCGGTGCGCGCCTCTTCCGCGGACGCGACGCGCTGCGCCTGCGATGCCATCTGCTGCGCCTGGCGCTGTTCGGCGGCGGCCCGGGCCTGTTCCTCGGCGGCGACCGCCCGTGCCTGCGAGGCCTGGCGCTGCGCGCGTGCGGCCCGTTCGGCCTGCACCGCGGCCACGGCATCGGCTGCCTCGGCTGCCTCGGCCGGATCTGCCGGATCTGCCGCATCGGCCTTGATGCGTTTCGGC
>Ga0136846_1210449_pt1 | contig 22233 bp, 28 predicted proteins | sample HopSoiMetagenom2_FD_96841 | JGI IMG/M metagenome (GOLD analysis project Ga0136846, IMG submission 96841) | Grasslands soil microbial communities from Hopland, California, USA - 2 Assembly 2016 (version 4) | ecosystem: Environmental > Terrestrial > Soil > Grasslands | place: USA: Hopland... | reverse complement strand
TCAAGCCGAGGCCGCCACCCGTAGTGGTCGTAATGCTTTTGCGTAGTCGCTCACCGGCGCCGGCCAGGCCGGATGCGTAATCGTCCGCGCTTTGGTCGAGACGGCTCTCGACCGGCCCGAGGTCAATGGCCCGACGAACAGGCCCCCGCTTCAAGTCCAGAGTCTCGTCGTTCCAAGCCATGTTTTTGACCTCGGGTGGTGGCCCCCGAGGGGGCCGTTATTGGGCTGCGCGGAAGAAGTCTGCCGCACCGCCGTACTTACTGTACAGCTCCTCGTCGCGCTTAGTCTGGACCTTGGCGGCGGTCTGGCGCTTCAGCGCGCCGGTGTTGGCCCTCAGCTCACCAGTCGCCTCGCGCAGATCCTGCTCGGCCTTGGCCACGTCCTGGGCCAACCGCTCGCCCACCCGCTGCTGCTCGGGGGACTGATACCTCCGACCAACGGTCGGAATCGCGCCTGGCTGCATGCTCTCCATTCGCGCCTGTGGCGTCGACGGGAAGTCGGCATTGAACCGCTCGAGCGCAGCCTGGGCCGACTCGAACTTAGTCCGCAGGGCATCCAGGTCCTTGGCCGCGCCGCGCACGTACTCGGGCGAGATCTCCGCACGTCGGGGCAGGGCGGTCTGCGCTGCAGGGGCGCTGCGCGCCGTTGCCGCGGTGGCCGCCGGCTTTGGCGTCGACGCCGTTGCCGCGGTCTGGCGCTGCACGGGCGAGGACCCCCTGCCAGACGTGTTGCCGCTCTCGAACTCGGACATGGCCATGGCCAGCTCGGTGGCCACCTTGGGGTCGGTCAGATCCAGCTTGTCGCCCGGCTGCACACCCAAACGCTTGGCCACGTAGTTCATGTAGTTGCGCGTGCTGCCCTTCGCGTTGGTCGGGTCCGACTCCGGCGACCACCGACCGACGATCTTCTCGACCGTGTTGAAGCCGCGGCGCGCGTACGACTGCAGCAGCTTGCCCTGCGCCTGCTGGCCAGCCTCGGGGGTGTCGAATTTGGCGAAACGACCATCGCTTCCTGCGTAGCCAGGCAGGCTCTTGGCGAACTCGCCGTCTTCGATATTGCCCGGATTGTTGTTGCGCTCCGCGCGCGAGTTGCCCGAACCGCCGCCCGCTCCACGCGCGCCAGACAGCCCGCGCTCCTGCGACTCCAGCTCGTTGAGGATCTGCAGCTGGTCACGCAGCACGCCAGTTTTCAGCCGGTAGTTGGACGCCGCGACCGTGCTGGCCAGATCCACCAGCGTCGAACGCAGCGTGGTCTGATCTTCCTTGTTGAGCACGGTCGCCGGCACCGGGTTGCCCTCGCCGTCGAACACTTGCAGGGTGCCACCCGCTTCACCCTTCGCAGGGTCTGCCGCCACGTTGGTCTTGATCGTGTAGACCTGACCGTTTTTCTGCATGAGGAAGGTGCCGGGCTCGGCGCCGATATCCTGCAGCTGCCAGCCGCCACCGCCGCTCTGCACCTTCTGCTGCGCCTCGACCACTTTGGTAGCGAGATCCGCCGGCAACCCCTTGTCGGTCAGGCCCTTGATCACGTCGATGCGCGCGGCGCGGTAGTCGTCACCGATCTTCGTGTCGCGCGCCTTGCTCTCCTCGATCGACTTGAGGCGCGACTGCATGTAGCCCTGGAGCGAAGCGCCAGGATCCTTCGTGAACTGGCCCATCAGCGTGGCCAGCTCCTGCACGTCAGTCTGGTTCTTGGCGTCGAACGAACCGGTGGGCTGTCCATTGGTGTACAGGTAGAGCACATTGTCCGGACCCTTGCGCAGGTCCATTTGCTCCAGCTCGGGCACGTTTTCCTTGAAGCCGGCCCACGCGCCAGCGATCTGGTCGGGCGAAAACGCTTCGGGGTTCTGCGCCATATTGAACAGGCTGTCCGCTTTCGCGCGCGCCGCCTGCAGTCGGAACGTAGTAGCACCCTGCTGCTGAGCGTTCGCGGCCTCGGCATTGCCGTAGCGCGCGCCGACACCGGCCAGGTTCTGCGCACCCTGCGCCATGTTGTACTGGCCGTCAGCGCCCATGGCACCGGACGTTGCGCGGATCGTGTCGCCGGCGATCTGCTGGCCCTGGCCAGCGTCGAAGTCACCGATCGCGTACTGCGTGCGCGCACGACTATCACGCGCACCGGCCTGATCGCCTGCAAGCGCAGCTTGTCCGGCACGGCGCTCGCTTGCGCGCTGCACATCCTGGTACAGGCTGCCCGCGTACTCACGGTCGAGCGCCTGCCCGCCGCGGCCGGTCACATTGCGCCGCGTCGCGCCGACTTTCACCGCCAGCTTCTGGAGGTCGTTTTCGATGTCCGGCAGGTAGTCTTCCAGCGACTTGCCTTCGGCCGCTGCGCGTTCGGTGTACTGATCCTTGATCTTCTGCGCGTTGCGCGCGAACCGCGTGGTCGCGATGTCGTTGCCGATCGCGCGACCAGCGCTGTAGCCGCTGCCAATGATGTCGCCCCAGGTCTGTGCCATCACGCATTCTCCCGGTGGTACTTCGCCACCAGCTTGTCCAACTTCTCGAGACCCACCGACCGCACCACGTCAGCGGGGAGCACGTACTCGCCCTCAGCCAGGAACGCCGGCAGCACGTCGCGCGCCTGCCGCACCGGCAGCGCGCCGCGCGCACGCTGGGGACCGGGCCGGGCCTGACCACCTTCCGCCGCGTAGCGCATGTTGTCCCCGCTCAACTGCTGCTGGGGGATCATCATTTGCGGGTCGCTGCTGGTCTGGCCTTCCCACACGTTCGAGCCCTGGTAATTCTGGGCTGCGTCCATGCCGGACTGTAGTCGGTCCATCATCCCGGGGCCGACATTCGGCCGCGGCGCGATCGCGCCTTTGGCGGGACCGGCCACGTTGTCGACCTGCAGTAGTGCACGCGCCATTGGGAACTGCTCGCGCTGCACACCGCCGCCTTCCGCGTAGCGCCGGGCGCGGACCTCGCCGCCTTCCGCCATCATCATGCCGCCGGCGAGCGACGCTACGGACATGATGTTGTTGAAGCCCTGCTGCGCCTGCTCCTGGCCAGCTTTCCAACTGGACATCTGGTTGGAGAAGTTCTGCGAGGACGTGTTGGCTGCTTGGCCGTAGGTACCCGACGCCTGCCCGAGCATGTTGCCGCCCATACCCGCCCACTGCATGGGCGAGCCGGTGAGCTGTGCGACGTTGTTGAGCGCGTTCGAGCGGAAGCCCATCGCGGTACCGGCCAAGCCGGCGCCGCCCTGGATCGCGCCCAACTGCGCCTGCTGGCCAGCCATGCCGGCACCGACCGCGCCAGCACCCGAGTTACCGGCGCCGGCGAAGCCAGCGAGGGCCTGGGCCGGTAGACCGGCACCCACGTTCAGCGCGTCGGCGCGCATGGCGCGGCCACGGTCTTCGACCGAGGTGCGCGCGGCATTGGCGGCGCCCGCCTGCTGCGCGGCCATGGCCACGTCCTGGGTCTGCAGCAGCGACGAACTGCGCATCTGCGACGGATCCAGGCCCATGGACCGTAGTCGTGCGTCGGCGTTGGCGCGCGCGGCTTCGGACTGGCGCTGGATATCGACCGACGCGCGCGCCGCCTCGGCCTCGCGGCGCTCGGGCGTGTCGTAGGCGTTCGCCTCGGCGATGTACTTGTCCTGCATGGGCAGGAACGTCTTTTCGTACCGCTCGCGGTCGCGCTTGGCGTAGTCCATTTGCAGGTTCATCGCATCCATCTGCGACTGGCCTACCTGGCGCGCGAATTTCTTAGCCTCTTCGTCCGAAGCGAAGGCTTTGTCCTGGTATTCGAACAGCTTGGTGGCCTGCTCGCGGGCGAGGTCCAGCTCTTCGCGGGCGTTTTCCTGCATCCACGCGAACTGCTCGCGGGACATGCCCAAATACTCGCGCGCCAGCTCATTGCTTTGCTTCGCAATGTCGAGCTGCGCGTTCGTGATCGGGGTGAGGTCAGGTGCCTTCGGCGGCGGCGACTTCTTTCCCATGGCGGCCAAACCTCTCTCGGGTCAGGATGTAGTGGACGTACCCGTCAGCGTCGTAGCCCTGCGGCACAGCGCCTAGCTTACGCGTGAGCTTGACAGAGCGGAAGTTAAGGGGGTGGACCATGTGTCGGGTAAAACCCCGTTCATCCAGCCGCTTGGCCAGGTGGCGGTATGCGTCCCGGGACGCCGCCCGGATCTCGCTGTCGGGCCACCCGGTCAGGACGTAGTCACCGAGAAAGGCGATCACCCCCGACGGTCCACACGGGTACACCTCGATCACCTGGTTAGCCGTGAAGGCGTCCAAGCGCTCGATCTCCTGGCCGAATCGTTCGTGGGACTCGGCCAGGAGCTGGTGCAACCGCTCCATCAGCTCGTACTGGTTCACCGCTAGGCCGCTTCGTACCGCAGTACGACCGAGACGTCGACCGTGCGAGTCGACCCAACGCCGTCGTTCACCGTACAGCGGTAAATCGCGCTCCTCTGGAGCCCCTTACTGATCACCGCGCTGAAGGTCATGTCCCGGCCCCCATTTGCGGGAGTCAGAGTCATCGCGGTGCCGCTGATCAACGACCAGGCGAAGGAAAAGCTGCCACTACCGTTGCTCGTGTTGATGTGGGTAACCCCCGCCACCGTCGTCGAACTCGGCGATCCAGGGCCGCCAAGTACGGTTTCGTCGACAGCAGGGGGAGACGCCGAAATCTCGAACTGCACATAGCGTACCGCGCCGTAGAACTGCGACACCGACAACGCATTCGGGTTCGTCGAGATCGCGGCGTTCTGCGGCGTATTCGGGACGTAAGGCCCACCACGATATAGCTGCGTGAACAGCGTACCGGGCGGCACCAGAAACTCAGCATAAATCTGCGACACCGACAGCGGGGGGCTAACTGGAAGGGCCATCGGGATTCTCCAAAGCCGTGAGGCGGGCTTCAAACCCTGCTGCGAGGAACAGTAGCAGCTGTTCCATGCGAAAGCTAAAGCTCTCACCCGCTGCCCGCGCAAACCGCACCACTTCGCGCCGCGCAGGCACTTCAGGAGACAGCATGACGCCCGTTTCGCTGTAAGTCGCCGGTATCGCAGGGTGTTCCTCGACCAGCTCTTCAACCTCTGGCCAGGAGTCATAGCAGATGAACCCGTAGCGCATCGGATCCAGGCCGAACGACTGCATAACCTCGATCGCACGCTGCACCGTCATGCCGCAGTGCAGCCGGGCATGCTCAGCGCCTTTCGATGCCACCATGGCGAGCCACTGGTACACGCCGATCTCGCGGGCGAGCGCCACCGCCGCCTGCAGCTCAGCCTGCTCGAGCGTCCGAACAGGAGTCTTGTCTCGCGCATCCGACGTGCTGATCGTACCGGTGCCGGCGTAGACCACTGACCACCGATTGCCGGCTGCGCCGCAGCTGCGCGCATTGTCGAACCCAGAGTAGAAGTTACCGACGTTATCGGAAACCAGGATGTTGTTGGTTCCGTTGAACAGATAAAACGTGTCGCTAGTTCCGTACAACGCCCACGTACGAGCGCTCGTTCGGTCGTGCGTAAACAACGCCGCGCCGGAGCCAGTTGCCCGGATAATCCCCGGGTTGTTCAGCTCACCATCCTGGCGGTTCCAGGTCAGCGGATTCGAAGCGCCACCAAACAGGCGCGTCGTCGACTGGTAGCTGTCGATGCGCGCAGTCGTATACCCGGGTGCTCCAAGCAACGAGATCTCACCACCTTCCGACGGGCCGCCTTGAGGCCGCACGGTCAGCACGGAATTGAACGTGTTGGTCGCAGCGTTGGCGCCGATCTCAACCAAGCCTTCAGGGGTTAGCTTCAAAATGCCGGCGTCGATCAACTCGCACAGCCGCACCGCGCGCTGTGCGTTCTGCCCGACGGAACCACTCAGCTCGTCGACCGCAGTTTTCAAATCCGCCACCGATTTCTGGTTAGCGGGGTTGGTCGGCGGCGCGATCGATCGCTTATTGATCTTCGTGGTCACTGAATCTGCTCCAGGCCTTTCGCCGTCTCGGAGAGCGCGAACGAATACAGCGCAGACGCTCCCTGCAGCTCGACTTCCCACTTCACTGCTTTGAACCCGCTCGGCAGGCGCTGCGCCTTCTCGCTGTTGATCGAGCCAAACCAGCGCAGGACGCCATCTGCATAGACCTTCACCGCGATCTCAGGCCCGGCCGCGGGCGGCGCCGGCGCAACACCCATCGCCATCCATGCGGGCGGCCCGTTGAGCGCGTAGCCATAGCGCTCAGCTGGCGGCTTGGCCAAACCGGCGAACCCGTTGATCGGCCCGCGCGCGTTCATGGCGAACCCGCCAATGCCCTGTGCCGGCGGCACTGGGATCGTCGAGCTGTTGCCAGCGAAGTCAGCGCGCAGCTGCAGCGCGCCGAAGTTGAGCGGCTTCGGGACCAAAAACGGCTTCGACTGCCACGTGTAAGACAACGACGCGGTCGGGTCGCCGTCCCACTCGTAAACCTTGTTGCCGATGGTGATAAGCGTCTGGCCACTGAGCACGTCCAAGTCGACGGATTGCACGCCTTCCTGCTGCAACTCAGTGAAGCCGGTGAGCGAGTCGTCGAACCCAATCGTAAGGCCCAGCTGACTGCTGTAAAAGGCCAGATACCGGTCCTGGTAGATCGACGCCATCTGCAGGCGCGGAGCGAATCGCGCCATCCATTCGTCTTTGGTCACCCACTGCCGCGAGATAATCGCACCGCGGTTCGTCGACCCGTCGATAATCACCAGGCCGTCAGTCGATGCGTACATGACGCCGCCGCTAGTCGACACAATGCTGCGCGCCGACAGGCAAGACTGCACGCCTTCCATCTTGACCAACGACATCGCGTCGGGAGACGGACCGATCAACAAGTAGGTGCGTCCGTTGGTACACACCACGACCGTATTGCCGAACGTCCCCAAACCGACAATGTCGTCCTCGACCGCGAACTGAAAGTCAACGGGCCACGCCTGCGGTTGGTAAGGTACCGACAGCCGGACGGTGCGGGCAGTAAAGCCGGCGAGGAAACCGCCAGCGACCGCGATCAACCCGCGCAAGCCATCCGGCGGCAGATCCCAGCCCAACGACTGCAGCACCGGTTGCGATGCCAGCGCGGTGTTCGTCATCGTGTCGTTGTAGACAGCTGGCTGCGTACCGATGGGCCACTCAAACACCATGCGGTAATCCACGCCGGTGCTCGACGACAGCGTCCGGTACAGGCGCAGCTTCGAAATGTTCGGATACCCCGCCGTGTCGACCACGAGAGCGTTCAGACCGTTCACCGTCCACGTACCGTCGGCGTTGCCACTCACCGACACGGTGTCGCTCGGGGCGCTTTCCTCACCGAACGTGGTGACCACTGTCGCGGCATAGACGCGAGTTTCAGCCGTGGCAATCGTGCCGCCAGCCGGCACCACGGTAAAGGTGCCAGTCGGCCGTGGCACGCCGAGCTTGAACGCAGGTTGCGACGCCTCGATACGCGCAGTGGTGTTCACCATCGCGCCGCCGGCTTCGGGGGTCCAGTACAGCCGCCCCAACTGCTCGTTGATCAGCGGCGCCTTCACCACGTTGGTATACGTAGGAAACGCGAGATAACGGTCAGCACCACTATGCAAGTAGTGAAAAACCGTTTTGGCGTTGCTGATGCTGAGTGTCGCAAGCTCGCGCAGTCGGTTCCATGCACGCAGCTCCCCCGAGAACAGTTTCGCATTCATCGCGAACTGCGCAGCGTTATCCGGCAAGCCGCGATCAGCCAGCCGGGGGATAATGCCGCCGAACAGAGTTACGCGGAAGCCAGCCATGTCGCTTACTCCGACTTCGTGCGCTTCCGCGCCTTGGGCGCCAAAGCCCGGGTCATTTGCTTTTGTAGCGCAACGAGTTGCTTCTCCAGCTCGCGCACTCGCAGCTCCAAGCTCATCGCGTATTCGAGCGCGGCGCCGGCCTTGTCGATGCCCAGCACCTTACCGTTCTTACGCACGGTACCGGGAGCAAGGCGCTTGAGATCTTGCGCCATCGGGCCTCGGCCGTACTCTCCGCTTTCTTTCAAGTTCCACTCGTACAGCTTCAACTTGCGCGAAAGGTCAAGCGAAGGCTGCACCCGCGCAACGTTTTTCTTCGCGCGGCGGTCGGACACCGTGATGGTCATGTCAGTGCAGTACAACACACCACCCACTGACAACCCCTGCCCAGCCAACTCGTAAACAGAGCCGTTGTTGTACAGGTACCGATTGCCAGCCGAGTTCAGCCGCAGCACGCCGCTATCGAGGTACAAGTCCCCCGACATGTGGTCGCCAGACTTCTGTACGGCAGCGGCAGGGTTGAAATTGCCCGCGTGGTACACAGCGCCGCCGTTAAACACCAGCGCGCTGCCGTTCCAGCCAAACCCAGGCGCGTTGCCGAATTGGATGTAACCAATGTTGGGGTCGACTTGACCCTTTATACCGATATGGCCTGCCGTGTTGATGTCGTACAAAGCCGCATCGTCACCCACATCGATCAGACGCCCGGTTCCGGACATCACCAGCTTCGACGCCGTCACCGTACCGGTAAAGGTCGGATCCGCTTTCGGCGCCTTGAGGTCAACCTGAGCCGCCGTCGGAACAGCGGTGGGGATCACCGCCAGGTCGAGCTTGCCGCCCGTCAGTAGCGGCACTGTCGTCGGCAACTGCGCAACCGGCAGCTTGACCGCTCCGTCCAACGTAGCCAGCCCATTCGCCTGACCAGCAACCAAACGGTAATCGATCTCAACCAGCATGACTGCGACCAGGCGGCACTCAAGCACGCTGCCCGTAATGAACGAGGTCGCGGAAGTGCTATCGCGACCACGCTCAACCGTAAGCGTGTCAACCGAACGCCCTGTGCATTTCACGATCTCGATCACACCGGTCGCGAAATGCTGCAAGGTCGCATAGAAATAGTTGCCGCCCGTCGGCGAAGGGAATGCTGCGCCCTGGCCTGCGCCAAGCAGAATCGCAGCGTCGGACGGGCCGATGTTCGCCGCGAGCGTCCCGGCAGCGTTGTTGACGAAGATCGTCATGGCTCAGGCTCCGAAGCGGGCGATGCCGCGAAAGGTACTATGGTTGGGTTGGCCGCCGTCGCGCAATCCACCGCGGATCGTCTTAATCGCACCGCTGTACGCGCGCGCCGCTTCCTTCGCGGCCTGTGATTGAGTCCAGGGCTTGCCCGGCATTCCGTACATGGTGGCGAGCACGCCAGCGGCGAGCGCTTCAGCATACTGCGCCACGATGTCACCCGGCAGCTCAACGTCGGTTTGCGTGAGGGTGATCACGGCGTCGCAAATGATCGGGTACACGCCATCAGGTTGCGGGTAGAACGTCAGCAGGTGAGGCAGCATCGTGTACCAGCCCGTAGGCTTCGCCGGCTCAACCGGCACGCGGGTCTCTTCAACCGACGGCGGGATCGGGTGCTTCTCCCCCGAATACCCCACGCGCAGGACCGAAGAAACTTGGCCGAACACGGGGTTCAACATGTAGGTCGCGGCGTCAGCCTGCGTGCTGAAAACAAACGACTCGCGCAGCAGAGTTGTTCGCTTCAAAAACTCACGGACGACCTTTCGGATCTGCGAGTCGACCAGTGGCGGTTCCGCACCGGGAAGGTATGGAAGCACTTGGGGGTACAGCGCGCTGAAAGGCACGTTAGCCATGTCACATCCCCGAAACGAGTTTCTTGACCAATGCCTCTCGCAGCGTCATGGCGCGGCCGTCAACGGCGAACTCGTCATCACGCAACTCAGCGCAACCGGAAACGTAGTAGGCCACTGCCGCGAAAAACTGGTCCGATATCGGCAAAATGTCGGAAGGCAGCAGCGAGTCAGGCAACGGCGTCTGGTAGTCCGCCACGAACAGGTCAGGCCGCACGTACCGCGCCTGCACGATCGCGTCCACGACGTGAGCGGTAAGCTCGGCGTCAGGGTAACGAGTCGCATCGATATCCTGCAGGATCTCGCGGGCGCGGTTAAGGACGGCCTGAACTGTCCGAGCCATGGCGGCTTACTCGCTCTGAGGGGCCGGCGGGAGCACCGGCGCCGGGCCAATCGGGGAAACCGGCGTGGCCAGAATCGGCGCCGGATCGGGCGGACTCACGGGCGCAGCCAGCGGCGGCGCGGGCGGCACGATGTCGACGGGCGGCTCCGGCGCCAGCTGGATCGTCGCGGGAGACGCGGTGACGCCGAGCTGATCGTAGTCGACCGGCAACGGCTTGATCACCACGGCTTCGACACCTGCCTTGTACTCCTCGACCTCGGACGCGGTGGCGGCGCGGTATTCGGACGGGTGCTCGTCCTCGTAACCGGACGGCGAAGACAGCGCCGGGTAAATGCCGTCGTTGGACAAGCTGACGTAGTACTGATGCTTGGGGGGTACCGCGGTGGGTTGCGTCATGGTGGTCTCCTAAGAAAAAACCCCGCCAGACAGTCCTGGCGGGGCTTAACGTACCACGGCACGGCTGCTCAGGCTTAGCCCTTGACGACCACGCCTTCGGCCATCAGCGTCGGCTGGAACACCTTGCGGCCGTACACCAGCAGACCGCGCATGATGTTGCCGAAGGTGGACTCGGCACGCAGGCTTTCGGTCTTGGTGAGCTGGGTCGCGAACGACAGCGCCTTCGGGTGGATCGCGAACACGTAGTGGTTCGCGCCGGTCTTGGGCAGCAGGTTCGAGACGTACAGCTCGAACCGGTCGATCACGCCTAGTCGGCCGTTGCGGGCGATCGAGACCGAATCGCCCGACAGGGACGCATCACGCAGGTCGGACTTCTTGATCATGCCCGCCATCCAGGCCGGGATGACCAGTTTGCGGCCGGTCTCGGGGCAGTTCGCCTCGTCCAGCACGGTGCCCAGATCGACGATGTAGTCGATCACGTTCACCGCGGTGATCGCCACCGGGGTGGCGGCGATACCGAGGTTGATGTTCGCCGAGATGCGGCCGGCGGTCGCGCCGCGGTTGGCCGCGACGGCCTTGCCGACCAGGTAGGCCAGCACGTCGGTGTCGACGACGATCTTCAGGCGCTCGGACGCGTTCTCGGCCCACTTCGGCACCATGTCGATCAGCGCCTGGGCGTCGGCGACGTCGTCCATGATGAAGCCCCAGGACTTGCCCTGGTCGATCAGCAGGCTGTCGGTATCGGCGACCGGACGTTCGTACGTCAGGTTGTCGCCCATGCGGTAGTTGCTGATCGTGATGTCCGGGATCTTGTTGACGATCACGGTGTCGCCCATGCTACGGATCTCACCTTCGTAGTCGGTGTTTGAGATCGCGTTGAGCACGGTGGCGTCGTAGAAGCGCTCCAGGAGCTTCTTCGACCACAGCTGCGGAATGAGCTTCCCGGAGTAGTCCGGGTGGGCCGGCGGGGTGGGACCCGGGGTAATCGGGAAAACTGCCATGGTGGCGATCCTCTAGCGGATGGTGAAGTAACTCAGGTGGCGGACACACGGCCCTCGGCAAGCGCTTTGAAGTATTCCTTCTCCTGCTTGTCGAAGTCTGTGAGGGTGATCCGACCCTTCTGCTTGTCCTCGTACAGCTTGTCCACCTCGTCCTTGGACCAGATACGGCCCACCGGCGGGTTGGTCGGGGGAGGAGTCGGCGGAGTGGTCGCAGGGGCAGCCAGCGTGTTCGGGTCGATGTGACTCGCCGGTGCGGGCGCGGGCGGTGCCGGCGTCGGAGCCGGGGTGCCAGTGCCTTTTTCCTGCTTGTAGAGCCGGAAAATATGTACGACGGTTTCGGTTTCGGCCCGGTTGTGGGCGTCTTCCAGCACTGCAAAACGCGTCTTTCCGGCCAATATATCCTTTTTATTGAGCCAGTCAATAAAGTCCGGATCCTCGTTGATAACTTCCCAATCCGGGACCTCGGCGGTCAGCCGGGCGATGTACTTCTCGGCCACGGACTGCTGCGCCACCTCTTGGACCGACTTCACCTGCTGCTGCGTGTTGCCGATCCGACCTTCCAGGCCCGCGAGTCGGTTGCCGATATCGTCGAAGCGCGTACCGATCGCCTGCTGCACCGCGCGCGCGATCAAGCCGAGCAAGTCGTCGCCATAGTCCTCGCGATCCTTGTCGGTGATCAACTGCACGACGGGCGCGGGAGCCGGCGTTGGGGCCGGCGTTGGCGCCTGGCGGCTCAACTCTTCAACTCGGCCGAGCAGCTGCTGGTTCTGGGTCGTCGCGGCTTCGAGCCGACCCTGCACGGTACCCAGTTGGTGCGCCAAGCGGCGGATCTCGTCGCTCGGATCAGTCAGCGGCTGCACCTGCGGCGTAGCGGGCGCCGGCGCGGCGGGTGCAGCTGCAACGGGCGGGGTCTCGACTGCGGGCGGGTTCTTGGCGGCGTTAGCCGCGGCGGCGAGTTCGGCAAGCTGGATGTCAGCCTGAGCTGCTTCAGCCGCAACACGTGCGGGGATGCTCATTTGAGGTCCTTGGTCATAAGGGAGATCAGGTCCTGCAGTTGCGCGGCCCGGCCTTGAAATCGGGGAACGTCTGCAGGGGTACAGTTCACCAGCACATCCTTCGTGTAGTCGAGCAAGGCCTGCTGGTGTTTCGCAAACGCCTGGAAGTCTGGGCTGTTTCGCAGTCGCGCTACTGCTTCCAGAAGTCGGGCGTCAGGTTTCGGGAGTTGGGTGGTCATCGGTTATTGGCCGGGAGCCATTTGCTGGGGGCGAGCAACGCCTTGCGTGCTGTTAGGTGGTTGCCCGCCACCAGGCGGGGGCGTGTTACCGGTCGGGCCGCCAGCGCCGGACATGCTCTGCATCATCTGGGCCTTGAGCAGTTCCGTAAGTTTGGCGACTTCGCCCTCGTTGAACTGCATCGTGTCGGACGTCGGCAGCCCCAGGTCACGCGCAACTTCACGCAGCAGGTGGAACCGACCTTCAACGCCGACGATCTGCTGGTCGAGTGGGTTGTTGGTGATGTTCAAGAACTCGATCCGGCGCATCCGCAGCGTTTCGCGCTGCATCAGCTCGACCGCGCCGCGTGCGACCACGCTAATGTCGCCTTCCATCACCACGTCGGGGCGGGTCAGCGCGAGGTACACGTTGAGGTCTTCAACCGTTTGTTCGATCACGTTGTGGTCGATCGACGAAACCGTCTGCTTAATGGTCCGGTTCGAGGCTTCCATAAGCATGGACAAGCCAGCGGCGGTGCGGCCGGCGCCGCCAACACCTTGGCCGCTGCCCTGCATGTAGCGCGGGATCGTCGACAGTTCGTCCGCCATGTTGAGCATGCGGTCGTAGACCATCATCAGCTCTTGCACGTTGTTGCTCGGCTGGAAGAACTCCATCGGCTTTTCGCTGGTGCTGGTCGACGACAGCGGGTCGTTGAAGCTGAAGATCTTCCACGGCCACAGCTTTTTTGCGTTCGGGTCATTCTCGGCCAGGCGGTCCTCGTTCATCCAGCCCATCGGGCCGGATGCGATCGCGAGGTTGTTGACCAGCGCACGAAGCGCGGCGTTGCCGACGCCTTGAATGTCTTCCAGCAAATCAGGGATCGCGTTGCCGTAGCAGCTGCCCGGCACGCGCTCGAAACAGTCAGAATAAAACGGAAGTCGGCCCGTCGGGTGCGGGTTGAGCGTGACGCCGATCACTTCCCCGCCGACCAGGTACGCAAAGACGTTCATGTCCTTGCTCTCGTCGGGGATCTTCTTCTCGTCAACGCCCCAGTCCTTGAGCATTTTCCCGCTCACGCTGCCGTAGAACGACAGCATCGCCATCGGGCGTTCATTCCCGTTACTGGAGTAAATCGGGCTCACCGCGGACTCGCGTTGCTCCAGATCAGCGCGTTCGCTTTCGTTGTAGTCGTACCATTCGCACGACTTCGGGTTCCAGTTGGCGAGGACCTTGTCGATCGCGTCGTTGTTGTAGTTGGGCAGATTGCGCAGCGACTGCAGCGCGCTACGGCTCACGCGCTCGCGGTGGATGATGTAACCATCCTGCGGCCGCTGCGACCACGGCGCAAAATACACGTCGAAGGGGGAGCACCGCTCCCACTGCGGCACCGGGCGGTTCTCCACGGTAGGCTTGCCGTCTTTGCCCCACACCAAGACGTTTTTGAACCGAACTACGGGACCTTTCAACACGGCGAACGGGAACGTCGCGATGTCGCCGAGAAACGCCCACAGCGCCTCGTAGAACCCGCCTTCCCACAGCACATCGTCGATCACCGCTTGGCGCGTCTGCAGCGCCGTGGCGGCAGCTTTCTTGCGCATCTGCAGCAGCTCGTCCTTGATCTCGGCTGCGCGGTTCTTGAGCTGGGCGATCTGCGGCAGGGAGCCCGCCGCCATCATCTCCGAGGCCTCGGCCTGGAGCACCGCTCGGACAGCCTCATCCAGGGTCGGCCCGGCCAGCTGGGGGTCCGGGGTCGGCGACAGTGCCCACGGGCGCTCAGTCGCAGTGTAGATCTCACGCAGCAGGGCCGCGCAGCCGCGCACCTTGCTGGCGATGATCCGGGCGTATATCTGACTACCGCCGAAGTTCTGGATATCGTTCAAGGTCTGGGCGTCGTACTCGCCGCGGAGCGATCGCATCGCCGCCATCATGCGGTCGTCGACGCAGAGGTTCTGGCGGTTGTCGGCCGCGCCTCGATAACAATCACGGATATAGCCAGCTAGTCCAGTGAGCAACACATCCGTCGTAGCGCTCTGCGCGCTAGCCGGCTCGGGAGTCTCGCTCGACGGGGCCGGGCCGAAGTCAGCGCGGATGAAGGAAATGGCGGCCACTTGTATCTCCGGTGTGGTTGTGAGCTACGCTACCACCAACCTTTCTGTGGGCGAAAGCATGTCGATCGTGCAGATGACCCCCACCTCTGTGGGCATCACTATGAATTTCATGCGCCGCCAAGCACCAGAGCTGGCGCGGGACATCGTATGCCAGTTGGACCGGGCTGCCAACTTGGCGGCCAGTTACAACCTTACCCCCACCCAGTGGGAAGTCTTGCGGGTCTGGCCTGCCTTCCGGCAGATGGTCCAGGAAGCCAACGAGGAGCTGGGCGGGTCCGCCGGTACCCTCGAACGGGCGCGCCGGCGCGCCGCGCTGGCAGTGGCCGAGGTCGTCGTCCAGGACATGGCCACGATCTCGGGGGACCCGAAAGTCGCAGCCCGAGACCGGATCAACGCCGCGCAGCTACTCGCTGACATCGGCGCGGTCACCGCAAAGCAGCAGGCGGTCGTCGCCGGCGCCGGCGGCGTTGGTTTCGGTGGCGCCTTGATCCAGATCGTCATGCCCAACGGTTCACACATGCAGATCGGCGAAGCCGAGCCCGAACCCAAACTCGCGGTGATCGAAGGGCAGGCCACCCGCATCGAGAATGACCAATGACCCGCCGCTATGAGTACCCACCGACCATCGGCGCATTCGCCGCCTGCGACAACCGTTTGCAGTTCCTGTTCGGGCCGCTAGGCGGCGGCAAAACCACTGGCGCGTTGATGAAGCTGCTCACGTTGGCGCACGCGCAGCGACCGAACCAGAACGGCGTGCGGAAGACGCGGTGGGCCGTGGTGCGCAACACGCGATCGCAGCTGCGCGACTCGGTCATCAAAACCGTGTTCGAATGGCTACCGCCGAACCAGAAAACGATCAAGTGGCACGAGACCAACATGGATCTGTTGCTCGACATGCCGCTGCCGGACGGGACGCGGATCAACTGCGAGTTGATGTTCCGCCCGCTCGACGACGAAAAAGACGCTCGTCGACTGCTATCCGTGGAGTACACCGGTGGTTGGTTGTCTGAATTCCGCGAGATCCCATTTGGCCTGCGCGGCGACTTGCTGTCGCGCACTGGCCGCTACCCGTCCGTCGCGGAAGGTGGCGCCGACTGGTACGGCGTGTTCGGCGAGTCGAACATGTGTACCAAAGGCAGCGACTGGTACAAGTATTTGATGGTGGAGCGGCCGGACAACGTCAGCGTTTTTATCCAGCCGAGCGCGTTGTCGCCGGAAGCCGAAAACTTGAAGTTCCTCAAGCCCGACTACTACACCATGCTGCTGGCGGGCAAGCCGGAAAACTGGATCCAGGCGCACGTCACCTGCAAGTTTCCCGACTCGCTTGACGGCAAGGCGGTGTGGGGGTCGAGCTACGACTACGAGCGACACGTCGCCAAGGAAGCGTTGATGCCGATGGGTCTGGCGCCGATCATCATCGGCGTCGACCAGGGCCGTTCGCCTGCCGCTGTCGCGATGCAAACCTCGCCGTCCGGGCGCCTGCGCGTGTTGCGCGAGACGTACGCCAGCGGCATGGGCATGGACAAGTTCGTTGCTGAGTACATCCGCCCGATGGTGGCCACCTACTTCGCCGGGCTGCCGATCCTTTGCGTGATCGACCCGGCCGGCATGCGGATGTCCGAGGTCAACGACGTGTCGCCGGCGAAAGTGATCGAGATGGCCGGATTCAAGGTCATGCCCGCGCCGACCAACGACGTCGACCGCCGCATCGCCTCTGTCGAGCGACAGCTGATCCTGCACAATGGCTTCGAGATCTCGCCGGCGTGCCCGATGCTGATCAATGCGATCGCTGCCGAGTACCGGTACAAGACGAAGAAAAACGGCGAGCTTGAGGACTACCCGGAGAAGCGCCACCCAATCTCGGATTTGGCCGACAGCCTGCAGTACGGCACGCTGGTGGCATCGGGCGGAGTTCAAGGTCGGGTCAACAAACTGCTCAGCCGTGGCCGCGCGCCGAGCCTTCCAGCGCCGCCGATCCGCGGCTGGACCTAACCGTCTACCCAGCTGTTGGCGCGCAACCCGCAGTTAGGGCACAGCGGTGCGCCAGTGCGCGTCAGCACGAACAGCTCATTGCCGCAGTTGCAGCGCCAGCGCTCGTTGTCTTCCGGAGCAATGAGCGCGCGCCGCACGCCGGCGAACACGCCGCAGGCAGGGCACTCAAGCTCGTCGACTAAGCCGACCGGGCTCACACCTACCCACTCGTGATTGCAGCGAAGGCAACGCACATCGCCCGTCAGGTACGGGCCGCGAGCGCCGAGTTGGATGACCTCACCCAAGGCCGTGGAAATCCAGCATGGTGCGCATTTTCGCGAACTCCAGGAGACCGACCAGCTTCAAGCTGTCGGTCTCGCTACCGAACGGGTAGAGTAGGATGTCACCGGTCGAAGGCTCCATCACCACCACGGCGCGGGTCATCTCGATCGCGCCGGTGCGCACCTGTCGTGCCAACCATTCCAGGTACTGCGCCTGCGACTCGACCGTTGGGCACGCACCGCCCAGTTCCACGTACATTTCCCGGACATTGCTCATTTGCAGCCTCGCACAAGGCGCTTCCACGGCGAGCACTTCGCTGACGTCTGCTCACCTTCAAGCAACGCCGCGGAGTCGATCTGATCACGGTTCGCGCGCCGCAGCGCAGCCTCGGTCTGGATCAACTGGTTGTCGGTGTCCACCGGCGTCGCCAGCGGATCCGCCATCAGCTCATCTCTCGAACGGTATTTGCTTTCCACCTTTTCGGGCTGCAGCAGGCTCTGCAGCTTCGGTGGATCCACTCGCGGGGTCGGGGTTGTTGAACACCCGAGCGCGCATAGCAGCAGGCCAAGGCTTGTCAATCGCAATGACTTCACGTTGCGTTCTCCGGGCAGTCTCGTTGCGCGCGACGCCGGATGTAGCTTCGCTACGCACGTCATCGTCGAACTGGTTGTTGGCCACGGTCATCGCTTCGAGCGCCGCGGCACGCGTGCTCAACACCAGCGTCGCGGCTTCCTGTGCAGCGAGACGGTTACCCAGCGTGGCGTTGTCCTTGATCAGGTGAACCACGTACCACGCGCCGGCGAGCAGCGCGACAACCAGACCCAGCCGCCACGCCAGCACCGCGCTCACGGTGCCAACTCCGCGATGATCAGCTCCACCCGGCCAGAGTCGACGTTGCGGCGTTCCTCTTTGGCGCGGCGCCGATGCCAACTGCGCAGCTTCTTCAGCGCCTCGTTGGTCATGGTGATCAACGCTTCTAGGTCATGCGAGGTCTTCGTAGGCATCGACGACGCCAGATAACCTTCGCCGTTGCAGCCGGGCGCGATGATGATGACGTCGCGGCCGATGTGCGGCGCGGCTTGGTCGAGCAGGCGCTTTGCGGCGCGGCGGGTACGCTTTGGCATGGTCAGAGGTCGTAGAGGGCTTCGACGATGGCCACCGCAAGCGGGTGGACCGGGCAGCTATACCGTAACACCGGATACAGCAGCATGTAGGGCGAGTGCCACATTCGATCAGCCACAAAAAAGGGGTGGCCAAAGAATCGGCCACCCCCGATGCGAAGTCAACTCTGGTTACAACCAGGTCAGCGACGCAGCGCCCGCACCGCCATTACCGCCATTACCGGCGTTGTTTACGCCGTCGACACCCGCGCCGCCACCGCCGCCACCGCCGCCGTACTTACTGCCGTTGCCTGCGTTGCCGCCGTTGCTACCGCCAGTCTGGCTGCCTGCGCCGCCACCGCCGCCATAACCGAAGCGGCCAAACTCGTCCGCACCCGGCAACGACGCGCCATCGCGGGAGCCAGACACCGTAATGCCGCCAGCCACTGTAACGCCGGGGTTGGTGACGAGCATGGACGAAATCGAACCACCCGCCGATTCGACGTTGGGGATCGACACCCCGCCGCCGCCACCGCCGCCACTGGTCGACGTACCGGTGCTGATCGAACCACCAGGCGTATTGGTACCGCCGGGACCACCGTTCGTAGCCGACAAACCACTCGTCGGGTTCAACAAGGGGTGGTTGCCCAGGCCGCCGGCGCCGCCATTGGTCGTCGTGTCCATGCCGCCAGTGCCGCCACCGCCGCCGGTCGCGCGCGCCAAGGTCCCGAAGGTCGTAGTGCCACCCGCGGTACCGCTCACACCGTGCGTACTGTCGGTCGTCGCACCAGCACCGGCCACGCCAGCAGCGCCGACGGTGAGCACGATCGGCCAGATGGCCGCGGTAACGGGGAACACCAGGGTCGCTCGACCACCGCCACCGCCACCGCCACCGCCATAGCGCAGCGTACCGGGCGCACCCTTGCGACCACCGCCACCGCCACCGCCACCGCCCCACATCTCGAGCATGAGCATTGTCGCGCCGGGCGGGGGCGTAATGTTGTAGGTGCCGGGGGTGTAGAGAACTTGTTGGGCAGAAATGCCGCTGGGGCCTTGGGGACCCTGTGGGCCGAGCGGGCCAGTGGCGCCGGCGGGACCAGTGGCGCCCGTCGCACCGGTTGCACCGGTTGCGCCGGCAGGGCCTTGCGGGCCAGTGGCGCCGGTCGGACCGGCCGGGCCGGGATCACCAGGCAACCCAGGAATGCCATTCGGGCCAATGGGGCCTTGCACACCTTGGGGGCCGGCGACGCCTGTTGCGCCGGTGGGACCTTGCGGACCAGTCGGTCCGGTGGCGCCAGTAGCGCCAGTGGGGCCGGTCGGGCCAGCAGGGCCTTGAGCGCCTGCTGGACCCGTCGGGCCTTGCGGGTATACGGGTACGACGGCCATGGTATCGCTCCTGCGCAACCGCTCCCGCGGCGGCGCTTACTTCTTGCGCTGCGGCTGGAACCGCGGAGAGGTTGCGGTCGGACCGGCCGCGGCCTTACCCGCTTTGCGCGGCGCGACTGCGCCCTTGTTTTTGGTGGGCGCCACACCGGCCGCCTTACCGATCTTGCCCATCGGGCCGCCTTTCATGCCTTTCATGTCACGTCTCCTCGGGTGGGTTAGGCAGCTTCCGCTGGGCCGTGTTCACCACGGGCGGCAGCAGGAAACCGAGGATGAGCATACCCGCACCGATCACCGTCGGCACCCAGGTCGGCAATGAGGCACGCATGTCGGCGTCGAGCGCCGCCCAAATCAGCAGCAGGCTGGAGAACGACACCTGCAGGGCCGACAACTTTGTGGACCACTTCTCTTTCCACAGATCGGCGTCCCAAGTCGGGGTCAAGCCGAGATTGGTGAGGAACTTGCGCATTACGGCGTTCTCCCGTGGATCCGCGCGTTTTCGAGCTGGATTTGGTGAATGCGGCTGGTGTTTTCCCGCGTTTCGGCGATGTACGTCGACGCAGCCCAGGTCAGCAACCCGATCAACGACGTCCACGCGAACATCAGACCCAGCGCGACGCCGCGCGCGGTGCTCATGCGCTTGTCGATGTCGCTGTGGATCAGAGCTTGTTTTTCAGCGTATTCGGCGTGGTCGTCGATGCCTTTGGTCATCGCTTCGCGCAGGCTTTTCAGCTCGTTGAACGCACGCGACAAGCCGTCGCTGTGTGCTTCCTGGCGCGCGGCCATGCTGGCCAGACTTAGGCTGATATCGCCCAGCCGATCCATCTTCGTGTTCATGCTCGCGAAGCCTTCGCTCATGGTTCGAGCGAGGTCGCGCATGGAAGAATCGAGCGTGCTCTGTTGCATCTGCAGGACCGCCACAGCGGGATCCTGCCCAGCGTTCGTGGTGGGCGTCATGGGATGCTCGCGTGGGGTTGGCCCGGCACGCCGGGGGTGCCGCCAGTGTGGAGAGGGTAGCCGGGGTCGTCAACCCCGGCTAACCCGTTACGGCGCCAAGTGGCCGGCGGTGCGCAGCTTGGCCAGCAGGTCGTTGTGGTCGGCCTTCAGCGACGTCACCGCGGTGACCAGGCCGTTGATCGTGGTGATCGCCAGATCGCGGTTAGCCGCCGTATCCCAGCCGCCGGCCGCGGTGCCGGTACCGCCTGCGGGCGCCGATGCGGGGATGACGGCCGCGTTGTCGGGGTCGGTCGCCACGACCTTGAGCGTGCCGGCCACGGTGGTGGTCGCGGTACCGGTACCGGCCGGCGTGCTCGAGTTCGCGAGGGTCTGCAGCTTGGTCACCGATATGCCCAGCTTGCTGCAGACGGTGTTGAACGTGGTGATGTTGGTGGACATGGTCGATCTCCAAGGGGCGGGGTGCCCAGGCTAAGTCTACGTCTGGAACGCCTTGAGGTAGGCGTTGTACCAGCGGCGGCGCTCGTCCAGGCCGTTCGATCCGCCGTTGACCGTCTTCGTCACCGCCACGACGTCGCCGTAATCAGCCAACTCGTTGAGCCGGTGGCTATTCCAGAACCAGATCGCGCTGGCGACGGCACCATCCGGGCGCTCGATCCTGACGGGGTCACGCAGCAGCGACTCGTCGCCCAGCCACGCCAGACTGAAGCGCCGGTAGTTGTCGCGACCGGTCAACTGCTTGAGGCCGCTACCGCGGAACCGCCAGCCGTCGCCGACCTCGGTGTTGCCCAGCTCCCTGCGACCGAAAGCGCCGCCGTACAGCACGTTGGCCAGCGCCTGCGGGTCCGCCGGGTGCTGTTCGTTGCGGCCGTAACGCTGCGCTTCCGCCGCAGAGATGCGATGGCGGCCGAACAGCGAGATCAACGCGCCGGTGCTGTAGTTCAAATTCTCGACGACGTTCTTGAAGCCGCCGCTCTCGACATGGATCTGGCCAAGGAACATGGCCGCGCGCTGCGGCCGCACGTCAATCTGCGAACGCTTCATCTGGTCGAGAAGCTGGGGCGCATACGCCTCGGCCGCCGGCGCGAGCGCGATGATGTCGGATGCAGTGATCACGTCGGATCCCCCGTGTAGTGCGAACGATGGAGCCGCGCCAGGAGCGCTGGCATGTCGACGATCGCTTTGGCGATGTTCTCCGCGGTGGGATCGCCCTGCACAGTCAGTTCGGCGTACAACTCGCTGGGCTGTTCACCGCGTACGTGGACTTTGACGTAGACCGTGAACTCGGCGCTCACGCTTCATCGTCCTCGTCGGGGCAATTAACCTTGCCCTTCGACGGCGAGCAGCGGCCGTAGTCGCGCGCAGACTGCATGTCGGTGACCAGCGGCTGGCGCGGGTCGACGCCCTTCTTGGTGGTGGTCTTGTTGCCGTCGGCGTTCGGCGCGACCGGCGTGGTGTTCGTGGCCATGGCACATCTCCGGGTGGGGTCGGCGCGAGCGTACGCCGACCCCGGTGCCAACGCTAGTCAGCCTTACCGCGGCGGGCCGGCCAGGATCTCGCTAATCCGGTCGATGGTCTTGCCGTTGCCGTTCTCAATGATCAGGTATTCCCCCGACTTCATCTGCACCAGCATCGTGGATCCGTCGGGCAGATGCAGCGTGATGTCCGCCCACGGGAAGCTGCTCGTGTCGCAGGCCATCGGCGGCGAGACCTCGTAGGAGACCGCTTCCATGGCGCGGTACGACGGCACGGAAGACGGCTGCTGGTTCGCCGAGAAAAACTTGAGGTTGTACATGTCTGTCTACCTGTCTGCGCGCGAATTGCGCCCAGAGAAGGTATGAGGGGCGACGGCAAGCCGTCAACCCCTCGCCCCAGTTTACAGCGCGCTGAACGG
>Ga0136846_1235103_pt1 | contig 22236 bp, 23 predicted proteins | sample HopSoiMetagenom2_FD_96841 | JGI IMG/M metagenome (GOLD analysis project Ga0136846, IMG submission 96841) | Grasslands soil microbial communities from Hopland, California, USA - 2 Assembly 2016 (version 4) | ecosystem: Environmental > Terrestrial > Soil > Grasslands | place: USA: Hopland... | reverse complement strand
TCGGAGACGTCGTCGGCCACGGCGTCCAGGCCTCCGCCACCATGGGCCGGCTGCGCACCGCCGTGCGCACGCTCGCCGACATCGACCTCGCCCCGGACGAGTTGCTCACCCACCTCGACGACCTCGTCGTACGGCTGTCGGCCGAGGCCGGGAGCGAGAGCGGCCCGGGTGAGGTCGGCGCCACGTGTCTGTACGCGGTGTACGACCCGGTGTCGCGGCGCTGCGCCATGGCCCGCGCCGGGCATCCACCGCCGGTCATGCTCACGCCGGGCGGGACGCCCCGGCAGGTGCGGCTGCCCGCGGGTCCGCCGCTGGGCCTGGGGGGTCTGCCGTTCGAGTCCACGGAACTGGAGCTGCTGGAGGGCACTGTCCTCGCCTTCTACACCGACGGGCTGATCGAGAGCCGCGAGCGGGACATCGACGCCGGTCACCGCATGCTGTGTGACGCGCTGGCGGCGTACGCGGACTCGCTCGACGAGACGTGCGACCGCATCCTGCAGACCCTCCTCCCACCGGGCGGCGCGGCCGACGACGTGGCCCTGCTGCTGGCCCGCACCCAGGGTCTACCCGCCTCCCGGGTCACGACGTGGGACATCCCGGCCGACCCGGCGCTCGTCGGGCCGATCCGCAAGCAGGTCGGGGAGCAGCTCGACGTCTGGGAGCTGAGCGAGGCCACGTTCACCACCGAGCTGGTGGTGAGCGAGCTGGTCACCAACGCCATCCGCTACGGCTCGCATCCCATCCGGCTGCGCCTCGTCCATGACGCGTCGACCCTGATCTGCGAGGTTTCCGACGCCAGCCACACCGCCCCGCATCTGCGGCGCGCCAGGACCTTCGACGAGGGGGGCCGCGGTCTGCTGCTGGTCGCGCAGCTCACCGAGCGGTGGGGCAGCCGGCACACGCCCGACGGGAAGACCATCTGGGCGGAGCTGTCGCTGACGGACGACGGGTGAATCCCGGACACTCCCACGGTGCATCAGGGTGCATGAGACGCGCCGCTCGGACCACTCGGTCTGTTCGGAGCGACTTCCAGGAGTGTGGGACATGCCGATCTTCCGTACGCCCCGCCCGGTGCGCCGGGCCGCGCTGCTCACGAGCGCGATCGCGTTACCGCTGGTGCTCGGGGCCTGCGACGACGGCGGTGAGACCGTCTCGTCGAGGACCCTCCCGTCGGCGACCAGCCCGACGACGGGCGACACCCGCTGCCGCGCCACCGAGCTGCGCGCCTCGGTCGGGCGGCTCGATCCGGGCGCCGGGCAGAAGAACTTCCCCGTCGTCCTGACCAACGACTCGGACCGCAGCTGCACCCTGCGCGGCTACCCGGGTGCCGTCTTCGTGGACGCGTCCGGCGAGCGGCTGGGACCCGCCCCGAAGCGCTCCGAGGCCTCACCGACGCGGGTCGAGCTGGCGCCGGGGAACAGTGCCTGGGCGGGCCTGAGCTTCGCGAACCCGGAGCTCAGCGAGGCCCGGACGGCGACTCCGGCCGAGCTGCTGGTGACCCCGCCGGACGAGCGGGACCAGCTCCAGGTGGCGTGGAAGGCGGGGGCGGTGCCTGTCGGCGGGAACGAGTCGTCGGTGTTCCTGACGGTCTTCGCTCCGGGCGCCGGACCCTGACCCGGACTTCGGGGCAGTGAGCGGTACCTGCTTTCATGGAGGCGTACCCGTGTTCCTGTCCCGGAGGACCGAACTCTGAACGCCGCGTCCGCCGAGGCCCTGTCCATCGTCCTGCTCATCGCCGTCCTGGCCTGCGCCGTCGTACGCCCGTTCGGGCTGCCGGAGGCGGTTGTGGCGGTGCCCGCAGCCGTGCTCGTGGTCGCCACCGGCGCCATCTCGCCGGAGCACGCGTGGGAGGAGGCCGAGCGGCTCGGGCCGGTGATCGGTTTCCTCGCCGCCGTTCTGGTGCTGGCCCACTTCTGCGATGTCGAAGGGCTCTTCAGGGCCTGCGGGGCGTGGATGGCCCGGTGGGCGGCGAACCGGCCCGGGCGGCTGCTGACCTCGGTCTTCGTGCTCGCCTCGGCGATCACGGCCGTACTGAGCCTGGACGCGACCATCGTGCTGCTCACGCCGGTGGTGTTCGCCACGGCCGCCCGGACGGGGGTGCGGCCCAAGCCGCACACCTATGCCTGCGCGCATCTGTCGAACACGGCGTCGTTGCTGCTGCCGGTCTCTAACCTCACCAACCTGCTGGCGTTCAGTGCGAGCGGGCTGAGTTTCACCCGGTTCGCCGCGCTGATGACGCTGCCGTGGCTGGTCGCGATCGGCGCCGAGTACCTGGTGTTCCGGCGGTTCTTCGCCGCCGACCTGGCCGCACCGGCATCGCCCGAAGCGGCCGGCAAGGACGCGCCCGCTGCGGACGCGCCCGAGTTTCCCCTGTTCGCCCTGGTCACCGTGGCCTGCACGCTCGCCGGGTTCGTCGTGGCCTCCGCGCTGGGCGTCGATCCCGCGTGGGCCGCGCTCGTGGGGGCGCTCGTGCTGGCCGGACGCGCGCTGGTGCGGCGGCACGCGACCCCGGTGGCGGTGTGGCGGGCCACGGCGCCCGGGTTCCTCGCGTTCGTGCTGGCGTTGGGCATCGTCGTCCGCGCTGTTGTGGACAACGGGCTCGCCGACGCGCTCGGCCGGGTGCTGCCCGACGGGACCGGACTGGTCGCGCTGCTCGGGATCGCCGCGCTGGCTGCCGTACTCGCCAATCTGATCAACAATCTGCCCGCGGTGCTCGTGCTGCTCCCGCTCACCGCCACGGCCGGTCCGGGTGCGGTGCTCGCCGTGCTGCTCGGGGTGAACATCGGTCCGAACCTGACGTACGCGGGATCGCTGGCGACCCTGCTGTGGCGGCGCATCGTGCACCGGTACGAGCACGAGGTGGGGGTCGGGGAGTTCACCCGGCTCGGGATGATCTCCGTGCCGGGCGCGCTGATCCCGGCGGTGGTGGCGCTGTGGGGCTCGCTGGCCGTCCTCGGGAGCTGAGGGGCGGGCGGGGCCCCGGCTGTCAGCCGCCTCCTCAGCCGCCGTACGGGCCGGAGCGGTACCCGTACCCGTAGGGGTATCCGTAACCGCCGCCGTAGTGGCTGCCGTTGTCTCCCGGCTGACCGTTCCCGGCGCAGTAGGGGTGACCGTAGGAGCAGGGGCCGGTCGTCGGGGACGAGGCGGAGGGGGTCGGCCGGGCCGCCGTCGGGGTCGGGGTGGGCCTGGCCGGTGTGGGTGTCGGGGTGGCCGAGGGCTCGGGGCTCTTCTTGACGGCCGGGGGTGTCGGGTCGGTGACCGCGTCCCAGTTGACGGCCTCCATCTGGAGGTCGGGGGCCGAGGAGTCGAAGACCCAGTGCTGGCCGGCTTGCTCCTCGCGCTCCTTCAGGACGAGCGGTGTCCTGCCCTGGGCGTCGGCGGGGGTCAGCGCCAGGTTCTGGTTCCAGCGCGGGACCAGGGTGCCTTGGAGGGTGAAGTCGTAGCGCACGTTCTTGGTGCCGGGCTGGGACGTGCCGGCGCACGGGGCGAGCTGGACCGAGTAGCCGAGGTGGGAGTCGAGGCAGAGATCCGGGGCGGCGACGTCGCGCAGCAGGCCGTCGGTCTCGTACGACCACTCCTGGACGCCCGCCGACGAGCAGCCGGCCAGCTCGGCCTCCGCGCCCTTGACGGGCTTTCCGCCGACGACGCCGAGGCACAGTCCGGACTCGACGTTGTGCAGTCGGCCGCGCAGAGCGCCCTTGGTGGTCTCCCCCGAGCTGACCCAGGAGGGGTCTTTGCCGGCTCTGGCGGAGCCGTTGGTGGCGGTGTCCGAGGGGCTGGTCTCGGCGGTCGGGCCGCCCTCGTCGCCCTGGTGCAGGGCGGACCACAGGACCAGCGGCACGAGGACCAGCGCGCTGACGGTGGCGACAGCCAGGGTGCGGTTGCGCCGGCGGACCGCGCGTCGGGCGGCCTTGTGCGCCGAGCGGGGGGATCCCGGGCGGACGGCGAGGCCGGTGGAGGGTGCGGTCGTAGGCATGGGCGGGGCCTGGGCCAGCAGACGCGGGACCGGGAGCACGCTCTCGGCCGTGGCGATCTCGATGACCGGGGCCTGCTCGACCTCCACGATGGCGCTCTCGGCGGCGCGTCCCGGGCGGGACTCCAGATAGGCGCGCGCGCCCCAGCCGAGCACGCCCTCGGCCAGCGCGAGGGCGAGGTCTCCGTTGAACTGGTTCAGCTGGTCGGCGGCGTACCGGCAGGACTTGCAGTCGGCGAGGTGCTTGGCGAGATCGGGCTCGAGGTCGAAGCTGCGGCGCCGGCAGGTGACGTCGATCAGCCGGATGTAGCGGCGGCACTCCTCGTGGGGCACGACCTCACGGTGGACGTGCAGGCATTCCTCGCGCAGACGACCGCGGGCCCGGCCGAGTTCCACGGCGGCGTCGGCCACGCTGAGGCCCAGCAGGCCGGCGGGTATCTCCAGCGGTTCGGCCTCGACCTCGGCGTGCCACAGCAGGCAGCGCGCGGACTGCGGGAGGTTCTGGAACGCCCTGGAGAGCAGCCGCCGGTCGGGCGCGGGCAGCAGCCGGGCGGCGACGCGGCTTTCGCCACCGGGCCTGGTCCGCAGTTCGGGGTGGAGCATCTCGTGCCGGTGGTCGCCCTCCCACTCCGCGGCCAGTCGGCGCACGGTGACCAGAAGGTGGGGCCGCCAGGCGGAGGTGGGGCCGCTCTGTCGCAGGGATTCCCCGAAGATGCGCGTGAACGCGGCCGTGGTGAGCATTCCGGCCGGGCGGGCGCCGCTGGTGCACAGACGCGCATAGGCGAAGGCTGCTTCCCAGTGCCGGTCGAGCAGTTCACCGACAGGATGAAGCGCGGGCGTCGTCCCCGTCCAGTTCTTCAACTCCGCGCTGAGTTCGACATCAGAGGCGTCGTACGCGGAAGTTGGGGTTGGGGAATTCGACAGGCCTGCGTCTTTCACGTCTGTATTCCTCCACGGACAACGCGGGTTCTAGTCCATACCTGCTGGTATGCGACCCTGCCGACGAAACGACAGGATCCGACCAAACGGGGAATCGGCTCGCCAACGCCCGTAGCGGACAGCTCTTTTGGAGCGGGGGGATCCAGCGGGGACGTCGCGTACGTGCAGCGGAAAAAGATTGTCCGCACGCCGACGTGCACACCTTTGCACAGCTCATCGAGCCGTAACAAGAGATCACGCCGTTTTCCGGAATCCAGCGTGGCCGAATGCGGTTGACGAAGCGTCAATGGGGTGTGCCTTTGGGGATTGCCACTGTATCAACATCCTCATTGCAAACGGTATTCACTTCGCTCGGCGGGCCATTCCCAACCATTGCCGGGCAACCTCTCCCGGTGGCGCAAAACCGCCCGCCCGCCGTGTCCTGTCACTGCCTCTTGCGCGTTTCCGCAGCTCACGCTCATGGGCATGCGGTCCGGCGCCGCAACGCACGAGGCCGTCACAGGAGTTGACCGGTTCCTTCACTTCCGTGTCCGAAACCCGCCGTCCAACCAATAGCGGGCGCTGATTCCGCCGGGCCACGCCTGCACAGCGCCCGGTACGCGCCCGGCGGCGTCCCGTGACGCTCGCGGAAGACCCGGTTGAAGTGGAACGGGCTGGCGAAGCCGGAGGCGACGGCCACGCGTTCCACCGGCAGGTCGGTGGCCTCCAGCAGCCGGGCCGCATGCCGCAGCCGGGCCTCGCGAAGCGCCCGCATCGGGGACTGGCCGAGCTGCTCGGTGAACAGGTGCGCGAACCGTGAGGGCGAGAGCGCGACCCCCTCGGCGAGCGACCGCACGGTGTGCGCGGCGGCGGGGTCGGCGGCGATGAGGGCCTCCGCCCGGCTCACCCGGGCGTCGACTCCCGGCCGTTGCGGAAGGGGGCGGGCGGCCGCCGAGGAGAGGAGGACGATTTCTTCCAGAGAACAGAGGGCGAGCTCCCGGGCGGCGACGCCGTGCGCCACGGCTATCGGGCCGTCGGGCACGGGCGGGGAACCGGAATCGGGAGCGGGCGGTCGCGCGTCGCTGCCCGGCCAGCGGGCGTCCGCCAGCATGCGGGCGAACGCCGTCGCCATACGGTCGTGCAGCGCGGCCGGGACCGGGGCGACGACGTACATGCCGTCGCCGACGGCGTACGGGCTCAGCCAGGCCTTCCAGGAGGGGCGGGCCTGGCAGTGCGCCCACCAGAACCGCCAGTGCCGGGCGCCCGGCCGGACCAGATAGCGGTGGGGCACCCCGGGGCCGAGGACCACCAGGTCCCCGGCGCCTGCCCGCGCCTCGGCCGCGCCCTGGGTCAGCGAGCCGTGGCCGTCCGTCGTCCAGGTGAACAGCCAGCTGTCCGCGCCCCTCGGCCGGCTGACGGCGTATCCGGGGCCCTCGTCGTAGCGTCCGACGGTCACCAGTCCCGGCGGCGGTGCGGGGGTGGCGGTCTCGGGCAATCCGTCAGCGTTCACGGGCATCGTCTCCCAGGTGCGTCCGCCCTAGTGTGGCAGCCGAGGACAGCGGACCGAGGGAGTGGACGATGACAGTCACGGACATCGGCGCCGGCGGCGCTTCCAGCCTGCCGGAGGAGGAGCGCCGACGGTTCGAGGAGGACGGATTCACCGTCGTACGGGGACTTTTCGGGGACGAGGAGATCGCCGCGCTGTGCGCCGAGTTCACGGCGCTGCACGCGGCCGGTCCCGTGCCGGGGCATTTCGAGCCGCGCCCGTCGGGGCAGGACGGGCGCCCGGCCGACCCGCTGGACGCGTATCCGCGGGTGATGCAGCCGCACGAGTTCCACGAGCCGTCGCTCGGCTGGCTCCTCGACCCCCGGCTGCGCGCCGTCCTGGAGACGCTGCTCGGTGAGGAGGTACTGGCCGCGCAGAGCATGTTCTATTTCAAGCCGCCGGGCGCCCGGGGGCAGGCGCTGCACCAGGACAACTTCTATCTGCGGGTCGAGCCGGGCACCTGTGTGGCCGCGTGGATCGCCTGCGAGGCGATCGACCGGGACAACGGCGGTCTGGAGGTCGTGCCGGGCACCCACCGGATGGACCTGTTCTGTCCCGAGGAGGCGGACGCCGGTGTGTCCTTCGCCCGGGAGTACGTGGCCCCGCCGCCCGGTCTGACCACGGTGCCGGTCGACATGGCCCCGGGTGACGTCCTGTTCTTCAACGGCAGCCTGGTGCACGGTTCGCAGCCCAACCGCAGCGCCGACCGGTTCCGCCGCTCGTTCATCGGGCACTACGTGGGCCGCTCGACGGAGAGCATCGGCCGCTTCTACCGCACGATCTCGATGAGCGGTGGCCGGGTCCCGCTGCGTGAGAGCGAGGGCGGGGGGCCGTGCGGTACGGAGTTCGGGCGGGACTCCGGACCGCACTGACGCCCTCCCCTCGCGCTCGCGTCGCTCGTGCTCACGTGTTCACGACCCGTGCCGGTGTCCATTTGACTGCGGGCGTCGCGGACGCTTTGATCCTGACCGTGCCGGGCCGCGTGCCCGGTGCGCAGAGGTACGCACATTCGGCAGTGGCCGTACCCGCGATCGATGGAGCGGACATGCCCGCCGAGGGTTCACCTCGCGTTGGAGGTCTCCGGAAAGCGGCGGTCGTGCTGACGACCGTCTGCGCGGCCGGGTGGGGCCTGACCGCGTGCGGCGGTTCGTCGCCGGAGCCCAAGAACGCGGCCGAACCCGGTGCGACGTCCTCGCCCAGCGCGTCGGCCGAGGACGAACTGCCGCCGCGGCACGCCGGTTTCGACTACCAGATCGGCGGCGCCTACCCGCCACCGACGGGCGTGCGCATCGTCGCCCGCGACCGTACGGCGCCCCCCGCGCCCGGCCTTTACAACATCTGCTACGTCAACGCCTTCCAGGCGCAGCCCGGCGACGAGAAGACGTGGCCCGCCGATCTGCTGCTGCGGGACGCGAACGGCGAGACCGTCGTCGACAAGGACTGGGACGAGGCCCTGCTCGACATCGGGACGGCGGCCAAGCGTGAGCGGATCGCGGCGCGGGTGAACAAGTGGATCGACGGCTGCGCGGACAAGGGCTTCGACGCGGTCGAGCCCGACAACTACGACAGCTACACCCGTTCCGACGACCTTCTCACCGCCGAGGACGCCACCGCCTTCATCACCCTTCTCTCCCGGCACGCGCACACGCGCGGTCTGGCCGTCGGCCAGAAGAACACGGCGGACCTGGCCGGGCTCAGGAAGACCACCGGTCTGGACTTCGCGGTGGCGGAGGAGTGCGGCGAGTACGACGAGTGCGGGACGTACGCGGCGGCGTTCGACGACCGTGTGGTGGTGATCGAGTACACCGACAGCGGGCTGCGCAAGGCCCGCGCGGGCTTCGGTGACCGGCTGAGCATCGTCCGCAGGGATGTCGACGTGTCGACGCCGGGCAGCGCCGGGTACGTCCGCAGGACGCGCTGACCGGGCGGGAGCGCGAGGGTTTCCGACAGGCCGGCCCGGTGGGCGTCACCGGGTGGCGAGCAGCTCCAGTCCCCGCTCCCACCCGAACTCCGGTCGCCCGTCGCCCTCTTGCCCGTCCGGGGCGTACGGATCCGCGAACCGCACGCCCATCCCGCGCAGCCGTTCCAGACTGGCCCGGTACGCGGGATGGGCGGCCAGCGCCTCGCCCACGCACGGCAGTACGGCTATCGGCACCCCGAGTCCGCACACCTCGCAGAGCGTGCCGAGGGCGAGGGTGTCGGCGATGCCGGCCGCCCACTTGTTGAGGGTGTTGAAGGTGGCGGGCGCGACGAGCACGGCGTCGGGGGCGGGAAAGGGGCGCGGATCACCGGGCCGGCGCCACGCGGACCGGATCGGGCGTCCGGTCTGCGTCTCGACGGCCTCCGGGTCGAAGAACCCCATGGCGAGCGGCGTCGCGATGACCCCGACCTCCCAGTCCCGTTCCCGCGCCGCGGTGATCAGCTTGCCGACGTCGGAGGCGACTCCGGCGGCGCAGACGACGACGTAGAGGAAGGGCCTGGGGGGCTGTGCGGACGTCTCGGTCATCCGGAAACACTAAATGAGTTGCAGGTGAGCGGCCCCCTCCCCCAGGATCACGCCATGTTCACGAACGAAGCCCTCCTGTCGCTGTCCCGCACCGCCGCTCGTCCGGTGCGTGGCCAGCAGCAGCCCGGCCGTCCCCGGAGGCCCGTGCTTCCCCGGTCATGACGGCCGCGCTCGTCGCGGGGCTTCTCGCGGGGTACGGCATCGCCGTTCCCGTCGGAGCCGTCACGACCTATCTCGTCTCCCTCACCGCGCGTACGTCCTTGCGGACCGGTGTGTGCGCGGCGCTCGGTATCGCCACCGCCGACGGTCTCTACGCCCTGCTGGCCGCGCTCGGCGGCACCGCCCTGGCTGGCGCGCCGCAACCGGTGCTGGTGCCACTGCGCTGGGCCTCCGCCCTGGTGCTGGCCGCCCTCGCGGTCCGGGGCGGGGCGGGTGCCCTGCGGCAGTACCGCGTCGGCGCGCTGTCCACGCGCGCCGACGCCACGCCGCCGACGCCTCTCCGGGCGTTCCTCATGCTGGTCGGCATCACCCTGCTCAACCCCACCACGGTGATCTACTTCGCGGCGCTGGTCCTCGGCAACCGGGCCTCGGACGCCGTATCCCCCTGGGAGCAGGGGGTGTTCGTCCTCGCGGCCTTCCTCGCCTCGGCCAGCTGGCAGTTGCTGGTCGCGTCCGGCGGCGCACTGCTCGGGCGGGCGCTTACGGGCCGGCGCGGGCGACTGGTGACGGCGCTCGTGTCCAGCGCGGTGATCATGGCGCTGGCGGTGCGGATGGTGGTGTGACCGGCGTGCGGCGGCTTTCCCCCGCGCCCCGGATGAATCCGTGGGGACCTGGTGTTCCACCCACAGCAACCGTCATACGCGACGAGACGATGGGACCAACTCCATGCCTCTTGAAGGCGAGTACGAAGCCAGTCCGACACAGTGGGTGCGTGAGCAGGTCGAGTTGTACGAGAGCTCGGGTGGCACCAAGGGAACGACGCTCATGGACACCGGTCTGCCGGTCGTCCTGCTCACCACCAGGGGTGCCCGCAGCGGAAAGATCCGCAGGACGCCGCTGATGCGGGTGGAGCACGACGGTCGGTACGCGGTGGTCGCCTCCCTGGGCGGCGCGCCCAAGCACCCGGTCTGGTACTTCAACGTCCTCGCCGATCCGCATGTCGACCTCCAGGACGGGCCGGTGCGCCAGGACATGGTGGCCCGTGAGGTGACCGGCGAGGAGAAGTCCGTGTGGTGGGAGCGGGCGGTCGCCGCGTTCCCCCAGTACGCCGAGTACCAGAAGAAGACCGACCGCGAGATCCCCGTGTTCGTCCTCGAACCGGCCGCCGGGAACTGATCCCGGCGGCTCGGAAAGAAATTCTGGTGACGGGGGAATGAACGCCTCGCCGCCGGGCACCCGAGCTTCAGGCCCCGCCGCGCTCCCCCGTCGCGGCGGGGCTCCGCTCTGCCTCCTTCGCGGCCGCGTCGGTCACGTCGAGGAAGATCTCGCCGATCCCGGGGACCGCCTGGACGACCGAGCGTTTGATGCGTACGGCGACCTCCTCGACCCGTTCGCTGTCGAGACCGGGGACGAGGTCGATGCGGGCGGCCACCAGCGTGGAGTCCAGCCCCAGTTTCATCGTGAACAGCGCTTCCACGCTGTCGATCTCGGGCTGCCGCGCGAGCAGGGCGTACACCTCGCGGCTCAGCTCCGGGTCGGCGGCCTCGCCGATGAGCTGGTCGCGTGCGTCCCGGCCCAGCCAGAAGGCGACGCAGACGAGGAGCACCCCGATGGCGAGGGAGGCGGACGCCTCCCACCCGACCTGCCCGGTGACCATGTGCAGGGCCATGCCCACGAGGGCGAGCGTCACGCCGAGCACGGCGGTGCCGTCCTCGGCGATCACCGTACGCAGGGCGGGGTCGCGCAGAGCGCCCCTGGAGCCTCCCGCCGTGCCCTTGCCGCCCTCGCCGCGCACCTGGTGGACCGCCCGCGCCAGTGAGGCGCCCTCCGCGAGCAGCGCCACCCCCAGCACGATCAGGCCCGCCACATAGCCGTCGAAGGACTCCTCGGTGTCGCCCCGGAGAGCCTCGATGCCCTGGAAGAAGGAGAAGCAGCCGCCCATGACGAAGATGCCGACGGCCGCGAGCAGCGACCAGAAGAAGCGTTCCTTGCCGTAGCCGAAGGGATGCCGCCGGTCGGCGGGGCGGCGGCTGCGGCGCAGGGCGGCGAGCAGGAAGACCTCGTTGAAGCTGTCGGCCACGGAGTGCGCGGCCTCGGACAGCAGCGCGGGCGACCCGGTGACAAGGCCACCCACGGCCTTGGCGACGGCGATCAGCAGATTGGCGCCCAGGGCCACCAGGACGGTCACCCGGGTCTTCCGGTCCGACGACGACGTACCGCCCGCCTCCCTTCTGTTCCGGCCGGCCATCAATGCTGCTTGGGGGCCGTCGGCACGACCCTGAGGAGAGTGAAGGAGTGCCCGGCCGGGTCGGCGTACCCCCGCTCCTCGTACGGCCCGCCAGCGTCCTTCGTGTCCAGCGGGCGCCCGCCGAGCCCGATCACCCTGCGTTCGGCCTCGTCGAGGTCCTCCACCCGGAAGTCGAGGTGGACCTGGAGGGAGTTCTCCGGGCGCGGCCAGCTCGGCGGGGTGGCGTTCACGTCGCGGCGGAACGCCATCCGGGTTCCGTCGGCGCCCCTGATCTCGATGCGGTTGGCGGTCGCGTGGGTCTCCTCGGCCGCCAGCAGTTCCTTGTAGAAGGCGGCGAGCTTCTCGGGTTCGGCGCAGTCCAGCACCACGACGCCCGCTGTCACCAAGGCCATTCTTCCTCCGTACGGGGATCCGGGGCGGCCCTCTGTGCCGCGGCCCGCTCCGGTACGGGTACCCCGCCCGCCGAAATCACACGGGCCGTGCGTCGCCCGGCCCGGTGAGCCGCGCGAGTCGGGTCGCCGCCGCCGACAGGAAGAGGTCGAGGGCCGCGGGGTAGGAGCTGTGGCGCATGTCCCTCACGAGATGGCGGGCGGTCGCGTTGATGTGCGGGTGGGTGTCTGCGGGCAGCCGGGCGTGGGTCGCCCGCCACACGGCCGTCTCCGCCTCGCGGGCCGCCGTGGGCAGCGCCGCGTTCGCCGAGTCCAAGGCTCCGAAGGCGAGCGCCTGGTCGACGAACGCGTGGTAGATCCGTACCGCCTCGATGTCCGGGAACCCGGCGCCGCGCAGTACCCCGAGAACGGTCTCGACGGCCTGGATCTCGTACGCCCGTCCCGTCACCCGGTACGAGCTGAGTACCGCGGCCTGCGGCTGGGCGAGCGCTCCGGCGTGCATGCGCTGGCCGAGGTCGCGCAGGTCGGCGCGCCAGTCCCCGCTGGGGCGCCAGGCGCGCAGCGTACGGCCGATCAGTTCGTCGGCGATGGCGAGCATCAGCTCGTCGGTGTCCCGGAAGTAGCGGTACAGGGCGCTCGGGTCGGCGCCGAGGGCGCGGCCGAGACGGCGCACGGAGAGGGCTTCGGCGCCGTGTTCCCCGAGCAGCCGCATCGCCGTCTCGACGATCAGTTCCTCGGAGAGGACGACGCCCGTCTTGGTGGGACGCCTGCGCCGCCGAGCGGCGGGTGGCACGACACGATCACGGCGGGCCGCGTTGAGCGGGGGCAGGTTCCGGGCGGGCAGCGTGAAGCTGATGCTGGACGGGGTCGCCGAGACGGGCACGGCCGCGCTGCTCGACCCGTACCTCGACCCGTGCGGCTGCGCCACGGCCAACCGTGGCACGAGTTTCCTGGACCCGGCCGAACTGCCCAAGTACGTCACGCGGTTGGACGCCCTCGGTTTCCAGTGCCACTTCCACGCGCTGGGCGACCGGGCCGTACGCGACGCCCTGGACGCCGTCGAGGCAGCGCGCGGCGAACGGGCCGAGCGACACCCGGCCGCATCTGGCGCACCTCCAGGTGGTGCACCCGGACGACGTGCCCCGCTTCGCGCGGCTCGGCGCGGTCGCGAACATCCAGGCGTTGTGGGCCATGCACGAACCCCAGATGGACGATCTGACGATCCCCTTCCTCGGACCCGAACGGGCCGCGTGGCAGTACCCGTTCGGCGCGCTGCTGCGCTCCGGGGCCACCCTGGCGGCGGGCAGCGACTGGCCGGTCAGCAGCCCCGACCCGCTCCAGGCGATCCACGTCGCCGTCAACCGTACGGCCCCTGGCTCCCCCTCCTCCCCCGTGTTCCTGCCCGCCGAACGCATCGGCCTGACGGACGCGCTCACGGCGTACACCGCGGGCTCGGCGTACGCCAACCACCTGGACGACACGGGCAGCGTGCGCGCCGGGGCGCTGGCCGACCTGACGGTCCTGGACCGCGATCCGTACGCCGGGCCGCCGGGCCGCCGGAGGCGATCGGCCGGACGAAGGTGGCGCTGACGTATGTGGGCGGCGAGAGGGTGTACGCGGCCGAGGGTGCCGCCTGACTTCCGCCCCTGGAGCGGCTACAGCCCCAGGCGCAGTGTCACGGTCTGCGGTGCGAAGCCGCCGCGCTCATAGAAACGTATCGCGGCCGGGTTGGCCGCATAGGCGGTCACCTCGGCGTGTGCGGCGCCCTGCTCGGCCGCCCACTGGACGAAGGTCTCCACCAGGCGGGCCCCGGCCCCTGAACTCCGGTGGGCGGGGCGGACGTACACGCTGTTCAGCGTGGCGGTCTTCACCGGCTGCCTGGCGGTGGGTTCGGCGAGCGAGCCCATCAGGTGCCCGACCACCGCGCCGGCGCACTCGACCGCCAGCACCAGGCGCGCCGGGTCGTCCAGCGCCGCCGCGAACGACGCGGCGGCGTGCTCGCGCGGCCAGTCGGCGTCGATGCTCGGATCACGGGTGCCGGCGTCCTCGGCGAAGAGGGCGGTGCTGGAGGCGACGAGGCCGGGCAGGTCGTCGGCGCGGGCGGGGCGGACGGTGGCGGTGACGGTGGCCGTGGGGTCTTGAGCGGTGTGCTGGGTCATGTCGCTGACGCTAGCGGGAGGGTCTGACAACGGGCCCACTACTTCCTGGACATCCGCCCATTTCCGGACATTCATCCATATTTATTGGACGGCTGTCCCTATTTATTGGACGACTGTCCATATATGCTGGACGCTTGTCCATCTTGGACACCTGCCCAAGAAACTGCTTTTAGAGACCTGACGTAGGAGTTTGCCGAAGATGGAGATCGTCGCGAACGTGCTGGTCGGCCTGGTGGCCGCGCTCCACCTGTACATCCTGGTGATGGAGATGTTCCTGTGGCAGCGCGAGCAGGGGCTCAAGTTCCACGGCTTCGACCCGGAGATGGCCCGCGCGACCGCCGCGATGGCCGCCAACCAGGGTCTCTACAACGGGTTCCTCGCGGCGGGCCTGATCTGGGGGCTGATCGCCGCCGACCCGACCGGGTTCCGCGCGCAGGCCTTCTTCCTCTCCTGCGTGATCGTGGCGGGCGTCTACGGGGCCGCGACCGCGAACCGGCGCATCCTCTTCGCCCAGGCGCTGCCCGGCGCCATCGCCCTGGCCGCCGTCCTCGTCGCACAGTGACGCGCGGCGCGCCCGAGGACCCGCGGGCCGTCCGCACCCGGGCGAAACTCCGCGCGGCCCTTCTAGCGGAGTGCGCCGAACACCCGCTCGCGGAGATCGGCGTCGCCGCGTTGGTGCGCCGGGCGGGAGTCGGACGGGCCACCTTCTACGTCCACTATCCCGACCTGGAGGCGCTGGCCGTCGATGCCTGCGCCGATGTCGTACGGGAGGCGGTGGACGCCCTGCACGCCTGGCGCGGCCGGCCCGATCCGGTGATCGCGCCGGCCGCGCTGGTGGAGTTCTTCGCGACGCTCACCCCGCACGCGGCGCTGTACCGCGTTCTGCTGAGCCCCGGCGGCGGGGGTCCGTTGGGGCAGGTGCTGCATCGGGATCTGCGCGCGCGGAGTCTCGCGGAGCGTGAACTCGCGGGGGCGGCGGATGCTCCGCTGGTCGCGTCGGCGGTGGCCGCGACCTTCGCGGGGGTCCTGGCGGACTGGCTGCATGGGCGGATCGAGGCGACGTCGGAGGAGATCGCGCACCAGGTGTGGCAGTTGCTGGTGGCGCTGCATCGGAGTCGGTAGGGGTTTGTTTCGCCCCCGCCGCCCCTACCCGTCCCGTCCTCTCCCCGGGGGCTGCGCCCCCAGGCCCCCGCTACCAGCCCTGAACGGGCCTTGTCCTCAAACGCCGGACGGGCTGGGGGTGCCTGGGGCTGGGGTGCAGAAGCGGCGGGGACGGGCGGGTGGAGTCTGAGCGGGCTTTGCCTTCAAACGCCGGACGGGCTGGGGGGGCTGGGCCTGGGGTGCAGCCCGCTGGGAGCGCCTCGGCCTGGGCTGTAGAGGCAGTGCGGGTGGGTGGGGAAGAAGGGGCCGCTCATCTGGCCTTGCCCCGGACCCGCTAGGCGCCGAAGGTCAGTACCGGCTTGATCGTCTTGCCGGCGCTCATGTCCCGTACCGCGTGGTCGATGTCCGCGAACGGGTACGTGCTGATCAGGCGGTCCAGCGGGAGCCTGCCCGTCTTGACCAGGTCGACCAGGGCCGGGATGAAGCTCTGCGTCTCGGCGTCGCCCAGCGTGAGGCCCACGACGCGCTTGCCGGGGAGCAACCCGTTGACGTCCAGGGCGACTTCGGTGCCGAACGGCGGGGCTCCGACCACGACGAGGGTGCCGCGCTGGGCGAGTGCGTCGACGCCCTGACGCAACACGGCGACGTTGCCGGTGGTCTCGACGACTCCGTCCGCACCCTGGCCGTCGGTGATCGTCGCGATGGCCTCGCCGAGGTCGGCCTCGGCCGCGTTGACGGTGTGGGTGGCCCCCAACTCCTTGGCCAGCGACAGACGTTCGGCGACCCGGTCCACGGCGATGATCCTGGTCGCGGGGGTGAGCGCGGCCGCCATGACCGCGGAGAGACCCACGGCTCCGGCACCGAGGACGAGGACGGTGCTGCCCAGACCCGGCTTCAGTACGTTCCAGACGGCGCCGACGCCCGTCTGGACGCCGCAGCCCAGCGGGGCGATCGACTCCAGTGGGACCTCCGGGTCGACCTTGACCAGGCTCCGCTGGTCGACCAACGCCCGTTCCGCGAACGAGGACTGGCCGAAGAAGTGGCCGCCCAGGTCCGCGCCGTCACGGCTGATCGAGGCGGTGCCGTCGGCCCGCCGGCCACCGAGGAGGTTCAGCGGCAGCCACGCGGCGCAGTACGCGGGGTGCCCGGCACGGCAGTTGCGGCAGCCACCGCAGGAGGTGAAGGACAGGACGACGTGGTCGCCGGGCTCGATACCGGTGACGGCGGAGCCGACCGCCTCGACGACGCCCGCGCCCTCGTGCCCCAGAACTCCCGGGAGGGGGAAGGGCAGTCCGCCACTCGCCACGCCGAGGTCCGTGTGGCACAGGCCGGCCGCGACCAGCCGTACGAGCGCCTCGGTGGGCGCCGGCTCGGCCAGTTCTACGTCGGAGAGAGCGAAGGGCGCACCGCCGGACTCGACGACAGCGGCGCGGGTGGTGATGGACATCGTGAACTCCCTGTAAGGGCTGACACAGTTGACGAAGTGACGAAGTGACGAAGTGACGAGCTGCTGAGCTGCTGAGGCGTTGAGCTGACGCGTGGATCGTCGATCCGTGCGATCAGGCCAGCGAGACGACCACGGACTTGACCTTGGTGTACGAGGCGAGCGCCTCGGGACCGTACTCGCGGCCGAAGCCGGAGTCCTTCACGCCGCCGAAGGGGATCGCGGGGTCGAGCATCGCCCAGTCGTTGATCCAGACGATGCCCGCCTGGAGACGGTCGGCGACCCGGTGTGCGCGGGCCAGGTTGGTGGTCTGGACGCCCGAAGCCAGGCCGTACGGCGTGGAGTTGGCGAGCTGGATGGCCTCGTCCTCGGAGTCGAAGGGCTGGACGGTGAGGACCGGGCCGAAGATCTCCTCCTGGACGACGCGGGAGTCGTTGGCCAGGTCGGCGATCACCGTCGGCTTGTAGTAGTAACCGCCGTCCAGGTCGAGCCGCTCGCCGCCGCAGACGATCCGCGCGCCCTCCTTGCGGGCCAGCGCCACGAACTCCTCGACCTTGCGCAGATGCTTCTCGCCCGCCATCGGTCCGACCACGGTCTCGGGCCGCCGCGGGTCGCCGACCGGCACCCCGGGCACCGCCTCCGCGAGGATGCCGAGCAGGGTCTCGTACACCGGGCGCGCGACCAGCAGTCGCGGGCCGCCCATGCAGAACTGGCCGGTGTTGAAGACGAAGCCCTTGATGACCGCGCCGACCGCCTTCTCGACGTCGGCGTCCTCGAAGACGATGTGCGCCGCGTTGCCGCCCAGTTCCATGGTGACCGGCTTGAGGGCCTCGCCCGCGGCGCTCGCCACATGGCGGCCGATGGCGGTGGAGCCGGTGAAAGCGATCTTGTCGACGCCGCTGTGCCGCAACAGCGCCTCGCCGGCCACCGGACCGGAGCCAGTGACGACGTTGACGACGCCGTCCGGGACACCCGCCTTCTGGAGCAGCCCGGCCATGTAGAGCGCGCTGAGCGGGGTCTCGTCGGCGGGCTTGTGCACCACCGTGTTGCCCGCGGCCAGCGCCGGGCCCAGCTTCGAGCCGGCCAGGATCAGCGGGAAGTTGAACGGCGTGATCGCGGCGACGACACCGATGGCCTCGCGCTTGGTGTAGGCGAGGGCGTTGTGGCCCGTCTCGCGGGTCGCGCCGTCGAGGGAGAACGCGAGGGCGGCGTAGTACTCGTAGTCGTTGGCCGCGTTGGTCACGTCGACGGCGTGGCACAGGCTGATCGGCTTGCCCACGTCGAGGCTCTCCAGCCTCGCGATGTCGTCCGCGTTCTCCCGGATCAGCTGGGCGACTCGGTTGAGGATCCGGCCGCGGTCGCGGCCCGTCGTCGCGGCCCACGGACCGTTCTCGAAGGCCTCCCGCGCGGCGCGCACGGCCGCGTCGACGTCGGCGGCGGACGCTTCCGCGACAGTCGTGACGACCGCGCCCCGGGACGGGTCGACCACCTCGGTACGCGCGCCGTCCACCGCTTCGCGCCACTGTCCTGCGATGAACAGTCGCCCGGGTTCGATCTCGAAGGTGGTCATCACCACTCCTCAGCCTCATTGCCAAGATGTCAATTAACAGGATTCCTGTTGGTCCGCAGTCTGATTACAGACAGGTTTCCTGTCAATGCTCTAGTCTCGATCCATGGTCAGCACCAAGGCACCCCCCTCACTGCTCTACATGGTCAAGCAGGTGGAACTCATCGTGCGCTCCCACCTGGACGAGCTGGTCAGGCCGGCTGGAATCACCGCACTCCAGTACACCTCCCTCACCGTCCTCGAGCGACACGACGGCCTGTCGGCGGCCCAGCTGGCCCGCGACTCGTTCGTGACCGCGCAGTCCATCGCCGACCTCGTCCGGTCCCTGGAGAACCGCGGACTCGTGCGCCGGGAGCGCAATCCGCGCAATCGCAGAGAGCTGCTGATCCTGCTGACCGACGACGGCCGCGAGCTGCTCGACCACTTCGCCGAGCCCATGCGGGAGCTGGAGGAACGGATGATCCGCGACCTCACGTCGCACCAGGCGGAGCAGTTCCGCCAGTCGCTCTCGAAGGCCTGGCACGCTCTGTCGTAGGTCCGCCGCGCGGAGAGCGGGAAGACACGTACGAGACACCTGTCGATTTCGAAGACATATGTCAATCGAACATGCTCAAATTCACTCCATCGAGGGTAACTTGCAGTGCGGGGACGTCAGTTGGGCTCATCTGCGGGCCCCGTCACCACAGCAACCGGTTGGAGGCGATGTCGTCGTGCAGCAGGATTCCGCACCGCCCACCCGGCATCTGCGGGTCCATGAGGACCGCGGCCACACGGTGCTGGAGTTCCACGGTGAGATCGACATCGCGGCGGCCGTCGAGATCATCCCGCACCTCGACGCGGCGACCGGGACTCCGGGCGCCCGGATCGTGGTCGACCTGACGAACATCGAGTTCTTCGACTGCTCGGGGCTGCGCCTGATCTACCGTGCCCGGCACCGGGTGCTCACCCACGACGGCAGCCTCCACCTCGTCTGCACGCACCCGCTCACCCTGCGCGTCTTCAAGGTCACCGGTCTGACCCGGGTCCTGCCGCCGCAGGCGTCGCTGGACGCGGCCCTGGGGCAGCCGGAGGCCACGTCCGGCACGTCGTGACTCCCGGCTCCGGCTCCCGGCCTGATGTCCGGCCTGACCCCCGGCCCGGAAATTCGGTTGCGGCCGGCCTCCAGGGGCGCGCCATGATGGCGGCGGCCTCATCCCCTCGATCTCAGGAGCACGGAATGCGCCGTTTCCTCGGAACTCTCCGCCCATGCCGGACCACAGTTCTCGAGGACTCGACCACCCATGCACACCTCGCACACCTCGCACACCCTGAACATCGGGATCCTGGCCCACGTCGACGCCGGTAAGACCAGCCTCACCGAGCGACTTCTGTTCGACTCGGGGGCGATCGACCGGCTTGGCAGCGTCGACGCCGGTGACACCCGGACGGACGACGGCGCGATCGAGCGGCAGCGCGGGATCACCATCCGTTCGGCGGTCGCCGCGTTCACCGTCGGCGGCATCCAGATCAACCTCATCGACACCCCGGGGCACTCCGACTTCATCGCCGAGGTCGAACGCGCCCTGGCGGTCCTCGACGGCGCGGTGCTGCTGCTGTCCGCCGTGGAAGGCGTCCAGGCGCAGACGCGCGTGCTGATGAGGACGCTGCGGCGGCTGCGGCTGCCCACGCTGGTCTTCGTCAACAAGATCGACCGGTCGGGCGCCCGGTCCGAGGAGCTGCTCGCGGACATCCGCCGCCGGCTGACCCCGCACGTCGTCCCGCTCACCGACGTCGAGGGCGTCGGCACTCCGGCCGCCCGCCCGCGGCCCCGCGCGCTCACGGCGCCGGGCACGGCGGAGGCGATCTCCGAGGTCGACCCCGGCATCCTCGCGGCGCTCGTCGACGGCCCCGCACCGACCCCGGCGGAGCTGGAAAAGGCCCTGGCCGCCCGCACCGCCGACGGCTCGCTCCACCCGCTCCTGTTCGGCTCCGCGCTGGGCGGCCAGGGCGTACCCGACCTCGTCGAGGCCCTGACCCGGTTCGTCCCCCGGCCCGCCCCGAGCGCCGTGGACGCGCCCCCACGCGGCACGGTGTTCGCCGTGCGCCCGGCACCGGACGGCGGCCGGACGGCGTATCTGCGGCTGTACGAAGGTGAGGTGACGCAGCGGCAGCGACTGACGTTCCTGCGGCGCGCGCCGACGGCCGGACCACCGAGGTCCCCGGCCGGGTCACCGGCCTCGAGGTGATCGGCCACCGAGGCTCCCTCACCGCCGGGAACATCGCCGCCCTGACCGGCCTCGGCGCCGTCCGCGTCGGCGACCGCCTCGGTGAACTCACCGACCGCGCCCCGCAGTTCGCGCCCCCGACCCTGGAGACCCTGGTCCGGGCCCGGCGTCCGGAGCAGTCAGCGCGCCTTCGCTCGGCCCTGCTGACCCTGGCCGACCAGGACCCGCTGACCCACGCCCGGCCGGCGGCCGACGGAAGCACCGCGCTGCTGCTCTACGGCGAGGTGCAGAAGGAGGTCCTCGCCGCCACCCTCGCCCAGGACTTCGGTGTCGACGCCGAGTTCGAGCCGAGCCGCGTCCGCTTTCTGGAGCGGCTCGTGGGCACCGGTGAGGCGTACGAGGAGAACCCGTGGATCGACCGCACCCGCTGCTTCGCGACGGCCGGGCTGCGCGTCGAGCCGGGGGCGCCCGGTTCGGGCGCGGTGTTCACGTACGAGACCGAACTCGGCGCGCTCCCCCGGGCGTTCCATCAGGCGATCGAGGACACGGTGCACGCGAGTCTGCCGGCCGGTCCGCACGCATGGCCGGTTACGGACTGCCGGGTCGTCCTCGTGCGGTCCGGGTTCATCGGGCCGCTCAGTACCGCGGCGCACTTCCGGGCGCTCACGCCGGTGGTGCTGCGCCGCGCGCTGGAGCGGGCCGGGACCCGGGTGTACGAGCCGTACCACGCCTTCGAGTTGGAGATCCCGGCGGCGGCGCTGGCGCCGGTGACCGGTCTGCTCGCGTCGCTCGGCGCGGAGTTCGGCCGGACCACGGGCGGCGCCGGCACCTGGCACCTCACCGGTGAACTGGCGGCCCGGCGGGTGCGCGAGGCCGAGTTGCGGCTGCCGGGGCTGACCCACGGCGAGGGCGTGTGGTGGTCGCGTGTGTCGGGCGACCGCGCGCTCCGGTAGGCCCCCGCTCCGGCAGGCGGCTCCCAATTGTTGCGATCCGTCAACAGGACGGTCTGGCAGGGCATTTGGCGGGCATTCGGTTGAGTAAGCAAGAAGAAGGAGGTCCCTCGTCATGACGACGTCCATCAAGGCCGTGCGACGCATGCCTCTCTGGGCCAAGGTGCTCGGTGCCGTGGTGCTGGTGTTCGTGCTGTTGCTGGCCGGGCTCCGGTTGGCGGTGATTCCGGCGCTGGGGGACATCTTCGGCGAGGAGACACACGACCGTTCGGGTCCCGCGCTTCTCGAATCCATCCAGGACATGAGCCGTTACGACGCGGCGTCCGGCAACTTCCAGGTCGTCGTGGACCTGGAGAAGGACACCAAGTACCTGCCCGACGCGATCAAGGGGACTCGCGTGCTCTATGTGGGGGCCGGCACGGTCGACGCCTATGTCGATCTCGGCAAGGTCGCGAAGAGCGACGTGACGGTCGACAAGGACCGCACTTCGGCGACGCTCCGGCTGCCGCACGCGGCACTGGGAAAGCCCGCGCTGGACCCCGACCGCTCCTATGCCGTCTCCAAGCAGCGGGGTCTGTTCGACCGGATCACCGACATCTTCTCCGGCAACCCGAACGACGAGCAGGCCGTCCAGAAACTGGCGGCCCGGCACATCGGCGACGCGGCGAAGGAGAGCGAACTGACCGCGCGCGCCGAGCAGAACACGACCGCCATGCTCAAGGGCCTGCTCGGCTCCCTCGGCTTCACGGAGGTGAGGGTGACCTACGGCGCCTGAGGGAAGCGGACGGGTCCGGGTCCCCTGATCCGGACCCTCCGCGGTGGAGTCCCCGGCCGGATCGGGGGTAGTGCCTTTTCACGGCGTTCAGTTGAAGACCGGAGGATGTTGATGGCCCGATCAGCTCCACGCTCCCTCGCAGCACTGCGACCGCGTCCCGCGAAGAGCGAGGGGAAGCCGCCGGAGAACCCGCCGAAGTCCCTGTCGAAGCCCACAGCGAAACGCGGGTGGAAGCCGTCCTGGAAACCCTCGTCCTCCACGAAGACACGGAAGACCCCGAAACCCCCGGCGAAGCCC
>Ga0136846_1242800_pt1 | contig 22239 bp, 18 predicted proteins | sample HopSoiMetagenom2_FD_96841 | JGI IMG/M metagenome (GOLD analysis project Ga0136846, IMG submission 96841) | Grasslands soil microbial communities from Hopland, California, USA - 2 Assembly 2016 (version 4) | ecosystem: Environmental > Terrestrial > Soil > Grasslands | place: USA: Hopland... | reverse complement strand
GGATCATCGAGGACGTCGCCCGCAACGTCGACTGCGAGACGGTTCGCCAGCCGGTCGGCGTCTGCGCCGCGATCGTGCCCTTCAACTTCCCGGCGATGGTGCCGTTCTGGTTCCTGCCCTTCGCGATCGCGTGTGGCAACACGTTCGTCCTGAAGCCCTCCGAGCAGGTCCCGATGACCCAGCAGATCGCCTTCGAGGAGCTGCACGAGCTCGGGCTCCCGCCGGGTGTCGTCAACCTCGTCAACGGCGGGCGCGAGGTCGTCGAGGGCATCCTCGAGCATCCCGGCATCGACGCGGTCTCGTTCGTCGGCTCGGCGCCGGTCGCGAAGCTCGTCTACGAGCGCGCGGCGCGGAGCGGCAAACGCGTGCAGGCCCTCGGCGGGGCCAAGAACCACATGGTCGTCATGCCCGACGCGGTCCTCGGCGAGACCGTCAACGGCATCATCGGCTCGGCCTTCGGGGCGGCCGGCCAGCGCTGCATGGCCGGCTCGGTCGTCGTCACCGTCGGCGAGGCGCACGACCGGCTGATGCCCGCCCTGGTCGACGCCACCCAGAAGCTGTCGGTCGGCGACGGCCTCGACGAGGCGATCGACGTCGGGCCGGTCGTCTCGTGCGCGGCGCGTGACCGCATCACCGGCTGGATCGAGCGCGCCGTCGACGACGGTGCCGAGCTCGCGGTCGACGGCCGGCGGCCGGACGCGAACCCCGAGGGCTCCTACGTCGGCCCGACGATCCTCGACGAGGTCGCGCCGGACGCGCCGGTCGTCGGCGAGGAGGTGTTCGGCCCCGTCCTGACCGTCGTGCGGGCGGAGTCGCTCGACGACGCGATCGCGATCGTCAACGCATCGCGCTTCGGCAACGGCACCTCGATCTTCACCGAGAACGGCGCGGCCGTCCGCCGCTTCCGCCACGACGTCCAGGCCGGGATGATCGGCGTCAACATCGGCGTCGCGGCGCCGGTGGCCTTCTTCCCGTTCAGCGGCTGGAAGGACAGCTTCCTGGGCGACCTGCACGCCCACGGCACCGACGCCGTCGACTTCTACACGCGCAAGAAGACGGTCACCAGCCGCTTCTTCTCGAGCGGGCAGGGCCACGGCACGTACTTCGTCGAGAACTGAGTCGGTGGTGCGGCCGGACACGCTCGAGTCGCTCGCGCACACACGCGCGCGCAATCCCGCGGCGATCGCGCAGGCGGCGGCGGCGCGGCGCCGTCCGCCGCAGGCGCTCGACGCGTCCGGGACGACGCTCATCGTCGCCGCCGATCATCCGGCGCGCGGGGTGCTGCGCGCCGGCGATCGCCCGCTGGCGATGGCCGACCGTGGCGACCTGCTGGACCGCGTCTGCCTGGCCCTCTCCCGTCCGGGCGTCGACGGCGTCCTCGGCACGCCCGACATCGTCGAGGACCTCCTGCTCCTGGGCGCGCTGGACGACAAGGTCGTCTTCGGCTCGATGAACCGCGGCGGCCTGTCGGGCGCGACGTGGGAGCTCGACGACCGGTTCACGGCCTACGACGCGGCGGCCATCGCGGCCATGGGCTACCAGGGCGGCAAGATGCTCGCGCGGATCGCGCTCGACGACGCGCCGACGGCGGGCACGATCGAGGCCTGCGCGCACGCGGTCAGCGACCTGGCCCGGCACGGGCTGGTCGCGATGGTCGAGCCGTTCATGTCGCGCCGGGTGGACGGCCGCGTCAGCAACGACCTGTCGACCGAGGCGGCGATCCGGGCCTCGGCGATCGCCTCGGGCCTGGGCGTCACGTCGGCCTACACGTGGCTCAAGGTGCCGGTGGTCGCCGACATGGAGCGCGTCGCGGCGGCGTCCACGCTGCCCACCGTGCTGCTCGGGGGCGAGGTGGCCGAGGACCAGGAGGCGATGTTCGAGTCCTGGCGGGCCGCGCTGCGCCTGCCCAACGTGATCGGGCTCGTGGTCGGCCGGTCGCTGCTGTACCCGCCCGACGACGACGTCGGCGCCGCGGTCGACGGCGCCGTCTCCGTCCTGCCGCGCGCCCGGCCCGCCGAGCCGGCCGCATCGGGGTAGCGCGCCCGACCGCGTCGCGCGGCGCCTAGGCACGGCCTCGTGCGCTTTTGCACGAACGGCCGGGGGTAGCTGGCGCGCATGGCGACGACGCAAGCTTCCGAGGCCGGCCTGCAGCGATCGCTCAAGCGCCGGCACATGACGATGATCGCCCTGGGCGGGGTGATCGGCGCGGGCCTGTTCGTCGGGTCCGGCGCGGTGATCAACCAGACCGGGCCGGCGGCTGTGGTGTCCTACCTGCTCGCGGGCGTGTTGATCGTCCTGGTCATGCGGATGCTCGGGGAGATGTCGGTGGCCGACCCCGAGGTCGGCTCCTTCAGCGAGTACACGCGCCGGGCGATCGGCGGCTGGGCCGGGTTCAGCACCGGCTGGCTGTACTGGTACTTCTGGGCCATCGTGCTGGCGATCGAGGCCGTCGCCGGGGCCGAGATCCTGCAGCGCTGGGTCGACCTGCCGCTGTGGGTCATGGCGCTCGCGCTCATGGCCGGGCTGACCGCGACGAACCTCGTCTCCGTGCGCTCCTACGGGGAGTTCGAGTTCTGGTTCGCGAGCATCAAGGTCGCGGCGATCGTCGCCTTCATCGTGATCTGTCTGGCCTTCCTGCTCGGCGTCGGCAGCGGGCACTCGCCCGGGCTGTCGAACCTCACGGTGCACGGCGGCTTCGCGCCCGCGGGCGGGATCACGGTGCTGTCGGGCGTCGTGATCGTGATCTTCGCCTTCGTCGGCGCCGAGATCGTGACGATCGCCGCCGCCGAGTCCGACGAGCCGGAGCGCGCCGTCTCCCGGGCCGTGACGTCGGTGGTGCTGCGCGTCCTGACCTTCTACGTGGCCTCGGTGCTGCTGATCGTCCTGATCGTGCCCTGGAACAGCACCAAGCTCGGCGACTCCCCGTTCATCGCCGCGCTCGAGCGGATCGGGATCCCGGGATCGGCCGACGTCATGAACGCGATCGTCCTCACGGCCGTGCTGTCGTGCCTGAACTCCGGGCTCTACACCGGCTCCCGAATGCTCTTCGCGCTCGCGCGCCGCGGCGACGCGCCCAAGGGCCTGCTCGACACGAACTCCCGCGGGGTGCCGGTCAAGGCGATCCTGCTGACCACCTCGGTCGGCTTCCTGTCGACGATCCTCGCCTACCTGTCGCCCGACACGGTGTTCCTGTTCCTCGTGAACTCCTCCGGGGCGATCGCGCTGTTCGTCTACCTGCTCATCGCGGTGGCCGAGCTCGTGATGCGCCGGCGTCTGGAGCGCGAGGCCCCGGAGCGCCTCACGCTGAAGATGTGGGCCTACCCCTGGCTGACCTGGCTGTCGATCGCCGTGATCGTGGTGATCATCGGTTCGATGGGCGTCGTCAAGGACGTCCGCTCGCAGCTCGTCCCGAGCCTGATCGCGATCGCGCTGGCCATCGTCGTCGGCGTGGTGCGCGACCGGCGGGCGACGGCCGCGCGCGAGCGCCCGGTCGCGGGCTTCCGCGGCGGGCGAGTTCCGGCGCGCGAGTGACGGCGAGGGGTACCGAGCGTCGACTGGATGCCCCTGCGGTCGACAGTCGAGCCGGTTCGCGGTCTCACAACACGCGCTCGAGGAGTGTCACGATCGCGGGATGGACGACTCCCGGCAGCCCGTGCGCGTCGACAAGTGGCTGTGGGCCGCGCGGCTGGTCAAGACGCGCACGCTCGCGGCCGACGCCGTCAAGGGCGGCCGCGTCGCCGTCAACGGGCAGCGCATCAAGCCGAGCAAGGACGTCCGGCCCGGCGACCGCCTGGAGATCACGCTCGGGCAGACGCGCCTCGCGGTGGTCGTCCGCGGCACCGCGGAACGCAGGGGCCCGGCGAGCGAGGCCGCCCTGCTCTACCAGGAGACGGCCGAAAGCCGTGAGGCGCGTGAGCGCCAGGCGGCCGAACGGCGTCTGAACGCGACGCCGAGCGGCGAACGCGGCGGGCGCCCGACCAAGCGCGAGCGCCGCCGCTTCGAGGCCCGCAGCGGCCGGCGCCGCTGACCCGGCGCACGGCAGGGCGGCCGGCGGCCGCGGCGGTGCGCGGCCAGACCCGACGTCGGGACCTGCGGCGCCTTGCGGGTCAGAAGTCGCCGCCGCCGAAGTCGCCCCCGCCGAGATCGCCGCCGCCGAAGTCGCCGTCGCCGATGTCGCCGCCGCCCATGTCGCCGGCCGCATAGTCGCCCCCGCCCGGATCGGCGTCCCCGGGGTCACCGTCCGCGTCGCCCTCGTCCGGGGGCCCGTCGAAGAGCTCGCCGTCGGCCAGGTCCGAGAAGATCGCCTCGGCGGCGAGGGTGCCCGCGAAGGCGGTCGCGAACGAGGCCAGCAGCGGCACGCCCATGCCCCCGAACCCGCCGCCGAACCCACCTCCGAAGCCGCCGCTGCCGCGGCCGAACGCCCGCTCGACGGTGCCGGGGTCGCGCAGCTCGGCCCGGGTGGCCATCCGCGCCAGCGACCGCGGGTCGTCGGCGGTCGCGCGCTCGCGGGCCGGGACCTCGCGGCTGAGCTCCTCCAACGCCAGGCGGCGCTGCTGCGGCGTCAGCTTCGCGAACGCCTCCTCGTGCGCCTGCTCGATGCGCTCCGGCGGGGCCGTCCGCACGAGGTAGCGGTAGCGCTCGAGCGCGCGCTCGTCCTCCGACGCGGGTCCCGGCCCCTCACTCTCGCGCGGCGGCGGCGAGCTCCACTGCGCCTCCCGGCGTCCCAGCAACCGGTCCAGGAATCCCATGGCGGAGGGTTGCCCCGCCCCGCGGCGGCGCAGTCCTCACCGACCGCCGCGCCGCACACGGCTGAGCGACAGTGCGAATTGGCCGGCCTCGTCGGTGAGCAGCTGTACCAGCTCGAGACCGGCGGCACGGAGGTCGGCCGCCAGCCGCTCCGGCGTGAACTTCGCGCTGATCTCGGTGCGCAGCTCCTCGCGCGCGGCGAACGGCACGTCGAGGGCGAGCGCGCCGACGTGCACGTGCATGTGGCGCGTCGCCCGTAGGCGCATCTCGATCCACTCGCGCTCGCGGTCGAAGAAGGCGACGTGCTCGAAGGCGTCGACGTCGAAGTCGGCGTCCAGCTCGCGGTTGACGACGTGCAGGACGTTGCGGTTGAACTCGGCGGTGACCCCGGCGGGGTCGTCGTAGGCGGCCTCGAGCACGGCCTGGTCCTTGACCAGGTCGGTGCCGAGCAGCAAAAAGTCGGTGTCCTCGCGCAGCAGCCGCCGCAGGCCGCGCAGGAACCGGCGCCGGCTGCCGGGCGGGAAGTTGCCGATCGTGCCACCCAGGAAGGCGAGGACCCGCGGGCCGTCGAGCGCCGGCGGCAGCCGATCCAGGTGGCGTTCGAAATCGCCGACGATGCCGTGCACCCGCAGCCCCCCGAACTCCTCCACGAGCCGCTCGGCCACCGCGCGCACCATGCTCTCGGTGACGTCGACCGGCACGTAGCGGCGCAGCGTGCCCGCGTCGTGCAGCGCCCGCAGCAGCAGCCGCGTCTTGGCCGCCGTCCCCGACCCCAGCTCGACCAGCTCGGCCGCCCGGGTCGCGCGCGCCAGCTCGCCCGCGCGCCGCTCGAGGATCGAGCGCTCGGCCCGGGTCGGGTAGTACTCCGCCAGCTCCGTGATGCGGTCAAACAGCTCGGCCCCGCGCGCGTCGTAGAAGTGCTTGGGCGGGATCTCCTTGAACGGCCGCGTCAACCCGTCGAGCACGTCGTCGGCCAGCGCGCGCTCGTCGGCGGCGGTCACGAAGCTCTCCACGACGACGTCGGCGGTCTGCAGGACGTGCGACATCACGCCTCCCCGGGGTCGGATGCGAGCCTCAGTCCGGCGAACAGCTGCCGGCGTTGCGGCCGGTCCCAGTTGCGGAAGGTCGGAGTGGCGACGCGCGTGGCGGTGGCCCACGAGCCACCGCGCAACACGCGGTAGCCCTGCCCGAAGAAGACCTCGGAGTACTCGCGATACGGATGGGCCACGAACCACGGGTAGCCGGCGAACTCCGACGCCGTCCACTCCCAGACCCGGCCGACCCCTACCAGCCCGGGCGCGCCCGGCTCGTGCTCCCAGGTCGCGGCCTTCTCCCACTCCGCTTCGGTCGGCAGTCGCGCCCCCGACGCCCGGGCGAAGGCCTCGGCCTCGAAGTACGAGACGCAGCACGCCGGGGCGTCCGGATGCCCGTCCCGCGCCCCGGGACAGTCCGTGATGTCATAGCACTGCTTCCAGGACCACCCCTCATCCGACCACCACTCACGCCGCACGTACCCGCCGCCCTCCGCGAAGGTCAGCCAGGTCGCGTTGGTGACCGGGCGCCGGGCGATCCGGAACGCCGCCACCTCCACGACGTGCCGCGGCCGCTCGTTGTCGTAGCTGAAGCCGCCCTCGTCGCCCGCGCCCAACGCAAACGGCCCGCCGGGCAGCTCCAGCCAGCCGTCCTCGCCCTCGAGCGGCGCGTCGGGCGGGTCGTCGGCCGGGAGCAGGCCCCCCAGCGCCATCGCCTGACGCATCGTCTCCGTGTGCTGCAACTCGTGGCGCAGCACGAGCTCGTGCAGCACGGGATCGACCCCCTGTCGTTCGATCACGTCCAGTGTCCGCTCCCGGACCGCCGACAGGTACGCGCGCGCCCCCTCCGCGTCGAGCAGCTCGATCCGCCCGCGCACCGCGCGCGGCGTCTCGAACGCGTCGTAGGTCGCGGCCAGCTCGGGATGCAACAGCCGCTCGCCGCCGTGGCGATGGCACAGCCACAAGTCCTCGTAGGCCGCGATATGCGCCAGATCCCACACCAGCGGGCTCATGACCGGGTCGACCTGACGCTCCAGATCGGCCGCACCCAGATGCGCGACCAGCCCCAGCGTCCGCGCCCGCGCCTCCCGCAGCGCTGCAACGGTGTCCAGCGTCACCGAGCCGACCATACCGGCTCGGCGGCGTGATGCCACCCGCCGTCCCGGTGGGGCTACCGCGAGTCGCAGACGCCAGGCGACCGAATGGTTCGCCCCGCAACGGCAAGCCACCCTGCCCGCATGCAGAACACCTTCGCCGCACGCGCCGGTCGGTGGAGCGCGCAGCACCGCAAGACCGCCATCTGGGGATGGCTCGGCTTCGTCGTGCTGGCGCTGGTCATCGGCAACGTCGTGGGCTTCAAGAGCTCGACCACCAACACCTACGTCGGCGACTCCGGCAAGGCCGACAAGATCCTCGACGACGGCTTCCCCGACAAGGCCCACGAGAGCGTCCTGGTGCAGGCGCCCCAGGGACTCGACGTCCGTGACGCGCAGGTGCGCCACGCGGTCGCCCAGGTCGTCGCGGCCGTCACGGGCAAGCCCGGCGTCCAGTCGGTGGAGTCGCCGTACGGCACGGGCAACGCCGATCACATCTCCGACGACCGCCGCTCCGCCCTCGTGACCTTCGACGTCCGGGGCGACGACGACCGGACCTCCGAGCGGATCGACCCGATCGTCACTGCCGTGGACGGCGTCAAGCGCGACAACTCCGGCGTCTTCATCGGGCAGTTCGGCGACGCCAGCGCCAACAAGGCGCTCTCCCAGGCCTTCGACGACGACTTCAAGAAGGCCGAGAGGCTCTCGCTGCCGATCACGCTGGTCATCCTCGTGGCCGCCTTCGGCGCCCTCGTCGCCGCGGGCGTGCCGCTCGTGCTCGGGCTCTCGGCCGTCATGGCCACGCTCGGCCTGGCCGCGATCCCGAGTCACCTGATCCCGATGGACCAGTCGATCAGCTCGATCATCCTGCTGATCGGGATGGCGGTCGGCGTCGACTACACGCTCTTCTACCTGCGCCGTGAGCGCGAGGAGAAGCGCAAGGGGGCCGGCAAGATCGAAGCAGTGCAGACCGCCGCCGCGACGTCGGGCCGTGCCGTGCTGGTCTCCGGCTTCACCGTGATGGCCGCCATGGCCGGGATGTTCCTGGCCGGCGACAAGACGTTCACCTCCCTCGGCGTCGGCGCGATCATGGTCGTCGCGGTGGCGATGATCGGCTCGGTCACCGTCGTCCCCGCGGTCCTCGCCTGGCTCGGCGACCGCGTCGACAAGGGTCGGATCCCGGGCCTGCACCGCCTGCTGAACCGCAGCGACGGCGAAAGCCGGGTGTGGAATGCGATCCTCGGCGTCGTGCTGAAGCGCCCGGCGCTGTCGGTCGCGGCCTCGGTCGGCGTCCTGCTGGTCCTGGCGCTGCCGGCCTTCGGCATGCACACCGTGCTGACCGGCATCGACGACCTGCCGCGCAAGCTCGAGGTCATGAAGACCTACGACCGCATTCAGGCCGCATTCCCTGGCGGGCAGATCCCGGCCGTCGTCGCGGTCAAGGCCAAGGACGTCACGGTGCCGCAGGTCCGGACCGCGATCGCGCAGCTCGAGCGCGAGGCGGTCGCCACGGGCACGATGAACGCGCCCGCCGACGTGACGGTCAACCGCGACCGCACCGTCGCCTCGGTCGCCATCCCGATGAAGGGCGACGGCACGGACGCGATCTCGACGCGGGCGGTCGACGCGCTGCGCGACGACGTCGTGCCGGCGACGATCGGCCACGTCCCCGGGACGCAGGCCTACGTGACCGGCATGGCCGCGGGGTCGCAGGACTGGAACGACCTCATGAAGTCCCGCGCGCCGCTGGTCTTCGCGTTCGTGCTCTCGCTGGCCTTCGTGCTGCTGCTGATGACCTTCCGCTCGATCGTCATCCCGATCAAGGCGATCGTCCTGAACCTGCTCTCGGTCGCGGCCGCCTACGGCGTGCTGGTCTGGGTCTTCCAGGACGGGCACCTGCAGGGGCTGCTGGGCTACCAGTCCAACGGCGGGATCGTGAGCTGGCTGCCGATGTTCCTGTTCGTGATCCTCTTCGGCCTGTCGATGGACTACCACGTGTTCATCCTCAGCCGCGTGCGCGAGGCGGTCGACCGCGGCATCCGCACGGAGGACGCGGTGGCGCAGGGCATCAAGGCGACGGCCGGGACGGTCACGAGCGCGGCGATCGTCATGGTCGCGGTGTTCGGCATCTTCGCCACCCTGAGCTCGCTGGACTTCAAGCAGATGGGCGTCGGCCTGGCCGTGGCGATCCTCATCGACGCGACGATCGTGCGGGCGGTGCTCCTGCCGGCGACCATGAAGCTCCTCGGGCGCTGGAACTGGTACTTCCCGAAGTCGCTGCGCCGGCTGCCGACGCTGCGGCACGGCGACGGGCCGCTGCCCGAGGGCGCGGCCGCCTAGGCCGCCACCGTCAGTTCGCAAGCAGCGCATCGAGCGCCGCCCCCGTCGGGCGGCGCTCGGCGCGTCTGGCCGCGCGCGGCGGGGTGTACTGTCGGCAACGTGCTGACCTACCTGATCGTGACCGCGCTCTGGGGCCTCGTGATCGGCGCGTTGGGGCGCCTCTCGCTGCCCGGCCCCGACCCGATGGGGCTGCTGGCGACGATGCTCATCGGCGTCGTCTCGACGTGGGTGGCCAGCCTCGTCGTGTACGCCTTCTTCGGCTACCGGTACGCGCTGACGATCCCGGTCTCCGCGGCCTTCGCGACCCTCATCGTCTACCTCATCCGCAAGTCGCGCGGCGGGGGCCTGGAGGATCCCGGGTACGACCGGCGCACCGGGCAGCCGCTGCGGCGCCGGCGTTGACGCCGGCGGCGGGCGCGCTGCGCTTCGCGATCGTCACCGCGGCGATCGGCGCCGGCCACGACCTCCCCGCCGCGGTGCTCCGCGCCGAGCTGCTCCAGCGCCGGCCGCAGGCGGTCGTCGAAGTCGTCGACGGGCTGGCCGCGATGGGCCGGACGGCCGAGCGCGTGCTGCTCGCCGGGTCGTCCTTCCACAGCGAGCTCGGCAACCGCCTGTTCGACGTCGAGCACCGGCTGCTGCACGACATCGGGCCCACGCGGCGGCTGGTGGGTGGCGTGGGCGCGATGCTCGTCGGCCGCCGGCTGGCCGCGGCGGTGGCCGCGCGGGACCCGCACGTGGTCGTCTCGACCTACCCCGGCACCACTGAGCTCCTCGGCCGGCTGCGGGCGCGCGGCCGGATCGCTGTCCCGGTCGTCGCGGCCATCACCGACCTCGCCGCGTTGCGCTTCTGGTCGCATCCCGGCGTCGACCTGCACCTCGTCACGCACGCGGAGTCGACGGCCGAGGTGCGCACGATCGCGGGCCCGCGGGCGGAGGTCGTGCACGTTCGCGGCTTCGACGACCCCGCCTTCGCCTCGCCGCCGAGCCGCGATGCGGCCCGGCGCGAGCTCGGGCTGCCCGCCGAGGGCCTGGTCGTGGTCGTCTCGGGCGGCGGCTGGGCCGTCGGCGACCTCGAGGGCGGCGCGGCGGAGGTCCTGGCGCCGGGAGCCGCCACGGCGCTGGTGCTGTGCGGCGAGGACAGACAGCTGCCGGCCCGCCTGGCGAGGCGCTTCGGCGCCACCGGGGCCGTGCGGACACTCGGGTTCACCGACCGCATGCCCGCCGTGCTCGCCGCCGCCGACGCGCTGATCCATTCGACGGCCGGCCTGACGGTCACGGAGGCGCTCGCCGTCGGCTGCCCGGTCATCTCGTACGGCTGGGGCCGCGGGCACATCCGCGCCAACAACGCCGCCTACCGCCGCTACGGACTGGCCGAGGTCGCCGAGCACCGCGCCGCGCTCGCCGCCGCCCTGCGCCGGGCGCTCCGCCGGCGCGCGGCTGCGGACCCCGCGTTCGGCGCGCTGCCGACGGCGGCCGAGGTCATCCTGGCCCGCTACGCGACGCGGTCCTAGGCGCTGCCTGGGTCAGCTCCTCGCGCGCGCGTCCCAGCAGAGCGGCGGCCGCCGTCGCCACCAGCGCGCCGAGCGCGACCAGCGGCACCGAGCTCCAGCGCTCGCCCACGACCGCGGGGGCGAGCAACACCGGGACGGCGACCTGCGCGGCGAGCACGAGCGGGCCGACGACGGTGGCGGGCAGGCGCTGGAGCGCCGCCATCTCCGCGGTCAGGCCGACGATCGCCGTCGTCGCGGCCGCCGCGAGCCACAGACCGGCCGTTCTGGCGCCGCCGTGGGACAGCGCGTCGACGGCGAGCTTGCCGGCGAGCACGGCCGACGCGTCAGCGGCCGCGGCCGTCGCCACGAGCGCGCGCGTGCGGCCGGCGCCCAGACCGCCGGCCGCGGCGACGCTCAGCACCGCCAGGAGCGCCGCGAGCGCCGGCACGCGCCCGTCGGCCGGCCCGGTGGCCTGCGCCACGCCGCCGACCGCCACGAGCGTCACGCCGACGCCGGCCAGGCCTACGGCGATGCGGTCCGAGCGCCGGGCGACCTCGCCCAAGCGCCGCTCCGCGAGGACCACGAGCAGGCCGAGACCGAGCAGCAGCGCCGGCTGGACGAGCGCGACCGGAGCCACGGCCAGCGCCGCGAGCTGCAGCAGTGCGCCCGCCGCCGCGAGCGCGCTGCCGGCGATCCACCGCCGCCGGCGAGCCAGCGCGGCGAGCAACGTCGAGCGCCGCGCGGCGACGCCGTGGGCACGGCTCTCGCCCGCCTGCAGCACGTAGCCCGTCTCCAGGGCGAGCGACGCGGCGATGGCCAGGCCCAGCCCGGCGGCGACGTGGACGGCTGTCACTGTCAGGATCGTGGCATGCGCGCGGCCGCCTCCCTCAGCCCGGTCCCGCTCGCGGCCGCCGCGTGGTGCCTCCCGGCGCTCGCGCCGGTGATGCCGCCGGTGGCCGAGGCGCTCGAAGTGCGCCGGCGCGCCGCGCCCGCCGGCCCCGTCGTCCACCTGACGTTCGACGACGGGCCGCATCCGCAGGGCACGCCGGCCGTGCTGTCGGCGCTCGGCGCAGCGGGGGCACGCGCCACCTTCTTCCTCGTCGCCGAACAGGTCGAGCGCTTCCCGTCGCTCGCCGCCGAGGTCGCGGCGGCCGGGCACGCCATCGGCGTCCACGGCTACCGCCATCGCTGCCTGCTGCGGCTCGGCCCGCGCGCGCTGGCCGACGACGTGCGCCGGGCGATCGAGGTCATCGGCGGGCTCGCGGCGCCGCCCGACGCGTTCTACCGCGCGCCCTACGGGATGTTCAGCGCGGCGGGACTGGTGCTGGCCGCGCGCCTGCGGCTCGCGCCGTGGCTGTGGTCGCGCTGGGGGCGCGACTGGCGCGCCGACGCGACGGCGGCGTCGGTGACCGAACTGGCGGCGCGCGGGCTGCAGGCCGGCGACGTCGTCCTCCTCCACGACGCCGACCACTACAGCGATCCCGGCTGCTGGCGGGCCACCGCCGCCGCCCTCCCGGCGATCCTGGCGCGCATCGGCGAGGCCGGGCTGCGGGCGGGGGCGCTGTGACCGGCGACGACCGGTGGATCCAGGCCAAGAACTGTTCTCAGAACCGGGCGGCGGATCGGAGGGCCGGATTGTCGGGCACCGGCGCCGAAGGCGGTGGTCGGCGCCGCGGGACGCTCCCCTCCATCCGTCGACCTTCTGAAGCGGTCTAAGAGCGCGAGGGCCGGGCCGGCGGGCCGACGGCCGCCAGCGCGGAGATGGCGGACGAGATCGCGAGCAGCCAGACGGGGTGCCAGTGGCCGAGCCCGGCGACGTGGTCGACGCCGGCGAAGCCGAGCACGGCGATCAGCGTCGCGGCGAGCCCGGCGCAGAGGGCGGCCTGCACGCGGCGCAGCTCGGCCGGCCAGCGCGCGAAGGTCAGCGCGGCCAGCGGCATGATCGCGGCCAGGCCGACCGTCGAGACCCTGGAGGCCTGCTCCGGGCCGTCGGCGGCCTGCCATAGGGGCAGCAGGCAGGAGAGCACCGCGATGAGCGCGACGAGGCCCGCCGGCAGCGGCTCGCGGGCCACATCGGCGAGCCGTGCGAGCGCGGCCGACGGGCGCTCCACGCGCGGCTGTGGGCGGGCGCGCCGTCGCGGCGCGACCGCGTCGGGGGCGTGCTGCTCGCGCATCCAGGCCGCGGTCCGGGCCACGCCCTCGCGTAGGGGCGTGACGGGCCGCCAGCCGAGCTCGCGCTCGGCGCGGTGGGCCGCGACACGCGCCCCGCGCAGGTCGGCCGCGCGCGCCGGCGCGTGCGCGATCTCCACGTTCCCCGCCACCTCGCGGACGACCTCGGCCAGGCCGCGGATCGTCACCGTCTCGTGTCCGGTCAGGTTGTAGGTGCGCCCGGGCGCGGCGTGCGCCAGCGCCAGGACGACGCCCTCCGCCAGGTCCTCGACGTAGACGAAGGTGCGCTCCTGCTCGCCGGAGCCCGCGATGACCAGCGGCTGTCCGGAGAGCGCGCGGGCCAGGAAGCTCGCGACGACGGCCGTCGGACGCGCGCGCGGCCCGTACGGGATCCCGAAGCGCAGGACCGTCGGCGCCAGGCCGTACAGGGCGGCGTAGGAGCGGCAGAAGAACTCGCCGCTGAGCTTGCCGGCCGTGTAGAGGTGCGCGGGCGGGAAGAGCGGGGACCGCTCGTCGACCTCGTCCTGCGGCGCGTCCGAGTAGACCCAGACGGTGGACGCGTACAGCACCCGGTCGATCCCCTCGGCGCGCGCGGCCTCCAGAACGGCGAGCGTCCCCATCGCGTTGACCTCCGTCGTCTCGTGGGGCCGGCGCTCGACGTCGGCCACGTCGGCGGCGGCCGCCAGATGGCAGACGGCGGCGCAGCCGCGCAGCGCGCGGCGGACGTCGGCGGTCCGGCACACGTCGCCGATCACCGTCTCCACACCCTCGACGTCGCGATGCCAGAGCGACGGTCGCTCGTCGAGGATCCGGACCCCGTATCCGGACGCAAGCAGCCGGTCGACGACGTGCGACCCGACGAACCCCGACCCGCCGGTGACGAGAACCCTCATGCTCGCGACGCCTCCCCCGGGCGGTAGTAGAGCGGCACGCACCAGTGGTTCGCGGCGACCCAGTCGGTGTTCGGGAGCCGGTCGCCGGTCGCCATGATCCGGTGACACGGCGTGTCGTAGACCTTTCCCGTCGACCGCGGGATCGCGTCGAACACGACGTATTTGTAGTAGCCCGAGACCATGCCGTGCGGTAGCTGCAGCCGCCCGGGGTACGCGGGGTCGAGGTGCTCGCGCGCGACGCGGTTCTTCCAGGCGACGATCTCCTCCAGGCGCCGGGTCTGGACGAGCGCCAGCGCCGCCGTGAACTCACTCATCCGCAGACCCAGCCCGGCCACCCGGTGATCCGGCTTGCCGTAGTCGCGAAACGCCCGGGCGAAGGCCAGCAGGTCGGGATCGGCGGAGACGAGCACGCCGCCCTCGCCGGTCGAGATCGTCTTGGTCGCGTAGAACGAGAATACGCCGGCGTCGCCGAAGGTCCCCGGCCGGCGTCCGGTCCATGACGCTCCGTGCGCGTGGGCGCAGTCCTCGAGCAGGAAGATCGAGCGCTCGCGGCAGTACGCGGCGATCCGCTCGGTGTCGAAGGCGATGTGGCCGCCGACGTGCACCAGGACCGCGGCGCGCGGCCGCGCGCGCTCGGCCTTGACGACGAAATCCTCGTAGGACGCGCAGAGGTCCTCGCGGTTGCAGTCGACGAACACGGGCGCGCCGCCCGCGTGCAGGATGGCCAGCGGCGTGGCCATGAACGTGTTCGAGGGACAGAGCACGCGCTCGCCGCGCACGCCGGCGTAGGCCAGCGCGGCCAGGGCGCCGCCCGCCCACCCCGAGAAGGCCACCGCGGCGGCGGCGTTCCAGGCCGCCCAGGCCGCCTCGAAGCGGCGCGTCATCTCGCCCTGCGTCCACTGCTGGGAGTCGATGACCTCGTCCCACAGCGCGTGCAACCGCGGCCGGTCGCGCGGGTCGAACCCGATGGCGAAGCCGTCGAAGTCGCGCGGTCGGCTGGCCGACGATCGGGCCTCAGCCATCGCCGAGCGCGGCGGCGTCGGCGACGACCTCGAGCTTGTCACGGTCCAACAGCGAGGCCGGTGTCGCCTCGTCGGGGCCGGCCAGCACGCGCGCGAGCGGCTCCGCCTTGGATGTGCCGGCGACGAGCAGGACGATCCGCCGCGATGTGTTGAGCAGGTCGAGGGTCAGGCTGACGCGGTCCGGCGGCGGCTTGGGCGCATCGTGCACCGGCACCGCCACCCCGGTCGCGCGCACCTCGGCGTGCCCGGGGAAGAGCGAGGCCGTATGCCCGTCCTCGCCGAGGCCGAGCAGCGCGACGTCGAGCGTGACGTCGCCCAGCTCCTCGGCGTAGCCGGCCGCCGCCGCCTCGGCTCCCAGCTCGCCGCGGATGCGGTGCACGGTCGACCCCGGCGCGTCCAGCGACCGGGCGACCATCGCGAAGTTGCTCTCGGGATCGTCGGGCGGCACGCAGCGCTCGTCCCCGAACCAGAAGTGGACGCTCGTCCAGTCGGGCAGGAGCGGGCCGAGCAGCTCGTAGGTGCGCCGCGGCGTCGAGCCCCCGGCCAGCGCGGCGTGGGCGAGCCCGCGGACGGTGCGAGCGCCGTCCAGGGCGGTGGCCAGCACCTCGGCCGCACGCCGCGCGGCCTGCTCGGCGTCGGCGGTGCGGGTCAGGACGAGCTCGGCCACGGCTTGAGGTGCTCCCTGGCGGCGGGCGCGCGGTCGGAGCGACTCATGGGACGAGCGTCGTGGCCGCCGCCAGCGCCGGGTTGTAGGTCGGGTCGCGCAGCAGCGCCTGCCGGATCCCCTCGCCGAGGATGCCCGGCTCGCCGCGCGAGGCGCCGACCACCGTCCAGGTCCGGTCGTCGCCGCGCTGGTTGGTGTAGTGCGCGCGCAGGCCGCCGCGGCCGCGGTCCAGCGACAGGTGGCGGCCGGAGGCGGTCTCGACGGTCACGCCGGCCAGGCCGGGCACCGACTGCTGCAGATCGGTGGCCAGGGCGAGGTCGACGTCCTGGCGGCGCCCGTGCGCCCGCCCGCGCCAGGTCCCGTCCGCCGTCATCAGCGCGTCGGTGCGCCAGCCGAGCCGCGAGGCCACCCAGCCGACGAACAGCAGCGCCGCGGCCCGCGAGCGCTCGTGATGGCGGACCTCGACGCGGGTCAGCTGCCGGAGCTCGGCGCGCAGCGAGCCCGGGTCGAAGGAGGCGGCGAAGCGCTCGCGCCACGGCGTCGAGCGCAGCCAGGCCAGGTCGACGACGTAGAGCCCGGCCCCGGTCAGCTCGCGCGCTCGTCCCAGCGCGTCGCCGACGTCGGGCTCGTCGACGGAGTCCAGCAGCACGACCTGCGCGAGCGACAGGAGCGCGTCGACCGCCTCCGGGTGCCCGTGCGGCGACCAGACCATCGTCGGCAGGTCGCTGATGACCAGCGGGTCGACGATCGTGTCGAGGTGCCCGACGTGGCGCTCGCCGATCGTCACCTGCATCGTCTCGCGCAGCAGCGCGAACTCGCCCGGGCGGGGGTCGGTGTCCGAGGCGATCGAGGCGACGGCGTCGATCGTCGTGCGCCCGGACTCGATCGCGACGATGATCGTGCGCGAGGCGTGGTAGCGCCCGGTGCGCTCCAGGCGGTTGACGACCTCGCCGGCCCACTCACGGTCGACGATGCAGACCATGTTGAGCACGCGGCCCGGGACGTAGCGCGCGTCCTCGCCGTGGCGCTCGAAGAGCAGCTTCCGCAGCGCCTCCTCGATCTCGGAGGGCGTGGTGTCCCGCTCGCTCCAGACCGTGTCGATGGGCACGTCCTCTCCTTCGCTCTGCGGCGGCTGCTAGCGGTCCTTCTCGTGCGGAACGGCCACTAGATCGTGCGCCAGTGGTCGTCGCCGATCAGGATCCGGTCGGCCTCGACCGGGCCCTGGCCCCCCGCCTCGTACTGGGGCACCGGCCCGCCCTGGTCGTGCCACGCGGAGATGATCGGGTCGATGATCCGCCACTGCGCCTCGACCTCGTCGTTGCGGGTGAAGAGCGTCGCGTCCCCCCGCATCGCGTCGAGGATCAGGCGTTCGTAGGCCTCCGGCGACTGGGACAGGAAGGCGGTCCCGTACAGGAACTCCATGTTGACCGGCCGGATGCGCATCCGCGTTCCCGGGATCTTGGCCCCCAGCGACAGCGAGACGCCCTCGTTGGGCTGCAGCGTGAGGACGAGCACGTTGGGGCGCGGGCCGACCGACCCGTCGGCCTGGAAGGCCAGGTGCGGGACGGGCTTGAGCTCGACGGCGATCTCCGTGACCTTGCGCGCCAGGCGCTTTCCGGTGCGCAGGTAGAAGGGGACCCCGGCCCAGCGCCAGTTCTGGACCTCCAGGCGCAGCGCCGCGTAGGTCTCGGTGGTCGAGGTCTCCGGGACCCCTTCCTCCTGCAGGTAGCCGCGCACGTCCTCGCCGCCGACGCTGCCCGCCGTGTACTGAGCACGCACCGCCATGTCGGCGACCGTGTCCACGGTCGGGGCGGTGATCGCGTCGAGCACCTTGACCTTCTCGTCGCGGACCTCGTCGGCCGTGAAGTGCACGGGCGGCTCCATGGCGACGTGGCAGAGCAGCTGCAGCATGTGGTTCTGCACGAGGTCGCGCAGCGCGCCGGCCTGGTCGTAGTAGCCGGCGCGCGACCCGATCCCGAGGTCCTCGGCCGCCGTGATCTGGACGCTGTCGATGTAGTTCCGGTTCCAGACGGGCTCGAAGAGCCCGTTGGCGAACCGGAAGGCCATCATGTTCTGGACGGTCTCCTTGCCCAGGTAATGGTCGATGCGGAAGACCTGCGACTCCTGGAAGACCGAGAGGACCTCCTTGTTGAGCTCGAGGGCCTCCTCGAGCGTCGTCCCGAACGGCTTCTCGATGACGATGCGCACGTCGGCGCCCTTGTGGCGCGCGAGCTGATGGTGGCCCAGCCGCTCGACGATCACCGGGAAGAACGACGGCGCCGTCGAGAGGTAGAAGCAGCGGTTCTGCGGGCGCCCGGCCTCCTGGTCGTAGCAGTCCAGCGTCTCGGTGAGCCGCCCGTAGACGTCCTCGTCGTTGAAGGTGCCGGGCAGGTAGCGGACGTCGGTCAGCAGCGCGTCGAGCACGTCCGCGTCCGCGGCACGGCGCGAGAACTGCGTGATGGCCTCCTTGGCCATCGTGCGGAACTCGTCGTGCGACATCTCGCTGCGCGAGATCCCGACCAGCTGGAACCGCTCGGGCAACGCCCCCTCGTGCGCCAGGTTGTAGACGGCCGGCAGGAGCTTGCGGTTCGCCAGGTCGCCCGTGGCGCCGAAGATGACCAGCGTCGTCGGGTGGACGGGCAGCCGCTCGAGGCCCTCGACGAGCGGGTTCTCGACCTCGCGCTGCGTGGTGACGCTCATGTCCCGGCCTTGGCCTTCACCGCATGGCCGCCGAACTGGGCCCGCAGCGCCGCGTTGACCTTGGCGGCGTAGTCGCCCTGCCCGCGCGACTCGAAGCGGGCGAACAGCGCGGTCGCCAGCGCCGGCTGCGGGATGCGGCGCTCGATGGCGTCCTCGAGCGTCCACCGGCCCTCGCCGCTGTCCTCGACATACGCCTCGAGGCGCTCGAGGTCGTTGCCCTCCTCCTGGAAGGCGCGCGCGGCCAGCGAGTTCAGCCACGAGCGCACCACCGAGCCCTGCTGCCACAGGTGGGCGACCTTCGCGTTGTCGATGCCGAACGGCGACGCGCGCATGAGGCTGAAGCCCTCGGCGTAGGCCTGCATCATCCCGTACTCGACGCCGTTGTGGACCATCTTGACGTAGTGGCCGGCGCCCGAGTCCCCGAAGTGGCCCCACCCGCGGTCGCCGATCACCTCGCGGCTCTCGTCGCCGGTCGGCGGAGCCAGCACGTCGAGGATGGGCGTCAGGCGGGTCACGGCCTCCTCCGGCCCACCCACCATCATGCAGTAGCCGACCTCCAGCCCCCAGACGCCGCCCGAGGTGCCGACGTCGACGTAGTGGATGCCCTTGCCCTGCAACTCCTGGGCCCGGCGCGCGTCGTCCGTCCACTTCGAGTTGCCGCCGTCGACGATCGTGTCGCCCTCGCCCATGAGCCCGGCGAGCCGCTGCACCGTCTGCTCGGTGGGGTCGCCCGCCGGGACCATGATCCAGACGGTCCGCGGCGGGGTGAGCCGGGAGACGAGCTCCTCGAGCGAGGAGACGCCGGTCGCGCCGTGTCCTTCGGCGGCCTGCACCGCCTCGGCGCTGGGGTCGTACGCGACCACGGTGTGGTCGGAGTCGCGATGGATGCGGTGGACCATGTTGCCGCCCATCCGGCCCAGTCCGACGAACCCGAGCTGCATCAGCCGATCCTCCTCATGCGGTCGGTCAGCCCCGCCAGCGCGGCGGCGGGGTCGTCGCCGCGGAGGGTGACCTTCGCGACCGCCCGCCCGTGGGCCTGCAGGGTGTGCAGGTCGCCCACCGCCTGCGCGCGCTCGAGCTGACCGAAGGTGTACGGGGCGCCCGGGAGCTCGACGTCCTGCCGGGGGTCATGCACCAGGACCAGGAACCGCCCGGTCGCGGCGCCGCCCTTGTGCAGCTGCCCGGTGGAGTGCAGGTAGCGCGGGCCGTAGCCGAACGTCGTCACCGCCTTGGTCGCGGCGCGGATCGTCTCGCGCAGCTGCGCGGCGGCCGCGTCGAGTGCGTCGGACGCCGGCAGGAAGCCCAGGATGGCGAGGTATCCGGGCGGCGCCAGGTCGCCGACGAGCGCCCGCAGCTCGTCGTCACCGGCGTCCTGCGGCTCGCCGAGGCCGGCGCCCGACTGCACCCGGTCGAGCACCTGCTTCGTGTTGTCCTTGGCCTCCTGCACGTTGGGCTGGTCGAAGGGGTTGATCGACAGCGCCCAGCCGATGACCGCGGTGGCGAACTCGGCGAAGAAGAAGACGCGCCCGAGGTCCTTGGGGCCGTGGGCGTTGAGCACGATCACGGGGTGGTCGGCGACCCGCAGCGCCTGGATCTTGGCGTCCTGCTGCTCGTCTGGGGCATCGGGGTCGCGCAGCTGGACGAAGACGCGGTCCGGGCCGTAGTCCTCGGGCGCGCCGAGCGGCTCCAGCGCCACCGGCAGGATGCCGCGGCCCTGCTTGCCGGTCGACTCCGCCACCAGCTGCTCGGCCCAGAGACCGAAGGCGGCGAGCTCGTCGGGGACCACGAGCGTCAGCTTGTCGCGTCCCTGCAGGGCCAGCTCGCCGAGCGTGCAGCCCAGCCAGACGCCGCTGTTGGAGGTCGCACGGTCGAACGTCGAGCAGGCCGCCTCGGCGATCTCCGATCCGTCGAGCAGCGCGCGGACGTCGGCGCCCATGAGCGCGGCCGGGACGAGCCCGAAGTACGACAGCGCGCTGTAGCGGCCGCCGATGTCGGGGTCGTTGAGGAAGGTGCGCCGGAACGCGCGCTCAGAGGCGAGCCTCTGGACGCCGGACCCGGGGTCGGTGATCGCGATGAACGCGTCTCCCTCCGGGCGGCGCGCCCAGAAGCGCTCGAACAGCGAGATCGTCTCGATCGTGCCGCCGGACTTCGTCGAGACGATGTGCAGCGAACGGGCCGGGTCCGTCGCGTCCTCGACGGCACGGATCCAGTCGGGGTCCGTCGAGTCGAGCACGTGCAGCTTCGGCCAGCCCTCCTGCGGCCCGAAGCTCTGGCGGAAGACCTCGGGGGCCAGGGACGAGCCGCCCATCCCCAGCAGCACGACGTCCGTGACGCCCTCGTCGCGCACGTCGCGCGCGAAGGCGAGCAGGTCGTCGACGTTCTCGCGCATCTGGCCGGCGACGGTCAGCCAGCCCAGGCGATCGGCCACCTCGCGCGCCCCGGCCCGGCCCCAGAGCGTGTCGTCCTTCTTCCAGATCCGCCGGACGAGGTCGTCGCTCGCGGCCTTGTCGACGCGGGCCCGGATGGCCGGCTCGAGGTGGTCGGGCAGCGAGGAGCTGATCGTCGGCGGGCGGCGGGTGACGATCGCCTCGCGCTTCTCCTCGATCCCGGCCAGCAGGGCCTCCATCGGGTCGACGAACTTCTCGACGCCGTCGCGCAGCAGCTTGGCCGTGACGTCCTCCAGGTCGATGCCGGCGTCGGTCAGCGCGCGCAGGTCGTCGGTCGGGTCGATCTCCGCGCTGCCCTCCTTGGGCTCGGCGTGATCGCCCGTCGCCAGCAGCGTCGCCATCGGCATCGTGTTCACCGTGTGCGGGGCGACGAGGTTGTCGACGTACAGCGTGTCGGGGTAGGCCGGGTCCTTGACCCCGGTCGAGGCCCACAGCGGCCGCTGGACCTGCGCGCCGGCCGCGGCCAGGCGCTCCCAGCGCTCGCCGGAGAAGATCTGCTTGAAGCGCTGGTACGCCGCGCGAGCGTTGGCGACCCCGGCGCGGCCGCGCAGGTCCTCGCGGCCGAGCTTGGCCAGCCGCTTGTCGACCTCGGTGTCGACGCGTGAGACGAAGAAGGACGCGACCGACGCGATGCCCTGCACGGGCTTGCCCTCGTCCAGCCGGCGCTCCAGGCCGCGGACGTAGGCCTCGGCGCAGCGCGCGTAGTTCTCGACCCCGAAGAGGAGCGTCACGTTGATGTTGCGCCCCTCGTAGGTCATCTCCTCGATCGCCGGGAACCCCTCGGCGGTCCCGGGGATCTTGACCATGAGGTTGGGCCGGTCCACCCGCTCCCAGTACTCGCGGGCCTGGTCGATCGTCCGGTGCGTGTCGAAGGCCAGGTCGGGGTCGACCTCCAGCGAGATGAAGCCGTCGTGCCCGTCGCTCTCCTCGTAGACGCCCATCAGGACGTCGGCCGCCTCCTGGATGTCGAGGATCGCGATCCCCTGGTAGATCTCGCGCGTCGACGCTCCCTCGGCCGCCAGCTGCTCGAGCTGCTCGTCGTAGTCGTCGGAGCCGAGGATGGCCTGGTTGAAGATCGCAGGGTTCGACGTCTCTCCGCGGAGGCTCTCCTCGCGGACGAGCCGCTCCAGCTCACCGCCCCGGGTGAGGCTCCGGCGGACCTGGTCGAGCCAGACGCTCGTGCCGGCGGCGGTCAGCGCCGCGAGGCGCGGATTGGTGCGGCTGGTGGCTTCCATACGCGTGTTCGCTCCTTGAAGTGTCGGACGTGGAATGCCCGTCTGGGCCGGTCGGGAAGCGCGGGTCGTTTCGGCGGCCTGCGGCGCGGTGATCATGGCGGCATGCGGTCCCTGCCGGAGCCGGGCGTCGCGGTCAGCGAGGTCGGCCGCGCGCTCCACGATCTGGGGCTCGCCGCGCTGCTCGGCGGCACCCTTTTCGGCCGTTTGGCCCTGCATCCGTCGGTGCGCGCGATCAGCGATCCGCGCGAGCGCGGCGAGGTCGTCAACGCGGCCTGGAGTCGCTACGGCGTCGTCAACGGCCTCGGGTTGGGCGCGGTCCTGGCGGGCTGGGCCGGCGCCCGCGCGGGCGAGGCGCGCGACCGCCGCCTCACCCCGCACGAGCGCGCGCTCGCGCGCGTGAAGGACGCG
>Ga0136846_1229330_pt1 | contig 22246 bp, 20 predicted proteins | sample HopSoiMetagenom2_FD_96841 | JGI IMG/M metagenome (GOLD analysis project Ga0136846, IMG submission 96841) | Grasslands soil microbial communities from Hopland, California, USA - 2 Assembly 2016 (version 4) | ecosystem: Environmental > Terrestrial > Soil > Grasslands | place: USA: Hopland... | reverse complement strand
GGCGGCGCCGTCACCGGTGACAAGGTGGTCTGCGTCCTCGGCCGGCCCAGCCTGGCCGAGCAGCCCGACTCCGTCATCGAGGCGGCTGGCGTCCTGCTCGACGCCGTGCCCGGCATTCGGTTCCTCTCCGGCTTGCGGCGGGCCAACGTCCATGGCGCCCTCGACATGGGCCTCGCTCCCGGCCTGCTGCCCGGCCGGGTCGCGGCGGCCGACGACGGCGGCTGGTTCGCCGGCGCCTGGGGCACGCTGCCCGAGACCGAGGGACTCGGCGCCGCCGGGATCCTGGAGGCAGCCGCCGCCGGGCGCATCCAGGCGCTGGTGCTCCTGGGTGCGGATCCGCTGGCCGACGTCCCCGACCGTGACCTGGCCCAGCGGGCCCTGGCCGGGGCCGGGTTCGTGTTGGCGCTCGACGGGCACCTGACGGCGTCGAGCCGCCAGGCCGACGTGGTGCTGCCGGTGGTGCTCCATCACGAGAAGCCCGGCACCGCGACCAACCTCGAAGGGCGGGTCACGCGCCTGGGCCAGAAGATCACTCCGCCGGGGAGCTCGCGCCCCGACTGGATGGTGGCGGTGGAGCTGGCCAGTCGGCTCGGTGGCGACCTCGGGCTGGAGACGCTCGATCAGATCACCGACGAGATCGCGACCCTCGCGCCGGCGTACGAGGGGATCACCCGAGCGGCCCTGGCCGCGGCCCATGACGGCCTGCTCGCCGGGCGTGATGACGCGTCGGCGCACGAGGCACCGCCGACCATGTCCTCGGCCGAGCATCCCGAGGTCCACGCCGCGGCCGCCCTCGGCGAGACCGACATCGTCGCCAGCGAGCCCATCGCCGTCCGCGAGACCCCGGAGCCGGCGGCGGCCAAACCGCCGACGCTGCGCCACCGGCCGGCGGGCAGGACGGCCACCCCGCCCGCGACCGACAGCTACTCGTTGCGGCTGGTCTCGTCGCGTGCGCTCTACGACGAGGGCACGCTCGTGCAGCACTCGCCGTCGCTCGCCCATCTCGGCCGCGGTGCCGCGGTGCGCGTCAACCCGGCCGAGCTCGAGCGGCTTGGCGTCACCGACGGCGCCCAGGTACGGGTGAGCAGCAGTCGGGCCTCGCTCACGCTGCTGGTCGCGGTCGATGAGGGCGTGCCGCGTGGCGTCGCCGCGCTCGACTACAACCAAGCCGGGCCCGGCGCCGCCGACCTCATCGACATCGCCACCGCGGTGACCGACGTGCGAGTGGAGACGGTGTAGTGGGGGACCCTCTCTTCAACAACGGCTTCGACCTCGGCGTCGTGCTGATCGTGCTGGTGAAGTCGTTGATCGGCTTCACCTTCGTGATGGTCGGCGTGATCTTCATGATCTGGTTCGAGCGCAAGGTCATCGCCGACATGCAGAACCGGATCGGGCCCAACCGGGCCGGCCCGTTCGGCCTCCTCCAGACGCTCGCCGACGGCATCAAGCTCATCTTCAAGGAGGATCTACGCCCCGATCGGGCCGATCCGCTCGTGTTCCGCCTGGCGCCCTACCTCTCGGTGGCCCCGGCGTTCCTGACGTTCTGCATCGTGCCCATCGGTGGTGTGTTCACGAGCGGCCAGGACGGCTCGGTCCATCTCTTCGGGCACACGACCTACCTGCAGGTGGCCGACCCGCCGATCGGCGTGCTGTTCCTGCTCGCCATGTCGTCGATCGGCGTCTACGGCGTGATGCTCGCCGGCTGGTCGTCGGGATCGAAGTACCCGCTGCTCGGCGCGGTGCGGGCGTCGGCCCAGATGGTCAGCTACGAGGCGGCCCTCGGCCTGTCGGTCGTCACCGTCATCCTCATGACCGGCTCGCTCTCAACGCACGACATCGTGGCCACCCAGGCCGGGCGGTTCCTCGACTGGAACCTGGTGACCACCGCGGTGGTGCCGTTCGTGATCTTCTCGATCGCCGCCTGTGCCGAGCTAAACCGGCCACCGTTCGACCTCGTCGAGGCCGAGCAGGAGCTGGTCGGTGGCTTCCACACCGAGTACTCCTCGATCCGCTTCGGGATGTTTTACCTGGCCGAGTTCATGAACACGATCACCATGTCGGCGATCATCGTCACCTTGTTCCTGGGCGGGCCGTCGGGACCGGTCCTGTTCGGCCCCCAGCAGATCTGGCCGCTGGTCTGGTTCACCCTGAAGCTGCTCGGCTTCCTGTTCGGGTTCGTCTGGCTGCGGGCCACGCTGCCTCGCTTCCGCTACGACCAGCTCATGGACCTCGGCTGGAAGGGGCTCATCCCGGCGTCGCTGGTGTGGCTGATCCTGGTGGCTGTCATCCGGGTCGGCAACGACCAGGACTGGCCTCGTGTGGTCGGACCGCTCGTCGGGCTCGGCGTTGCCGGCGCGGTGTTCCTGCTCCTGCTCGGGGCGTTGCGCACGTCGGCCACCCGGCGCCACGACGAGGCGGAGGTGGGGAGCTGATGGGGTATCTCGCTGGCTTCGCCGTCACGTTCCAGAAGATGTTCAAGTGGACGCCGTCCGGCGAGACGGTCACGGTCCAGTACCCGAAGGACAAGCGCCCGAAGCCGGAGCGCCTGCACGGCCGCCATGTCCTGAACCGCTACGAGGACGGCATGGAGAAGTGCATCGGCTGCGAGCTGTGCGCCGGTGTGTGCCCTGCCAAGTGCATCTACGTGCGGGGCGCCGACAACCCGCCCGACGACCCGGTGTCGCCGGGGGAGCGCTACGGCTTCGTCTACGAGATCAACTTCCTGCGCTGCATCCACTGCGACCTGTGCGTGGAGGCCTGCCCCACCGAGGCCATCACCGAGTCGAAGCTGTTCGAGTTCTCCTTCACCAACCGCCAGGACGCCATCTACACCAAGTCCGAGCTGGTCGTCGGTGACGACGGCCGCCCCCAGCACCTGCCCTGGGAGGACTGGCGCGACGGCGAGGACATCCCGACGTCGGCATGGATGCGGGCAACCGCGGCCCACGGCGCCGCCATCCACGAGGGTGAGGTCGCCTGGTCGGCCGAGCTCGGCTACGGCACCCGCGCCCCCGAGCCCGCCCAATCCGACGCCGACCTCTCCCGTTCTTTGGTATCCGAGGTCCGTGAGGCGGACTCCGGATACCAAAGTTCGGATGATGCTCACGGTGGGGGGCACTGATGGACTACGTGGTGTTCGGGATCGCCGCGGTGGCGTGCCTGGTGGGGGCGCTGGGGGTGATCCTGGCGTCGAACCCGGTGCACTCGGCGCTGTCGCTGGTGGGCACGCTGTTCGGCATCGCCATCCTCTTCGTCGAGGAGGGCGCGCACTTCCTGGCCGCCGTCCAGGTCGTGGTCTACGCCGGCGCCATCGTGGTGCTCTTCCTGTTCGTCATCATGCTGCTGGGCGTCGACAAGGCCGAGGCGCTGGAGGCCGAGCCGCTGGGCGGCCAACGCCCGGCCGCGGCCGTCGTGGCTGCCGGGTCGCTGGTGCTGGTGATCCTGCTCGGCATCCGGGCCGCCGAGGTCTCCAACGGGGCCAAGGCCGTGGGCGGAGCCCTCAACGGGCCCGGCGCCAACGTGGCGAAGCTGGGCCGGGCGCTGTTCACCGACTACGTCTTCGCCTTCGAGATCACCTCCGTGCTGTTGGTGATCGCCGTGGTCGGTGCCGTGGTGCTGGCCCGCCGACCCGATCGCGACGAGATCGAGATCACCGAGACCGAGGCGGCCGAGTAATGGACGTCGGCGCCAGCTGGTACCTGGTCCTTGCCGCCATGATCTTTGCCATCGGCGCGCTGGGCCTCATGGTCCGGCGCAACCCCTTGGTGATGTTCATGTGCATCGAGCTCATGCTCAATGCGGTCAACCTCACGTTCGTCACCTTCTCCCGCGAGCTCAACGACATAGGTGGCCAAGTCATCGTGTTCTTCGTGTTGGTGGTGGCGGCGGCCGAGGTGACGGTCGGCCTGGGCATCATCGTGGCCATCCTCCGCCGCCGCCCCGGCATCACGGCTGACGACGTCTCGGCGCTGAAGGGTTAGAAGCGACCATGTTGAGCGCTGTCTGGTTGATCCCTGCCCTACCGCTGGCCGGTGCGGTCCTGCTGCTGCTCTTCGGCCGCCGCCTCGGCGAGCCGTGGGCCGGGTGGCTGGCCACGCTGATGGTCGCCGGATCGTTCGCGGCATCCGTCGTCACCTACCTCGGGCTGGCGGATCGCTCGGGCGACGACCGCCGGGTGCTGTTCCGGCTCTGGGAGTGGCTGCCGGTCGGGTCGCTGCACCTCGACGTCGGCTTCCTGGTCGATCCGCTGTCGGTGACGATGATCCTGTTCGTCACCGGCGTCGGTGCGCTGATCCACCTGTACTCGGTGGGCTACATGCACGGCGATCCCGGTTTCCACCGCTTCTTCCTGTACCTGAACCTGTTCGCCTTCTCGATGCTGATGCTGGTGCTCGGCGACAACCTCGTCGTCACCTTCCTCGGCTGGGAAGGCGTGGGTGCCTGCTCCTACCTCCTGATCTCGTTCTGGTTCGACAAGATGCCCAACGCCGTCGCCGGCAAGAAGGCATTCGTCACCAACCGAGTTGGTGACTGGGGCTACATGCTCGGCACCTTCCTGGTGTTCAGCAGCCTGGGCTCGCTGACCTACTACGCCAAGGACGGCTCGGGCTTCCTCGAGCACGTCGACAGCCTGCCGATGGTCACGGCCACCGGCATCGCCCTCCTCCTCTTCGTCGGCGCGTGCGGGAAGTCGGCGCAGCTGCCGCTGTACGTGTGGCTGCCGGATGCCATGGCCGGCCCCACGCCCGTCTCGGCGCTGATCCACGCCGCCACGATGGTGACCTCGGGCGTGTACCTGATGGTCAGGGTCTCCCCAGTGTTGGGTGCAGCCCACGCGTGGGTGCCCGATCTGATCGCCTGGGTCGGCGCTGCCACCGCCATGTTCGCAGCGACCGTGGCCGTGTCCCAGCGCGACATCAAGAAGGTGCTCGCCTACTCGACGGTCAGCCAGCTCGGCTACATGTTCCTCGCTGTCGGTAGTGGCGCCTACGTCGCTGCCATCTTCCACATGGTCACCCACGCCTTCTTCAAGGCCCTCCTCTTCCTGGGCTCGGGCTCGGTGATCCACGGCATGCACGACGAGCAGGACATGCGGCGCATGGGTGCCTTGCGCAAGTTCATGCCGATCACCGCCGCCACCTTCATCATCGGGTGGCTGGCGATCGCGGGCGTGCCCCCGTTTGCCGGGTTCTGGTCGAAGGACGAGATCCTCCTGAACGCCTGGGAGACCAACAAGGCCCTGTGGTTCATCGGTCTCGTCACCGCCCTGCTCACCGCCTACTACATGAGTCGCCAGGTCTTCATGGTCTTCTTCGGCTCGCCTCGCTGGAACGATCCGATCGAGGCCGATGACGCGGCAGGGTCCGTGGTCGACATGGTTGGCGACCACGGGGGTTCAGTGGCGCACGGCGATCCGCACGAAGCCCCGTGGACGATGCTCACGCCACTGGTCGTCCTGGCCGGGCTGGCGCTGGTCGGTGGGGCAGTCAACCTGCCCGTCGTCAACCGGTTCGAGTTCCTCGCCCACTGGCTCGAGCCCGTCGTGGGGCACGGCGAGCACCACGGCACGTCCACCACCGGCACCAAGATCACCCTCGCGGTGATCGCCACCATCGCCGGGCTGGTCGGCATCGCCGTCGCCGTCGCCGTCTATGTGCAACGAAGGATCAAGGCGGTGGAGCCAGACATCCTCCTGCGGGCCTACGACTACGACCGCGTCCTGGCCAAGGTGGTGGGCCGTGGGGGCGAGGATGTCGCCGAGCTCACGGCCACGGTGATCGACAAGGGCGGGATCGACGGCATCGTCAACGGCGTCGGATCACTGGTGCAGGCTGCCGGCCAGCGCCTCCGTACGGTCCAGACCGGCTACGTCCGCAACTACGCGCTGGGCATCGCCGGCGGCGCGGTCGTCACCCTCGCCTGGTTCCTCCTTCGGACCGGCTTCTAGATGGCCGACTTCCCGCTCTTGACCACCCTGATCCTGCTCCCGGTGCTCGGTGCCGCCGTGATCGCCCTGCTTCCTCGCGGCCGCGGCGAGCTGGTGCGGCCCGTCGGCATCACCGTCATGACGGCCGTGGCCGGCATGAGCGCGTGGATGCTCACCCAGTTCGATCTCCACGATGCCGGCTTCCAGTTCACGTCGTTGCACCCGTGGATCAAGGACGTCGGGATCTCGTGGCACCTCGGCATCGACGGGATCTCCCTGTTCCTCGTCGTGCTGACGGCGGTGCTCTTCCCGATCGCCCTGCTCGGCGTCGTCCCCCACCATGACGCCAAGAGCTACACGGCGTGGCTGCTCCTCCTCGAGGCCGGGTGCATCGGCGTCTTCTGCGCCCTCGACCTGTTCCTCTTCTTCGTCTTCTTCGAGATCGTGCTCGTGCCGATGTACTTCCTCATCGGTGGCTGGGGCTACGGCGAGCGGATCTACGCCGCGACCAAGTTCTTCATCTTCACCATGGCGGGGTCGGCGTTCATGCTCGTTGGCGTGGTCGCCACTGCGTGGCTGCACCACCGGGCCGGCCATCCGCTGACGTTCGATCTCGTCCAGATCGGCGAGGCCCAGGACATCGCGACCAACTCGGCGCGATGGCTGTTCGTGAGCTTCGCCGTGGCCTTCGCGGTCAAGGTGCCTCTGTTCCCCGTGCACACGTGGCTGCCTGACGCCCACACCCAGGCGCCCACCGCCGGCTCGGTGATCCTGGCCGGCGTCATGCTGAAGCTGGGCACCTACGGGTTCCTCCGCTTCGGCCTCTACCTCTTCCCCGAGGCCGCTGTCTGGGCTGCGCCTGCCATGGTCACCCTCGGGGTCGTCGGCATCGTCTACGGCGCAATCGTCGCCGCCGTGCAGAAGGACCTGAAGCGGCTCGTCGCCTACTCATCGGTGGCCCACCTCGGCTTCATCGTCCTGGGGACCTTTGCCCTCACCACCCAGGGCCTCACCGGTGGCGTGCTGCAGATGGTGAACCACGGCATCTCGACCGGCGCCCTGTTCCTCCTGGTCGGGATGATCTACGACCGCCGCCACACCCGGATGATCGCCGAGCTCAAGGGTCTCCAGCGGCCGGCCCCGGTGCTGGCCGGCGTGTTCACCGTGGTGATGCTCTCCTCCATCGGCCTGCCCGTGTTGAACGGCTTCGTCGGCGAGTACCTCATCCTCATCGGCAGCTTCGTGACCCGCCGATGGTGGACCGTCGTGGCCGCCACCGGCGTCATCCTGGCGGCCGTGTACCTCCTGTGGGCCTACCAGCGCGTCTTCCACGGCACCCCGGACGAGGCCAACGCGTCGATGCCCGACATGGTGTGGTCGGAGCGCCTGGTGATGGCGCCGCTGCTCGCTGCCATCGTGTTCCTCGGGGTCTATCCAAAGCCGGTGCTCGACCGCATCGAGCCGGCCGTCGACCGGTTGGTTGCCCACGTCGAGCAGCACAGTGACTTCCACCAACCGGTGACCGGCCGGATTCCCCAGGCCCGCGCGGCAGGAGAGCACGAGTGATCGCCCAGGTCCAGGCCATGTCCACGCCCGACGTCGCGTGGTCAGCGCTCGCACCTCTGCTCGCCCTGGTGGGCGGCGCGCTCGTGCTGCTGCTCGTCTCGACCCTCACCACCGCGAAGCCGCCTCGCGGCGCCTACGCCATCATCACCGTCCTCGCCGCGGTCTTTGCCATCGGCTCGGCGATGGCGATCTGGGACCGGGTCACCGATCCGTCGCAGGGGCCGTACGCCGCGGTAGCCGGGGCGCTGTCCATCGACGGCTTCACCGTCTTCCTCACGATCGTCATCGCCGTCGGCGTCGCCTTGGCCGCCATGTTGTGCGACGACTACTTGCGGCGGGAGGGCCTCGACGGCCCCGAGCTCTACGTGCTGCTGCTGTTGGCGGCCGCCGGTGGGCTGGTCATGGCGATGGCCAACGACCTGATCGTGCTGTTCCTCGGCCTCGAGTCGTTGTCGATCGCCCTCTACGTCGCCGCCGGCTTCCACCGCCGCCGGGCGTCGTCGCGCGAAGCGGCGATGAAGTACTTCGTCCTGGGCGCGTTCTCCTCGGCGTTCCTTCTCTACGGGATCGCCCTCGTCTACGGGGCCACCGGTTCGACCAACCTGGTGAAGATCTCCGCCTTTCTCTCCCACAACGTGTTGGAGCGGGAGGGCCTCCTGCTGGCCGGCTTCGCGCTCCTGTTGGTCGGCTTGGGCTTCAAGGTGTCGGCGGTGCCGTTCCACGTGTGGACGCCCGACGTCTACCAGGGCGCGCCCACGCCGGTGACCGCGTTCATGGCATCGGCGTCGAAGGCGGCGGCGTTCGCCGCCCTGCTGCGGGTGTTCGTCACGACCTTCTACGCCCAGCGCGTCGACTGGCAGCCGCTGATCGCCGGGCTGGCCGTCGCCACCCTGGTGGTCGGCGCCGTGCTCGCCATCGTCCAGAGCGACGTGAAGCGCATGATGGCCTACAGCTCCATCAGCCACGCCGGGTTCATCCTGGTCGGCGTCCAGGTGGCCAGCGCCCGTGGCACGTCGAGCGCCCTGTTCTACCTGCTCGCCTACACGTTCCTCATCGTCGGCACCTTCGGCGTGGCCACCGTCGTCGGCCGCCGGGGCGACGCCGCCCACGCCATCACCGACTACCGGGGCCTTGGCAGCCGCCGACCAGGCCTCGCCCTCGTGTTCACCGTCTTCTTGCTGGCCCAGGCCGGCGTGCCACTGACCACCGGCTTCCTGGCCAAGTTCTACGTGATCAACGCCGCCGTCGAGGCCCGGTCGTACTGGCTGGCCATCGTGGCCATGCTCTCTGCGGTGGTGTCCGCGTTTCTCTACCTGCGGGTGGTCGTGGCGATGTACATGAGCGAGCCTGGCGCCGCCGCTGACGCTGACGGTCGCCTCCAGATCCCCGCCGGCGCTGGCATTGCTCTCGCGCTGGCGGTCGCCTTCACGCTGGTGGTCGGCGTGGTTCCCGACCGCGTCGCCCACTGGGCCGACCGGGCTGTGCCCGTCCTCACCGACAAGGCCGGCTGACGCCTCACTACCGGTAGTTGTCGCCGGCGAGGCGATGCACGGCGGCATCGCCCATCTCCGGCGAGAAGGTGATCCTCATGTCCCGCCCGGCCGCTTTTGCCGCGTACAGGGCGATGTCAGCATCACGCAGCAGGGCGCCGGCATCGTCGCGAGGGCCCAGGGCGATGCCCACGCTGGCGGTGAGGAACAGCGGTCGACTGTTCTCGACGTGTGGTGTGAACGGGCCTCGTACCGCATCGAGGAGCCGGTCGGCGACGGCGGTCGCCAGGGTGGTGGCGTCGGCCTCCGACTCGAGGAGCACGACGAACTCGTCGCCCCCGAGGCGACCGATGGTCTCGCCGGCCCGCAGCTCGTTCCGGAACCGGACGGCGAGCGCCTGCAGCAGCTCGTCGCCGACCTGGTGCCCGAAGTTGTCGTTGATGTTCTTGAACTGGTCGATGTCGACGAAGAGCACGGCCGTCGACAGCTTCCCCCGCCGGGCCCGGGCCAGCATGTTCTCGGCCCGGTCGAGGATCAGGGTCCGGTTGGGGAGACCTGTGAGGCCGTCGTGCAGGGCCTGGAAGGCCAGCTCCGCGCCCTGCCGCTCGAGCTCGGCGACGGCGGTCGCCAGGTCGTCGAGCGCCGCCCGCTTCTCGGCCAGGTCGATCGCATGCCCGTAGGCGGCGCTCACCGCCCCGGCGATCAGCTCCAGACGGGTGGCGTCCTCACCGTCGAAGGCGTCGGGCTCGGGCGAGGCGATCGAGAGGATCCCGACGACGGCCCCTTCGTGGAAGAGGGGTGCGCAGACCCGGGAGCGGAGGCCGCCGGTGCGGAAGGCCACCCGGTTCACCCGGGTGTCGGTCTCGGAGTCGCGAACCAGCAGGACCTGGCCGGTTCGGACGCACAGGCCGCTCATGCTCCCGTCGACCGGGATCCTCACCGGGGCGCTCCCCGGCGGCAGGGCCAGCTGCCAGGTGCTCGAGCGGCTCAGGTAGCGGAAGACGATCTCGTCCCCGTCGACGATCCCGATGGTCATCTGCTCGGCGCCCATCGCCAGCCGGGCCCGGTCGATGATCTTCTCCACGATCTCGGCGTCGTCGAAGTCGGCGCTGCTCAGCTCCCGCTGCAGGTCGACCGTGGTCCGGAGCAAGTCGTCCTTCGCCCGTGCTGCGGCCTCCGGCGACGGGCGCGTCACCTCGCCGGCCACCCGGTCCCCCGTCACGGCAGTGAGCGTATTTCCACGGACGACGGAGCGTGGCTGTCAGCGGAGCATCTTGGCCCCCTGTGAAACCGATCACTAGGCTCGGCCCCCGTGTCCGAGTTCCTGCGCGCGTACCTCACGGTCGCTGTTTTCGCAGCTTTTGCCGGACTTCTGATCGCCGGCGTGCTCGGCCTCAGCCGTCTGATCCGCCCAAATCGGCCCACGCCGCAGAAGCTGCTCACCTATGAGAGCGGCGTCGACCCGGTCGGTTCCGGCTTCAGCCAGAGCCAGGTGCGGTACTACATCTTCGCCCTGCTCTTCGTGATGTTCGACGTGGAAGCGGTGTTCATCTTCCCCTGGGCCATGCGGCTCGAGCTCTACCAAGTCTTCGGCCTGGTCGAGATGGCGGTCTTCATCGTCATCCTCGTCTTCGGCCTCGTCTATGCCTGGCGAAAGGGCGTGCTGCGGTGGGTCTAGACGCGCAGCCCGCCGAGCGGCCCCACAAGCTCGGCCTGGTCGAGCGGGGCAAGGTGCCCAAGCCGCTCACCGCCCTGCTCAACCTCAGCCGGAAGTACAGCCTCTGGGTGTACCAGTGGGGCCTCGCCTGCTGCGCCATCGAGATGGGTGCGGCCTTCGGGTCGCCCCGCTACGACGTCATGCGCCTCGGCGTGATCCCGCTGCCGGCCAGCCCCCGCCAAGCCGACCTGGTGGTGGTGTCGGGCACCGTCACCGACAAGATGGCGCCGGCCATCCGGCGGCTGTACGAGCAGATGGCCGAGCCCAAGTACGTCATCTCCATGGGCAGCTGCGCCAACTGCGGCGGCCCCTACTGGGACTCCTACTCGGTCACCAAGGGCGTCGACCAGATCGTCCCGGTCGACGTCTACGTCCCCGGGTGCCCGCCCCGTCCCGAGGCCCTCCTCGAGGGCATCGTCCTGCTCCAGCAGCGGATCCAGCACGAGGACATGGCGGAGCGCTGGAAGGGTGAGCCGGTTGTCATCGGCTGAGACCACAACCGAGGAGCAGCCGGCCCCGCTGGTCGACGCCGCGCGCGACGAGATGGTCGCCGCGCTGGCGACCCAGCTCGGCGACGCCGTCGTCGAGTCACACGTGGCGCCGGGCCGGGACGCCTGGGTCCGGGTCGACCTCAGTGCCTGGGACACCGCCGCCCGGGTGTGCCGGGAGCAGCTCGGGCTCACCTACTTCTGCTACCTCTCGGCCATCGACTGGCTCCCCTCGCCGTTCGGCAGGAGCGAGGACGACAGCGCCCCGACAGTCGCCCCGTCGACCGACCAGCTCGACCACGGGGTCGCCGGTGGCGCCACCCGGTTCCAGCTGTTGGCCCGCCTGGTGTCGCCGACCACCCACCTCGGCATCAACTTGAAGTGCGACCTCCCCGACGACGGGCTCACCGCCCCGACGTGGTCGCGCATCTTCCCTGGCGCCGACTGGAACGAGCGCGAGATCTGCGAGATGTTCGGGATCACCTTCGCCGGCCATCCCCACCTGGTCAACATCTACCTCCCAGGCGACTTCGAGGGCCATCCGTTGCGCAAGGACTTCCCGCTGCTGTCCCGCATGGTGAAGCCGTGGCCCGGGCTGGTCGACGTCGAGCCCATGCCCGGCGAGCCCGACGAGGACGAAGAGGCCACCGAGGCAGGTGACGAGGAATGACAGCGATCTCCGAGCGGCAGCAGCGCAGCTACATCGGTGCGATCGCGGCCGAGGCGCGCGTCAACGTCGAGCTCGAGACCGAGGGCATGACCCTCAACATCGGCCCGCAGCACCCGGCCACCCACGGCACCCTGCGCATCATCGCCAAGCTCGACGGCGAGCAGGTCGTCTCGGCGGAGCCGGTCATGGGCTACATGCACCGGGGCTACGAGAAGCTGGTCGAGGTCCGCACCTTCCCGCAGGTGACCACGCTCATCAACCGGATCGACTGGCTCGGCAACTTCGCCAACGAGGTTCCGTTCATCCTCGCTGCCGAGCAGCTGATGGAGATCGAGGCCCCGGCACGGGCGCAGTACATCCGGACCATCTTCTTCGAGCTGTCCCGCCAGGCGAACCTCATGCTCTTCCTCGGCGACATGGGCGTGCAGCTCGGCGCCATCACCGCCGTCTTCTACGCCTTCCGTGATCGCGAGCACGTGCTCAACCTCATGGAGTCGGTCACCGGCGGCCGCTTCCACCCCAACTTCGATCGCATCGGCGGCCTGAAGGACGATCTGCCCAAGGGCTGGGTCGAGGAGTGCAAGGGCGCCATGGTGAAGGTGCGGCGCTTCTGCGACGAGATCGAAGAGCTCCTCATGGGCAACGAGATCTTCGAGACGCGCACCCGTGGCATCGGCGTCATCCCCGCCGAAGTTGCCCTCGGCTACGGCCTGTCGGGCGCCAACCTCCGGGCATCGGGCGTCGACTGGGACCTCCGTCGCGACAACGACTACCCGCTCGCCTGGAAGGACGCCGACTTCAAGGTCTGGACCCATCCCGATGGCGACAGCTTCGCCCGCTATTGGGTACGCCTCCAAGAGGTCCGCGAGTCGACCAAGATCGTCGACCAGCTGATCGAGAACATCCCGGCCGGGCCGATCATGGCCAAGGTCCCCCGCATCATCAAGGTGCCAGCGGGCGAGGCCTGGGTCTCCACCGAGAACCCCCTCGGCGAGATGGGGTACTACGTCGTGAGCAAGGGCGACCTCGGCCCCTTCCGGGTCAAGATCCGCACCGCCTCCTTCAACAACATCTCCATCGTCCCCTGGGTCATGCGCGGCGTCTACGTCCCCGACGTCATCACCATCCTCGCCAGCCTCTACTTCATCCTCGGGGACATCGACCGATGACCTTCGCGTTGGAGCTGTCGTACTGGCAGAGCACGATCCTGCGGATCGTCGGCGTCCTCGTGGCGGTGCTGATCCCGGCGGGCACGCTGGTCTACGTCTTCCTGTTCAAGATGATGAGCCACATGCAGAGCCGGCTGGGGCCGATGGAGGCCGGGCCGCACGGGTCGCTGCAGCTCATGGCCGAGGTGGGCAAGTTCCTCCAGAAGGAGGACATCGTCCCGACGAAGGCCGACCGGACGCTGTTCACGCTGGCGCCGTACCTGGTCGTCGGCACCGTGCTGCTCGTGTACCTGGCGGTGCCGTTCGGGCCCGACGCCTACTTCGCCGATCTCGACACCGGCGTCTTCTACCTCTTGGCGGTGTCGTCCGTCTCCGTGATCGGGGTGCTCGTCGCCGGTTGGGCGTCGGCCAACAAGTACTCGTTGATGGGTGGCCTGCGAGCTGCCGGCCAGCTCATCGCCTACGAGCTTCCGATGGTGCTCGCCGTGGTCGGCGTCGTCATCCAGGCCGGCTCGTTGAACCTGCAGCACATCGTCTCGGTGCAGGCGCACGGCGAGATCTTCGGATGGGGCGGCATCGGCAACCCGTTCATCCTCACCCAGATCGTCGGCTTCGGGATCTTCCTGCTGGCCACCCAGGCCGAGCTCACCCAGACCCCGTTCGACATGCCGATCGCCGAGTCGGAGCTGGTCGCCGGCTACATGACCGAGTACTCGGGCATGCGGTTCCTGCTGTTCTTCATCGGCGAGTTCGCGTCGGCCGGAGCCTTCGCGGCCGTCGCCGCCACCTTGTTCCTCGGCGGCTGGTGGCTGCCGGGGTTCGGCTTCGACAACAACGCGATGAACATCGTGGGCCCGCTGGTGATGGTCGGGAAGATGATGTTCGTCGCCTTCCTGATCTTCTGGTTCCGCTTCACCTATCCACGGTTCCGCGAGGACCAGCTGCAGACGCTGGCGTGGAAGTACCTCATCCCGTTGTCGCTCGTGAACATCATGGCCACGGCCGTGCTGAAGGTGGTGTTCTGATGCCCGAGATCCCCGGCGTCCTCAAGGGCCTCGGCGTCACCTTCCGGACGATGCTCAAGCCGGCTGTGACCGTCCAGTACCCGAGGGTCAAGGAGCAGCCGGCGACGCGGGCGCGCGGGGTGATCGCCCTCAAGGAGGAGAACTGCACGGTCTGCATGCTGTGCGCCCGGCAGTGCCCCGACTGGTGCATCTACATCGAGGGCCACAAGACCAAGGCGCCGCCGCGGCGTGAGGGTGGAAAGCCCCGCACCGTCCAGCTGCTCGACCGCTTCGACATCGACTACAGCCTGTGCATGTACTGCGGCATCTGTGTCGAGGTGTGCCCGTTCGACGCACTGTTCTGGAGCCCGGAGTTCGAGTACTCCGAGCCTCGCATCGCCGATCTGCTCCACGACAAGGACAAGCTCGGCGAATGGTTCGAGACGGTGCCCGACTACGAGCCCTACGAGGTCGGATCGCAGGCCAAGGTCAAGAAGGTGCCGCGATGATCGCCGAGAACATCGCCTTCGGCGTCCTGGCTGCCTCGGCGGTCCTGGCCGCGCTGCGGCTCGTCACCACGAAGAACGTCGTCCACGCCGCGCTCTACCTGGTCGTGGTGCTGGCGAGTGTGGGCGCCAACTACATCCTGCTGGCCGCTGAGTTCGTGGCGGTCGTGCAGCTCCTGGTCTACGTCGGCGCCATCGTCGTCATCTTCCTCTTCGGCGTCATGCTCACTCGGGCCCAGATCGGCCACGAGAGCGAGCTCGACAACGACCAGCGGGGCATCGCGCTGGTGACGGCGCTCTTCCTGCTCGGGATCCTGAGCTACGTCCTCATCGACTTCTTCCAGGACGACAAGCTCCCTGAGCTCACGGGCGTGAGCAAGGCGACCCTCCAGGCGACCCGAGGCACGGGGGCGGTCGGCGACGCCATCTTCTCCACCTACCTCGTGCCCTTCGAGGTGGTGTCGGTGCTCCTGCTCGCCGCCCTGGTCGGCGCCATCGTCCTGGCGAGGCGCGACTGATGCTCATCAACCAGTTCCTCTTGCTCGGCGCCGCGCTGTTCTGCATCGGGGTCTATGGCGTGCTGGCCCGCAAGAACGGCGTGCTGGTGCTGATGTCGATCGAGCTGATCCTCAACGCGGTCAACATCAACCTGCTCGCCTTCGGCGCCATGCATCAGGGCCCCGCGGCGATCACCGGTCAGGTGTTCGCGCTCTTCATCATCACGGTGGCCGCTGCCGAGGTCGGCGTCGGGCTCGCCATCGTGCTGCTGATCTATCGGAACCGAACCTCGGTGGACCTCTCCGAGGTCGACCTCATGAAGGGCTAGGCGGACAACCGCATGCTCGAGCACGCGTGGGTCATCCCCGCCATCACCTTCACCTCGTTCTGGTTGATCCTGTTCTTCGGCCGCCGCCTTCCCAAGGGTGGCTCCGAGATCGGGATCCTGGCGGTTGGCAGCACCCTGGTGCTCTCGTGCGTCATGGTCGCCCAATGGGTCGGCCGGGCCAAGACGTTGGCCGTCGGGCACGGCGAAGAGATCGAGCACATCCGAGGGCCGGTCGACAACACGGTGCGCTGGTTCACGAGCGGCCAGTTCCGGGTGCGGGTGGGCACCCACGTCGACGGGCTCACGGTGGTGATGCTCTTCACCGTCGCCCTGATCTCGTTCCTGGTGCACGTCTTCTCCACGAACTACATGGAAGGTGACCGCCGGTTCACCCACTACTTCGCGTCGCTCTCGCTGTTCACGACGGGCATGTACGTGCTGGTCACCGCGAGCACGACCCTGGCGGCTCTCTTCGGCTGGGAGCTGATGGGCCTGTGCTCGTTCATGTTGATCGGCCACTGGTGGGAGGAGAAGCCCAACTCGAACGCTGCCCTCAAGGCGTTCTTCACCACCCGCACCGGCGACATCGGGCTGCTCGTCGGCATCTCGATCTTGTTCTGGGCGGCGGGCGGCACCTTCGACATCGCCAAGATCAACCAGGCCGCCCTCTCCGGCCAGATCAGCCACACGGTGCTGGTGGTTGCCGCCTGTGCCCTGCTCGCGGCGGTGATCGGCAAGTCGGCGCAGTTCCCGCTCCACACCTGGCTTCCCGACGCCATGGCCGGCCCGACGCCCGTCTCGGCGCTCATCCACGCGGCCACCATGGTCGTGGCCGGCGTCTACCTGCTGGCTCGGGTGTACGGCGTCTTCTGGGTCGGCTTCCACATCCCCGACGGCGGCTTCAACTTCGTGGCTGCGGTGGGTGCGACCACGATCGTCATCGCCGCTGTGCTCGCCTTCGTCCAGCGGGACATCAAGAAGGTGCTCGCCTACTCGACCATCAGCCAGCTCGGGTACATGGTCATGGCGCTCGGAGTCGGGGCGTGGACGGCGGCGATCTTCCACCTCTTCACCCACGCCATGTTCAAGGCGCTGCTGTTCCTCGGCTCGGGCTCGGTCAGCCACTCGGTGCACAGCTTCGACATGGTCGACGACATGGGTGGTCTCCGGAAGCCCATGCCGAAGACGTTCGCCACCTTCATGGTCGGCTCGCTCGCCCTGGCCGGGCTCTTCCCGCTGGCCGGCTTCTGGTCGAAGGACGAGATCCTGCTGGGCGCCGGCGAGAACGGCTACAAGGTCTTCATGATCGTCGGCTTGGTCGGCGCCTTCATGACGGCCATGTACATGACCCGGTGCGTGTACCTCACGTTCTTCGGCGAGTACCGCGGTCACGGGCATCCCCACGAGTCCCCGTTGCCGATCCTCGGACCGCTCTACGTGCTCACCGTGTTCTCGGTCGGCGCCGGGCTGCTCAACGCGCCGTTCACCCACGAATGGTTCGGCAAGCTCATCGAGAACGAGACGTTCTTCCATGCCGGGGTCGCCACCCATGACTTCTCGGTGCCCGACGCCCTCATCTCGACGGTGGTCGTGCTGGCCGCCATCGGGATCGGCTATCTGCTGTTCTTCCAGGGCAAGCTGCCGAGGGGCGTCACCGCCCGTCAGCCCCTTGCCCGGGTCGGCTACACGTTCCTCGCCAACCGCTACTACCTCGACCACATCTACACGGGCGGGGTCGTCGGCGGCATCAGCGGGCCCATCGCCCGGGCGGCGTACTGGTTCAACCAGAACGTGCTCGACGGCATCGTCAACGGCGTGGCCATCGTGGCCAAGAAGTTCGCCGACTGGCAGTACAAGTACATCGACCAAGGTGCGATCGACGGCACCGTCAACGGCAGCGGCCACGGGGCCGAAGGCCTCGGCGGCTTCTTCCGCACCATCCAGACCGGGCGAGTCCAGCAGTACGGCGCGTTGCTCTTCGGCGCGACCGCTCTGCTGGCCCTCGCCCTCGTCCTGACCGTTTAACGGGAGCGCACGCGGTGAACGACTTTCTCAACGACTGGGGACTCACCCTCGCGGTCTTCCTCCCGCTCCTCGGCGCGGTGGTGATGATGGTCATCCCGCGGGGCGAGGAGGACACGCACAAGATCGTCGCCCTGGTGTCCACGCTCCTCAGCGGGGCCGTCGGCGTGTGGCTGCTCTTCAACTTCGACTACGACCACTCGCACAAGCTGCAGTTCGCCCGGAACGATTCGTGGATCGATGTCATCAACAGCCGCTACCACATCGGCATCGACGGGATCTCGCTGCCGCTGCTGGTGCTGTCGATGTTCATCACCATCCTGGTGGTCATCTACTCGTGGAACCACTTCCCCGAGCCGCACAACCCGAAGGCGTTCCTGGCGCTCACCCTCGTGCTCGAGGTGGGCATGAACGGCACGTTCGTCGCCCAGGACCTGATCCTGTTCTTCGTGTTCTTCGAGCTCGTCCTGCTGCCGATGTACTTCATGATCGGCGTCTGGGGTGGCGAGCAGCGGCAGTACGCCGCCATCAAGTTCTTCCTCTTCACCCTGTTCGGCTCGGCGCTGATGATCCTCTCGTTCCTGGCGCTCTACTTCAAGGGCGGCCAGACCTTCGACATGCCGCAGCTGATCCAGGTCGCCCAGGCCAACATCAGCCACAACACCGCTCTCTGGATCTTCGGCGGCCTGTTCATGGGCTTCGCCATCAAGGTGCCGATGTTCCCGTTCCACACCTGGCTGCCCGACGCCCACACCCAGGCGCCGACCCAGGGCTCGGTGATCCTGGCCGCCATCCTCCTGAAGCTCGGCACGTACGGCTTCATACGGATCGCCATCCCGATCCTTCCGGAAGCCGCCCACACCTGGGCGCCGTGGATCGGCGGGCTGGCGGTCGTCGGCATCATCTACGGCGCGCTGGGCTGTCTGGCCCAGACCGACCTGAAGCGGCTGATCGCCTTCTCCTCGGTGGCCCACATGGGCTTCGTGATGCTCGGCATCGCCACGCTGACGCCGGTCGGCATCAACGCCGCCATCTTCGGGATGGTTGCCCACGGCCTCATCACCGGCATGCTCTTCTTCATCGCCGGCTCGGTGAAGGACCGGTTCCACACCCTCGAGATCCGCCGCCTGGGCGGGCTCCTCGTGCAGGCGCCTCGACTGGGCTGGATCCTCGGGTTCTGCGCGATGGCTTCACTCGGGCTCCCGGGCCTTGCCGGGTTCTGGGGCGAGTTCCCGGCCATCCTGTCGGCCTACTCGCCGGCGGCTGGCATGTCGGAGGCGCTGTTCCGCACGTACATGGTGATTGCCTCGGTCGGCACCGTGCTGGCCGCCGGCTACCTGCTGTGGATGTTCCAGCGCACGGCCTTCGGCAACCCGCCGGAGGAGTTCGCCGACCACCACATCCACGACGTGCATGGTCCCGAGTGGCTGGCATGGACGCCGATGCTCGCCGGCATCGTCGTTCTCGGGGTGCTGCCCGGACTGCTCCTCAACATCACGAACCCCGCCGTCATGGCCGCGTTCTCCAGGATCTAGCCCGTGCTCTCGTTCGTCCAGCCCAACATCGACTACCACGCACTGGCCCCCGAGCTGGTGCTCGTCGGCGCGCTGCTGTTGCTCCTGCTGGTCGACCTCGTCTTCGAGGACCGGGCCCGGTGGGCCACCTCGTCACTCGCTGGCCTTGGCCTGCTCGCCGCCCTGATCCCGATCATCACCTTGGCCGTGAACGGGCACGATCGCTCGATGTTCGGCGGCGCCTACGTCGTCGACAACTTCGCCCTGGTGATGAAGGCGGTCTTCTTGCTGGCCGGCTACGTCGTCGTGCTGATGAGCACCGACTACATCGGTGAGGGCGACTACTACGAGGGCGAGTACTACTTCATGCTCCTCTCGTCGCTGTTCGGCATGCTCATCATGGCGTCGGCGCGCGACCTGATCTCGATCTTCATCGCCCTCGAGACGCTGTCGATCCCCGCCTATCTCCTCGCCGGCTGGCGCAAGCGTGATCTCAAGGGCAACGAAGCGTCGCTGAAGTACTACCTCCTCGGCGTGTTTGCCTCGGCGGTGATGCTCTACGGCATGTCGCTGATCTTCGGCGTGACCGGGTCGACCGTGCTCACCGACATCCGCGACGGGCTGGGCTCCGGCGAGTCGGTGCCGATCATCACCGTCGGCATCCTCTTCGTGGTGATCGGGTTCGCGTTCAAGGTCTCCGCCGTCCCGTTCCACACGTGGGCGCCCGACACCTATGAGGGCGCGCCCACGCCCATCACCGCCTTCCTCTCGGTGGCATCGAAGGCCGCCGGCTTCGTCGCCCTGCTCGAGCTGGTCTTCATCGCCTTCGAGGGGCACGAGGAGGTCTGGAAGCCGCTCTTCTGGATCTTGGCGGCCATCACCATGACCGTCGGCAACCTCATCGCCCTGCGCCAGACCAACGTGGTCCGGATGCTCGCCTATTCGTCGGTCGCCCAGGCCGGCTACATGCTGGCGCCCTTCGCCATTGCCGGTGATCTCTCCGGGGGCAATGTCGGCGCCATCAAGGCGGTCGTGACCTACCTGATCATCTACGCCGCCATGAACCTCGGGGCCTTCGCCGTGGTCATCGCCGTCGCCCGGAAGACGCGCTCTGCCGAGCTCTCCTCCTTCGGCGGCCTGTTCGAGTACGCGCCGGGCCTCGCCGTGCTGCTGGCGGCGTTCGTGTTCGCCCTGGCCGGCATCCCGCCGCTCGGCGGTTGGTACGCCAAGCTGGCCATCCTCAACGTGCTGATCGACGCCTCGACCCCGTGGGCGACGGTGCTCGCCGTGGTCGTCGCCGTGAACTCGGTGATCGCGCTCTTCTACTACGCGTCGGTCGCACGCGAGATGCTGATGCGCCCGGTTGCCGATGGCGACCGCACGCCGGTCACCATCCCGGCCTCGCTCGCCGCGTCCATCGGGCTGTGCGCCGTCAGCACCATCGCCATCGGCGTGGCGCCGAACCTCATCGCCCGCTTCAGCGATCTCGCCCACTTCGTCAGCTAGCTGCGCTGATGGCCTCGCTGGCCGACCGGATCGCGCGCGACGGGTCGGTCCGGTTCGACCTGGCCATGGAGCTCCTGCTCTACGGCGACGACGGCTTCTTCACCACTGGTGGGGGAGCAGGCCGGCGGGCCGACTTCATCACCAGCCCCGAGGTAGGGCCGCTCTTCGGCGCGGTCATCGCTCGGGCCCTCGACGACGAGTGGGAGCGGCTGGGCCGGCCCGACCCCTTCGTGGTGGTCGAGGCCGGCGCCGGGCGGGGCGCGCTGGCGAAGGCCGTGCTCGACGCTGCTCCTCGCTACGCCGCGGCTCTGCGATACGTGTGCGTCGAGCGCTCAGCCGCCCTTCGTGACAGCGCGTCCCAGGCGCTGCCGGTTGAGCTCCCCCGCAACGTGCTGGGTCCGGCGACCGACGGCCTCGACGACGTGGAGCCCCATCGCATCGACGTCGTCGGCCCCATCGTGACGGTGCTCGACGACCTCCCGCTCTTGCCGGTGACGGGGGTGGTCCTGGCCAACGAGCTCCTCGACAACCTGCCGGTCCGGTTGCTGGAACGGACCGACGACGGTTGGTCGGAGGTCTTCGTGTCGCTCGAGGGCGAGCTCCTGGTCACTGCGCCTGATGATGCTGCTGCCGAGGCCGATCGACTGGCACCGGCGGCGACGCCCGGTGCCCGCATCCCGCTGCAGCACGAGGCGGCGAGCTGGCTGCGGCGGGCCGTCGACCTGCTGAGCGCCGGCCGGGTCATCGTGGTCGACTACGCCGACGCCACGCCCTCGCTGGCCCGTCGCCCGTGGCCGGAGTGGCTCCGGACCTACCGCGGCCACGAGCGGGGCGGTCACCCGCTCGAGCATCCCGGCGAGCAGGACGTCACCTGCGAGGTCGCCCTCGACCAGCTGGCGAGGGTGCGGGCCCCGGCGACCGACGTGGCTCAGGCCGTCTGGTTGCGGGACCGGGGCATCGACGAGCTGGTCGCGTCGGCCCGGGCAACCTGGGACGAGCGCGCCGGCATCGGCGATCTCGAGGCCATGAGGGCTCGCAGTCGGGTCAACGAGGCCGCCGCCCTTCTCGACCCGGCCGGCCTCGGCGCCTTCCGAGTCCTCGAGTGGCAGGTCGACTGAAGACGGGGCCTCCGCCCGGACCCGGGTTTGCACGAGATGGTGCGTCTCCAGAGCGGAGAGGTCGCTACAAACCGGGGGGTGAGGCCACCGCGCGGGCCTCGGTCAGACGCCGGCCGAGGAAGGCGCGCTCGGCTGCGGTGGGTGCCAGCTCGTAGGCCACCTCGTAGGCGGCGGCCGAGGCCGCATGCTGGCCGAGCCGCCGGAGGAGGTCGGCGCGAGTGGCGTGGAAGAGGTGGGTGCGGGTCAGCGGCACATCGGCGTCGATCTGGTCGACGAGGGCCAGACCGGCGGCCGGACCGTCGGCCATGGCCACTGCCACCGCCTGGTTGAGGGTCACGACGGGCGTGGGAAGGACGCGTTCGAGCTCGCAGTAGAGGGCAGCGATCTGCGGCCAGTCGGTATCGGCTGCCACCGCCGCCTCGGCGTGCAGCGCGGCGATGGCGGCCTGAAGTGCGTAGCGACCCGGATGGCCCAGTGAACCCCGCAGGGCAGCCTCGACCAGGGTGACGCCTTCGGCGATCTGGCCGTTGTCCCATTGCGAGCGGTCCTGGTCGGGCAACAGCACCAGGTCGCCGCGGTCGTCGACACGCGTCGACCGCCGGGCGTCGTGCAGCAGCATCAACCCGAGGAGGCCGGTCACCTCCGACTCGCCGGGCACGAGCTCGGCCAGCAGCCGACCGAGCCGGATGGCCTCAGCGCACAGCTCGCGTCGGACGAACGTGTC
>Ga0136846_1218802_pt1 | contig 22260 bp, 23 predicted proteins | sample HopSoiMetagenom2_FD_96841 | JGI IMG/M metagenome (GOLD analysis project Ga0136846, IMG submission 96841) | Grasslands soil microbial communities from Hopland, California, USA - 2 Assembly 2016 (version 4) | ecosystem: Environmental > Terrestrial > Soil > Grasslands | place: USA: Hopland... | reverse complement strand
TCCACCAACAATACCATTTTACCTGAACTGCTCATTCAGTACCCCTCGCACGGCTATTGCTGGCTGGGCTTTAGGGCAAATTTCTTACCACCCCCTGCGCTTCGATCTTATGTTCAATTCCGCCAGCCCGGGTCGGCCGGGCACTTCGATTCCAAAATCCCCTTTGCCCGGATCGATTCCTCAGCCCGCAGCGGACGAATTTCGGGGCGAGATGGTTCCCGACTGGAACAATATCGGTCTGTTTACGGCGGGGATTGCCGTCGGCGCCATTCTCGGTGCGGCGACGGCTTTACTCTTCGCTCCAGCCAGCGGCGGTGAGTTTCGAGACCGGATCTCCCGGCGGGTTCGGCGAGACAGCGTTGACGAAGACGTGTGGGACGCGCTCGCCGCAGAACTGGAGCGAGCTGCCGAAGACGCGGAAGAAGACGAAGATGCCGCGCGAGAAACGGTCGTCGCGGTGAAGACTTAGTCGCCTCTCAGCCCGGCGTCGGCCTCCGCCTTGTAGTGTCGATCGTTGTAGTCCGCGTTGGGCAGCTTCATCGCTGCCTGCCATTCGGCGCGCGCTTTCGCCTTGTCGCCCGTATCCCGGTAGACGCCGGCTAGGTCGACGTGATGAACGATGCGATCGGGCTCCGCGGCGACGGATTCCTCCATATAACGCTTCGCCTCGGACCAATTCGCGGAATCGAAGATCTGCCCGCCCAGGAAATTCTTGGCGAGCATGCGTGTGAATCCATTGAGCCGCATTACCTCGGCGTTCCACATGCCCATCACGTGCAGGCAGCCCGCATGCTTGGGGTCGATCTTCAGACACTCGAGCGCCTGATTCCGAATATCCTTGGCGTACTTGATTCGCGATTTGGCGCTCTGCGTCAGCGCATTCTTGCCGAGCGCGCGGGCGAGATTGAAATGACCCTCGGCGTCGCCGGGATTTGCCGCCACAGCGTCACGGGCGTACTTCTCGCCGGCCTTGAAGTAAGTCTCGCGCTTGGCATCGTCTCGCTCGTATGAGCCGAGATCGACGGCGGATCGCGAAGCCTTCCACAGCGCGGGGTAGTTCTTGGGGTCGATCTTGATCGCTTCTTCGTAGTGCTGCAGCGCAGCGGCAGCGTTCATCGCGACATATTCTTTGTCACCGAGCGCTACGTGATCGGCAGCGGTCTGGCCGCCAGCGACAGCGGTGGCAAGGATGGTTAACGCAAGGACGGATTGTAAAGTGCGCATTTGGACTCCACTACGAGGTGACGTTGTTCGGATCTGATACCCCGGCTGCGAATAAATGATCGTACCGCGCCTGATCGAACGCAAACGCGATGGCGGCCAGCTCACGTCCGGGGAAATTCACGAGCTCGTTACCGCCTACGCAGATGACAAGGTGCCCGACTACCAGATGGCTGCGCTCCTCATGGCCATCTACTTCAATGGGCTCGATCGTGCGGAGATGAATGCTCTGATGGAGGCGATGCTCGAGAGCGGCGAGAGGCTCGATTTCTCGCGGCTCCCACTGCCTCGCATCGACAAGCACTCGACTGGGGGTGTCGGTGACAAGACCTCGCTGATTCTCGCGCCACTAATCGCCTCGCTCGGAGTAGCGGTGCCGATGATGTCCGGGCGTGGACTGGGGCACACCGGCGGCACTCTCGATAAGCTCGAGTCGATTCCTGGTTTCAGAACCGGTCTCTCGCTCGCCGAGGCACAGAAGCAGGTCGCGGAAATTGGCTGCGCGATGTTAGGTCAGACAGAGGAGATTGTGCCCGCCGACCGCAAACTCTACGCATTGCGCGACGCAACAGCGACGGTCGAGGTGATTCCTCTGATCGCAGCCAGCATCATGAGCAAGAAGGTCGCTGAATCTCTGACGGGACTAGTGCTCGACATCAAGCGCGGGTCGGGCTCGTTCCTCCCGCACCTCGAGGACGAGCTGGAGCTGGCGCGGGCGATGATCGATCTCGGCGTTCGCCACGCTTGTCCAGTTGTCGCGCTGCTCACGGCGATGGATCGTCCCCTAGGAGAAGCGTGCGGAAACGCGCTTGAAGTCGCGGAGGCGATCGATGTGCTGAAAGGAGGCGGGCCGCCAGACTTGATCGAGGTCACGATGGCGCTTGGCGCCGAGATGCTCGTGCTGGCCGGAACGGCTACCACGCGCGAGGCGGCGCGTGCGATAATGCGCGACGCGATCATATCGGGCCGGGCGCTGGAGAAATTCGAGGAAGTGATCGCGGCGCAGGGAGGGGAAGCGCGCGTTGTGCGGGATCCATCGCGTCTGCCTCAGTCTGCGTTGCAAAAGCAATTCGGCGCGCCGCGCGCCGGTATCGTGCAGACGGTTGACCCCCGCGCCATCGGCCACGGAGTCATCTCGCTCGGCGGCGGACGGACAAGGATGGAGGATACCGTCGATCCGTCGGTCGGCTTCGTCATCTCGGCGAAACCAGGCGCGCGGGTGGAGAAGGGACAGAGGTTAGCGGACGTTCACGCTCAGGACGAGAAGGGTATCACCGCAGGAATTGCCATTCTCGAGAGCGCGATCGCGATCGGAGATTCGGCTCCGGCTTCTCTGCCTCTCATCTCGCATCGGGTCACAGCGAAGGGGGTGGAGGAGCTCTAGGGATTTTGGCGCGTGGCTGGCGAGCCAGGGATGCCATGGTTCCCAGTTAATCCTGCCAGGGTAGTTTCAGCCACCCAAATAAGAATCCGCCCAGCACCAACCCGGTAAGCATCCCCCACAACATGCTTGTCTTGTCGGGCTGAAACAGCGCGCGATCGGTGTACTGGAGCGCAACGAGGACGGCACCGACGACAATCAGCACTATCAGGAAGGGTGAGTTTCGCGCGGGGCGGCGAGTCGACGGTCGGTCTGTCGGATCTGTATTCAGCACGGCTGCCGTCTAGGACTGATCATGGAATTGCGCGCCGGCTTCGATGAGCAGATCGCGCAGTATGGAACGGTGACATCTGCTCTCGTCCTCGCAGTAGCACCCGATCGAAAAATCGGATTCGCGCGACATCGCCGCCAGCAAAGCGAGGAGGCGCTTGGCCGGTGGTTTCTTCATTTCGGCGCGATATGCTCTCTCGTACCGGGCCCAGCGCTTCGGGGTAAAGGGCTCCGATAACGCCCACGACACAAGATCGGCGCTCGGGGCAACGTCGGGCAGCCAGACGTCGAAGTAATCGCGTCGCGCGTAGTCCTCCTTCCTCACGCCGCGCGGTGGGCGACGCACAGTGCCCAGGCGAATGCCTTCGCCAGGTGCATGCGGCTCGCCGAGGCGAACTACTCGGATGGACACTCAATCCTCCTTTAGCAGAGCAAGCAATTTTTTCGGCGCCGTCATCCGATACCCGTCACGCAACAGATCCAGGAGCTGATCCCAATCCACGTCGCTGTCCAGCCACACTCCTACCCATCCACTCGGTCCGACGTAAGGTGGCGAGAAAAACCGGTCGGGCGCGGCATCGATCATCAGCCGTTGATTGACCGCTTTCGCCTTGCACCAGATTGCCGGTCGTCCCCCGCCGTGATGATTACCCGCATCTGCGTACATGGCGAAGATCTTGTTCTTCACTCGGAAGGTGGGCTCGCCCCATGCCTCGACTTCGTGGGCTTCGGGTAACGAGAGGGCGAGTTTCCGCACTCGAGGCAGAGGGCTGCGCGGCATCCGTGAATGGTGTATTCGGTGCGGCGGAAAATCCAGAAAGGGAGTAAGTTGTGGGACCCCGAATCCCGTCCGCTCCCTCGAGGTATCTGCCGATGTTCACTCCCCGCAAATCCGCGGTGGCGCTTCGTGCCGCCGTGTTAATCGTCTGCACCCTCGTAATGAGCGCGTGTTCGCTCACTACCGACAATGAAGGACCATCTACAATGGCGGTAATCAGTGGCGACGCCCAGACAGCGCCGCCGAACACCGCACTGGCCGAGCCATTGGTGGTGGTCGTCGTCAATCAATTCGGTGAGCCACTGAAAGACATTACGATCAACTGGGCGATCGTCAGCGGCGGTGGAGCGCTCAGCGCCAGTTCATCGGTCTCGGACGATGGTGGGCACGCCTCGGTCAACTACACAACGGGCCCGACCGCCGGCAGCGTCATCATTACCGCCACCGTTCACGGGCTACCACCCCTCGGCTTCGACGAGACGATTTCGGCGAGCTAGCGAACCCGGGGCGTCGGCGGCGCCAGCACCAGCGTATCGCCGGCGACATCGACTCGCGCGGTCATGCTTGCGTCGGAGTTCGTCCCCACGAATATCGAGAAGGATCCAGGCTCAACGATTTTCCTCATTTGCCGGTCGTATAACGAGAAAGCGTCAGGGCCGATGCGGAACGTCACCGTCCGCGTCTCACCAGGCTGAAGTGTTACCCGCCTGAATCCCTTGAGCGTCCTTACTGGCTGCTCGACGCTCGCCACATCGTCTCGCAGATAGAGCTGCACGACTTCGTCACCGGCGCGATCGCCGCTATTTCTGACGTCGACGGAGATGCCGAGCGAATCACCGGCGTTGATTCGCGGCGCGGAGAGTCGAAGGTTCGAGTAGGTGAACGTCGTGTAGCTCAAGCCGAAGCCGAAAGGAAAGAGCGGAGTCCACGGCAAGTCGAGATACTTCGACGTGTAGTGATTCCTGGCGTCGGCCGGCCGGCCGGTGTTCCGGTGATTGTAGTAGAGCGGTATCTGCCCGGTCGCGCGCGGGAAAGTGACTGGAAGCTTTCCACCCGGGTTGTAGTCACCGAAGAGAACGTCGGCGACAGCGTTGCCGTGCTGGTCGCCGAGGAACCAGCTCTCGACGATTGCGGGGGCTTCGTTCGCCAGCTCGGGAATCGCCAGCGACCGGCCATTCATCAGGACCATCACCACCGGTTTGGTCGCGCTCGCCGTCCGCGCCGCTCGAATCACGGCAAGAGCGAGGTCCCGTTGCGCCCCCGGCAACTCGATGGATGCGCGACTCGATGCCTCGCCGCTCATGGTGTCACGTTCTCCCACTATGATTACCACGGCCTCCGCCTGAAAGGCCGCTTTTCGGGCGGCGGCAAACCCTGTGGTGTCAGCAGTATCGACGGGAGCGCCCCGCACTGAAGTAACTCGCGCAGAACTTCCCAACGCGTTACGAATTCCGGCGAGAACACTCACCGCTTCATTCGCCTTCCCAGCTGCTGCCCAATTACCGAGCGCAGACTGCGCATCATCCGCGAGCGGACCGATCACCGCGATGTTGCGAAGAGTTTTTCTGAGAGGAAGCGTGTTATTCGCGTTCTTCAGCAACACGATCGATTCGCGCGCGGTAGCTCGGGCCGCGGCGACGTGCTCCGGCGCCAGGGTGTAGCGTGCCTCGCGGGCGGTGTCACTGAAGCGATACGGATCGCTGAACAGGCCGAGCGCATACTTGATGCGCAGCACTCTTTTCACCGCGGAATCCACCAGCGCAATTGGCACCCGTCCCGAGCGAACGAGGGCGGCGAGATTGTTGGCGTAAACCGCATCTGACATGTCCACGTCGATACCGGCGCGAATCCCAAGGGTCGCGGCATCTGCGTTATTCGCAGCGACTCCGTGCGGAATCAATTCCCCAATTCCGCCCCAGTCGCTGTCGACGATTCCCTTGAACCCCCATCGAGTCCGCAACACATCGCTCATGAGCCAGTCGCTGGAGTGGACCGGCACGCCGCCGAGGTCGTTGAACGAAGCCATAACCACAGCGGCGCCCGCTTTAACCGCAGCCTCATACGGGGGGAGATATGTCTCCCACAGAGTCCGCTCTGACAACTCCACCGAGTTGTAGTCGCGACCACCCTCGGCACCGCCATACGCGGCGAAATGTTTTACCGTCGACAGCATCGCGTCCGATTTGCCGAGACCCATCGCGTTGTCTCCGCCCTGGAAACCACGAACCCTCGCCGCCGCCAGCATGCTGCCGAGATACGGATCTTCTCCCGATCCCTCCATGATCCGTCCCCAGCGCGGATCGCGGGCGATGTCAACCATGGGCGCGAAGGTCCATGTCAAACCGTGTGCTGTCGCCTCGATCGCCGCGAGGCGCGCCGAGTTTTCGGCGCGCGCGGTGTCGAACGTCGCCGCCTCCGCGAGCGGAATCGGAAAGATCGTTCGGAAGCCGTGGATTACATCGTGACCGAACAGCAGCGGGATCTTGAGGCGCGATTCCTGGGTCGCAATCCGCTGGAGCTCTCGTGTATAAGTCGCGCCGTAAATTCCGAGAAACGATCCAACGCCACCGGTTTGTATGAGCGCTTCGCCACCCTGAGGAACCCGCGGCCCCGTCTGCGAGCCACCGCCCGGCAGCTGATTGAGCTGTCCGACTTTCTCCTCGAGGGTCATCAATTTCAGAATGGAGTCGGCGAATGCGGATCCTCGTGCGGAATTGAGTGGCGATTCTGTTTGAGCCTGGACGTTCGTTGCAACAGTCGCCGCCGCGACAGCAAACATCACCAGCGTCAGATTGCGGTTCATCTCAGGTGGTTTGATTGGTGGGTGAACGTTCCGCTGCGGTACCTTCATGTGGCGATCCTGCATTCTGGCGAAGTTTCTTGAAGAGCCTCACGCCCGTGTGTTCATAGCCGCGACTCAGGTAGAACTGGTGCGCTTCCTTGCGCCGAAGTGCTGAAGTCAGTGAGATGCTGTGCGCGCCATGCTGTATCGCCCACTCCTCGGCCCGTATTACCAATGCTGACCCGATACCCTCTCCACGCACAGTTTCATCGACGACGACCGCGGTGAGCCAGGCCGCCGGCTCGCTAATGTGCAGCGCGTCAAAGAGATGCACGGTGAGGACACCGACGGTGCGCCCTGCGTGTTCAGCAACGAGAACGGCCGTACCGGGTCGAGAGCGAAGCCTGGCGAGACGTTCCGGTATGGGAGAAGAATCCGTGGGATAGCCGAGCTGGGTAAGGAGGTTCGCCAAAGCCGGAGCGTCCTCCGGTGTCGCGTGTCTAATCGCGGGCGAATCCACCGGCTAACGGGAAGTATCGTTCGGCAGCTCGTACCAGATCTCCGCCTCGTATCCGTCCGGATCGCTGAAGAAGACGTAAGGCTCGCCGGGAACGAACTCGCCGCGGTCCCGGATCGTCCCGCCGGCCTTTTCAACGGCGGTGGCGGCTTTGTCGATGTCACGCGCGTCGGTTAAGCGAAAGCCGAAATGCTTGATGCCGCCAGATTTGCCGACGTCAGCCGTTCCTTCTTCAAGCACCAGGACGTCATGGGCGCCCGGCGTCTGCGCCTGCAACAGATGCGGCTCGCGATAGACGGCGAGCATACCGAACACGTCATGGTAGAACTGAAACGATCGATTGACGTCGCTCACAGTCAACGCGAGATGAGTGAGGCCGAGCGTTTTGACCATCGCCATCCCTCCATGCCGTTAGGGTGCTGACGCCTCTCCCCCGTTTCTCTCGTCGAGGCGCCGAGTGGTGGTGCGTGCTGATTGCTCGGCTTCCCGTTGCGCTTTCGATGCGGTGAGTTCGTCGAGCGCTCTGAAGATTCCGTCGGCACCGGGATTGACGCTGATCGGCGACAGGTAGCTCCAGGCGATGACGCCATTGGCATCGATGACGAACAGCGCCCGCTCGGAGATTCCGCTCTTGTCGTCATACACGCCGTAAGCCCGTGAGATTTCGCCCTTCGGTTCGAAGTCGCTCAAAAGCGGGAAGTGAATGCGACGAGCATCCGCGAACGCTTTGTGGCACCACACGCCGTCGACGGATATGCCGACAATCTGAGCCTGATACGTCGAGAACTCTTCTCGCATCTCGTTGTAGAGAGCGATCTGGTCGCCACACACCGGGCTCCAGTCGGCTGGATAGAAGGCGAGCACCAACGGCTTGCCCTTGAAGTCAGAGAGAGAGTACGATTTATCGGAGTCGAGTTGAGCGTAAACAAAGGGGCCGGAGTGCCGGCTGGGAGTATGTTGCTCTTTTCCTGCGTGGTCTGATCGGCTGTCATTTCATCCTCACCTGAGTCACTGGCGGCGCGTGTTTGCCGGTTTGTCAAATATAGATCGCGGCGCAAACAATGCATGTTTTGCTGGCGAACCCGATGAGAGGTGAGAAATGCAGTCAGCACAGCTTGCGGTTCCGGTCAATGAGCGCGACCACACTCAAGGTCCTGCCAGTGCGCCTGTGACTCTCATCGAGTACGGAGATTTCGAATGCCCGCACTGCGCCCGTGCTTATCCGCAGGTCGAAGGGATACGTCGCTACATGGGTGACAACCTGCGATTCGTCTACAGACATTTTCCGTTAGGGGAAGCGCACCCCCACGCTCAGCACGCGGCGGAAGCGTCCGAAGCGGCCGGCGCGCAGGGCAAGTTCTGGGAGCTGCATCACCTGCTTTTCGAGAACCACGACGCTCTCGACAACGAGGATCTGCTGAGGTACCTGGCGCAGGTCGGCTGCGACGTCAAGCGCGCGGCTGAGGAACTGGCCTCTGGCGCCTATACCAAGGATGTCCGGGATGACTTCCGCGGAGGCGTCCGCAGCGGCGTCAACGGCACGCCGACCTTTTTCATCAACGGATACCGGTTCGACGGGAACTGGGCTGATACCAACGAATTCATCGCCGCCCTCACTGAAGCTGCTTCGGAGGTAAATGTCGGGATGTGATCGGTGAGTTCGGAAAGAATCGCCGCCTTCAGCGACGGCGTAATAGCCATAATCATCACCATCATGGTTTTGGAGCTGAGGGTTCCGCACGGGACTGATCTCAGCGCGCTCTCGGCGCTAGTGCCCGTGTTCCTGACGTATATCCTCAGCTTCATCGTGGTTGGGATTTACTGGAGCAACCATCACCATATGCTTCTGCTCACCGACCGCGTTACCGGTGGCGTGCTCTGGGCGAACCTTCACCTGCTGTTCTGGCTTTCTCTGATGCCCTTCGTGACTGGCTGGATGGGCGAAAACCATTTTGCTCCCGTGCCGACGGCCCTCTATGGAGCGGTGCTGCTGCTCTCCGGCGTCGCCTATTACATCCTCGAGCGAACGATCATTCGCGCGGCGGGTGCGAGCTCGAGGCTCGAAGCGGCGATAGGAGGAGACTGGAAGGGAAGGGCGTCGATTCTGCTCTATGCCTCCGCCATTCCGCTCGCGTTCGTTCACCAGTTCATCTCGGACGCCATCTATGTCGTAGTTGCTCTTATGTGGCTGGTACCGGACAAGCGCATCGAAGCTATTTTCGACGAAGTTCTCGAAGGGAGGCGGAGTTGACGGGTGTCGAGGGCGCAAATGCGGATAGCGAAACGCGCGAGCTGTACTCCAGGCTTCTGGATGCGTGGAACAAGCGCAACGCGCGCGAGTACGCGCTTCAATTCGCCTCTGACGCGACGTTGATCGGGTTCGACGGCACAGAGGTGAACGGACAACTCGAGATCGGCGCGCACCTGACAGAGATTTTCACGCACCATCAGACACCCCGATACATCGCGATCGTGCGGGAGGTGCGAACGCTGACTCCCGACGCGATTCTCCTGCGCGCCAACGCTGGCTTGGTGCCGGCGGGCAAAGACGACATCGATCCCGCGTTGAATGCGATCCAGACGCTGGTTGCGGTGCGAAAATCGGCCGCCTGGAAAACCTCACTCTTCCAGAACACGCCGGCCGCTTTTCACATGCGACCTGAGCTGGGGAAACAGCTCACCGAGGAATTACGCGCGGCGTTGCGTGACAGCGTTCGCCATGAGTAGCAGACGCGGTTTCGTCGGATGGTCGACGGCTGCCTCAGTCGGTGCGGCTGCCGCTCTGGCGATAGCGGCTGGGCCGGTGATGAGTGACAAGACGGCCGGAACCGTCAAAGATGCGCTCGTTCACCCCGAGCTCTTCGGCAACGTTCTCTCGCTCAGCGGCGCTTTCTGGCGAGGCTACGCTGCGTCCAACGATCCGCCATATGAATGGCTAGCAGGGCAATATGCAGCACAGCCGCGACACGGTGTTCGATTCTTCATGGATGTCGGCGCGCTCGAGACTCGCCGTGCGCTCGGTTCCGGTCCAGTTTTCATTGAGGCCACTCGGCGATTCCGCGATGCGCTGCGTTCCAAGGGCTATCAGGTGGTTTACACAGAGGTCCCGGGCGGCAATCATTCTCCGGAGTCCTGGGTTCGGCAGTTACCCGCCGGGATCGTTGCCCTAAGCCGTTAGAACGGGAGGTTGTGATGTCTGAAGTCCTGGTGAAGTTCGATGAGCCGATCATGAATCCGCGGGGCGAGATGTTCTTCGCCGAAGCGGTCGGCCGCATGAGACAAGACGACGGGCTTTGGGAAGGCTGGATTCACTTCGATGGCATCGACGATTCGAGCAAGCACATCGCTTCCCAACGGGAGACAACCCAGCCAAACCGCCGGGATCTGGAGTATTGGGCGCAGGGCTTGACCTTCGTCTACCTCCAGGGTGCGCTGGAGCGCGCCGAGAGCTCTGTGCGGTCCGTCGTCGACGGCCAGCAAGAGCGCACGCGCTGACCCCGGCAGGAATCAGAGGGGTGCCAGCCTATTGACATAGTGTCAATGTATTGACATTATGTCGTAGAACCTCTGGGAGCTCAGCGTGAAAAATCGTGGACTCGACCACCTCGGTCGACGTGAACGTCAGATAATGGAGATTGTGTACCGGCGGGGAAGCGCCAATGCCGCTGAGGTCCTCGCCGATCTTCCCGACCCCCCGACTTATACCGCGGTTCGCGGGATGCTGCGGCTCCTGGAGAGCAAGGGGCATCTCCGCCATGAGCAAGACGGCCCGCGGTATGTCTATTTCCCCACCGCCGATCCGGAACGAGTCAGCAAATCCGCCGTACGGCATCTGGTAAGGACTTTCTTTGACAACTCCGCCAGCTCCGCCGTCGCCGCGATGGTCGGCATGTACGAGGATCGCTGGAGTGAAGAAGATCTCGATCAGCTGGAGAAGTTGATCGACAAAGCACGCAGCAAAGGAGGCGCGTCATGATTCCGTTCATTCCGGCAGTGCTCGTGAAACTGACAGTCATACTTGTCGCGGGTCTGATCGCGGTGAAGGTGATGCACGCGGCCTCAGCATCGGTGCGCCATCTCGTGTTACTGGCGACTCTTATCTGCGGTCTCACTCTCCCGGTGGCGATGGTGCTCTCCCCAAGGTGGGACGTGCCGCTGGTTCCCGAGTCGTCCGTCAACGCGTTGTCGATCTCATCGCCGGCGCCGCTGTCGGATCTTACCGGCTCTGTCGTGTCTGCCGCGAGTCGCTCGGACGGGACGGTCGCCATTCCGGTACACACTGTGAGCACACATGTGGCTGTTGGTCGCTGGCCGGACTCCTACGAAATCGCTGCAAGTATGATCCCGTTGCTTTGGGCAGCTGGTTGCCTCTCTGTGATCGGGTGGCTCGTCATTGGGCGTTTGCGGTTGCGGCGGATCGCGCGAACCGCCTGGCCGCTGAACGCGACGGATTGGGCAAATACTCTCGACGAAGGACGCGCCGAGGCGGGAGTTCGTCGTGTGGTGCGACTTTGCTCGAGCCCAGTGGTCAGCACACCACTGACGTGGGGCTGGCTGGCCCCGATCATTCTGCTTCCCGAAGACGCGCCCGATTGGAGCGACGAGCATCGCCGGATCGTATTGCGCCACGAGCTCGCTCATATCGCGCGGGCGGATTCGCTGACTCAGATAGTCGCCGGGTTCGTCTGTGCTCTCTATTGGTTTCATCCACTCGTGTGGGTCACGGAGCGCCGTTTACGCGCCGAGTGCGAGCGCGCCTGCGATGATCGCGTGGTTTCCCTCGGGACATCGCCAACAGAGTACGCTTCTCACCTCCTCGAGGTAGCGCGCTCCGCGCGGGCATTTGGCGCGCCCGGCTTTCTCTCGGTGGCGATGGCGCGGCCATCGCAGCTCGAGGGCCGATTGCTCGCAGTCCTAAGCGAGAGTCGCCGACGTGTCGGGCTATCTCGTGTCACCAGATACGTCGCCACGATTGTCTCCCTTTTTGTTCTACTGCCGCTGGCCGCGTTCACGCCGGTGGGCAGACCTGCATCCGCAATCGGCACGTCTGCGAGCATGTCGAGTCCGCCGACCACGCCGACCAGCACGGCGATCAAACCCCCGGATATGGTTGCGACGAGCGCACCCCAGAAAACCGAAAAGTCATTCACCACTCAGGACGCAGACAGCTCGTTCACGCTTTCTTCCCCCGTCCGGAGTGACGGGACTCTCGAGCTCGATCTCAAAACTGGCGGGGCCGTAACGATCACCAGCTGGGACAAGCCCGCGGTTGAGGTGAGTGTGGCGCTAAAAGGACGGAACTGGCGTGACACAAGGGTGTCCCTGCATCCATTCGATGGCGGCGCGACACTGGAGAGCAACTACGCCGGCTCGTCGGAGAATCACAGCAGCAGCCACCGATTCGTCATTCAGGTGCCACGCACGTTCAACGTTCGCATAAGGTCAGCCGGCGGCTCGGTCTCGATAGAAAATGTTTCGGGACGGTTTGCCGGCAACATCGGTGGAGGCGAAATCACCATCAGGAATGTCAATGGTGATGTCGATCTGGAGACTGGTGGCGGAGAGGTCCATGTGTCGGACTCGAATATCAATGGAAACGTCGGAACCGGTGGCGGCGTGGTGAGAATCGTCCGGGTGAATGGGACCCTAAAAGCTCACTCCGGCAGCGGACCCGTCATTTACACCGATTCGCAGGATCCCTCTCACGGCGGGATGGGAATCGGAGTTGGTAAAGGTATCGGCAAGAGCACCTCTGACTTCGGTTATGAGAAGGGCGCAATAAGAATGGATGCTGCCGGAGGACCGCTCTCACTCCCGTCCGCCCCACAGGGTGCGCGCGTAACAACTGGGGGAGGCCGCATAAGGATTGGTCCATCAGGCGGAGCGGTGTACGCCGAGACTGGTGGCGGCCCGATCGATATTGGCCCCGCCTCCGGATCTGTGGCGGCGCACACCGGATCTGGTGATGTCAGTCTCCAGTTGATCGGCGCAGGTCCGCACGACGTCGATATTACGAGCGGCACTGGCCGGGTGGTTTTGGTCGTCCCCAGCGATCTGAATGCGACCCTTGAGCTCGAGTCTGCCTACACCGAAAACTTCGGTCGGAAGACGCGCGTCGTTGGCGACTGGCCTTTGTCGGTCACCGAAACCGCAGGGTGGGATGACAGTCACGGAACGCCGCGGAAGTACGTACGAGTGAGACAGAACATCGGCCGAGGTGGAGGCCTGATCCGGGTCCGAACCGTTAACGGCGATATCGAGCTAAAGCGGCAATAAGCGGATGTCCAAAAGCGGCTATTGACAAACGGCCGCTCCTGTTGAAAATTCAGCACGGTTGATTTTTCAACACCAAAGGACCCTCCCGGGTCTGAGGCGATTTCCCATGGCCGCTACGCTAATGCCGAAACAAACCGACGAAACACCGTCCGCGCTCTCCCGTAGGGAGACCCAGGTTATGGACATCCTGCACCGGAGATCGGGTGCTACAGTGGCCGAGATCATGGCCGATCTGCCCGATCCGCCAACGTACTCCGCGGTGCGATCCGTCCTGCGAATCCTGAGCGAAAAGGAGCTGATCAAGCACCGTGAGGATGGTCCGCGCTACATATACTATCCGGCCAAGCCAACCGAGACGGCCCGTGAGGACGTCCTCGCCCACGTTGTCCGAACGTATTTCGGCGATTCGACCGAGCAGGCCGTGACCGCGTTGCTGAGGATGTCCGACGTCGATCTCAGCGAAGCCGAGATCAAGAGACTGCGTAGCAGCATTCGTCGCGCTCGCCAAAGCGGGAGATAATACTATGACTTCGAATATCGTCCTCAGCGCGTCCACCATCTCAATGCTGATGCTGCTCGCCAAGGCGACAATGATTCTTCTGGCGGCACTCGGCATAACGCAATCGATGCAGAGGGCCTCCGCGGGCGCGCGGCACCTGGTATGGCTGGTAACACTCGCAACTCTGCTGCTCGTTCCGGCCCTCACCGCGTGGGCGCCGATCCCGCTCAGAATTCTTCCCGCGACTTCGGCGGCCACGCCAGTGACCGCGCCGGCCGTCAGCGACCACACGCGGTCTCAATCGATGAAGCTCGAGAAATCCACGCCGGCAACTATTGCGCTCACAACTGAGCGAGCCGACTCGCCGTCGTCCATTGAACAGGAAAACGGCACATCTCCCGTTCTTAGCGGAATCTCGATATTGCTTCTGGTCTGGGCTGCGGTTGTCCTCGCGATTGCCGCATGGCTTGGTTACGCCGCTATGATGGTGAGGCGGATCGTCAACCGGGCTCGCCTTCTCGACAGCGAGGACTGGCTGAATCCGCTTTGGGAAGTATCGGACAGACTCTCTCTCGAAGAACCGCCCCGACTGCTGCGCAGCGAAGACGCGAAGATGCCTTTCGCGTGCGGTGTGTTCAATCCGACGATCGTACTTCCCGCCGAGTGCGATACCTGGTCGCTCGATCGTCGCCGCGCGGTTCTGCTGCATGAGCTGGCGCACGTCCGTCGCCACGATCTGGTCGGTCACACGCTGGGCCGCCTCACCTGCGCTTTCTACTGGTTCCACCCTCTCGTCTGGACCGCGGCGAAGCAGCTTCGCTCCGAGAGCGAGCGCGCGTGCGATGACCTGGCGCTGACCTGCGGCGCCCGGGCAGCCGACTACGCCGAGCACCTGTTGGACATCGTGACGAGTGTTCGGCACGACGCGACTCCATCCGTCGCGCTGGCGATGGCTCGTCGCAAGGAATTCGAAGGCCGCATGCTGGCGATTCTCGATCCTGAGTTGCGGCACTCGAGTCCGAGCCGGCGGCAATCTGCTGCTCTGATCGGATCTCTCGCAATGATCGCACTTGTGGTCGGAGCGGCCGCTCCTTCTCCGCGGCTGCCCAACCACACCAGCTCGATAACGGCGAAAGCTAATGATCTCGATTTGCCAGCCTCGCAGAAAAACGGGATTGACGACGCTGCAATCGAGAAAGGAGACGGCGACGCGTTCCATCAGCAGATGTCGACCCGGACGTCGACAAACATGCAGACTTCGACCACAACCAATACGGTTACGGTTCTCAATCCCGTGATATCCGACGCGGCGCGGGCCGCTGTAAACGAGGTAGTCACCGACGGGGTGAATGCGGGAATTGGCGCTGGGCGGAATCTCACCAAGTCCACGCTCATGTCCGTCTTCGGCAAGCAGCTCGCCGGCAAGGACACCGATGAGCGACCGGCGTTGCTGGCAAAGGTCCTCGCGACCGACACCAGCGCGAGTCTGCGACGCGTTGCAGCTTGGGGGTTGAACGACTACGCAGACAAACAGGTTGCCGCCGAAGCGCTCGCCAACGCATTGCGTCATGATCGCGACGCCAGTGTCCGCGAGATGGCGGCGTGGTCGTTGTCTGACGCCGACCACTCGTCAGTAGCTATCGAAGCGCTGATCGCCGCGATGCGCAGTGATACCAACCTCGATGTCAGAAAAACCGCGACGTGGGCATTGGGAAATATTGGCGACAGATCGTCCGCGGATGCGTTGGCCGCGTCTCTCTCGGATGCGAATCCGGAAATCCGGAAGCGCGCCGCCTGGGCTCTTGGAAACACCGATCTACGTCAGGCGCCGCCCCAGCTCATCTCGATGCTCAACGACAAGGATCCCGAGATGCGAGAAGTGACGGCGTGGGCGCTGTACCAGATCGAAGATCCGACGGCAATTCCGGGCCTGCAGGCTGCTCTCAGTCATGAGGCCAGCAAAGATTTGCAGATGGACTACATCCGCGCCCTTGCCGCTGTCGGCGAGAAATCGGTGGACGCGCTCAAGGGACTGCTCGAGTCCCGCGATCCCGAAATCAGGAACATCGCCGTCCGTGCATTGGCAGGAGGACATGCGACTGGTCCGTGGCCGCGACCATGGCCCGAGCCGCGTCCCTATCCGAACGAGTAATCGGAGAGGGCGCTGAGCGAAGCGCCCTCTCTTTTGAAGTCTAGTGCTGATTTTTCAACTTACCCCGCACCATGGCGGGCAAAATGAACGGAGTCAGAATGCAGCGAATACTGGGATTGGTCATTGCGACATTGGCGTTCTCTTCACTCGCTGGCGGTCCCGCCGTTGCGGACGTCCAGGGCTCGATGAAGGTCCGGATCAGGAATGTTCACGTGGGGAACGTTCGACTGGACCAGGGCAGGCGGCGCGGTTTGCCAATTGACGTCACCGCGCTGCTCACCGCCGCCAAGGGCGCGCCGCCGATGGTTTGTGTGCTGGCGGCCAACTCGATCGGGAACTGGGGCTGGGGCGGGTGGAACGACGCTCCAGCGACGCCGCTATCGGCGGCAAAAGCTGGAATGAACAGTGGTGACTTCGAGTCAGACCCGATGCCGGCAGCGGATCTGCAGCAGCTTTACGCTGGTCTCGCTTCCGACGATGGCTGCGTCCGCGAGCTATCAGTGCGTTTGATCGGAACACAGAAACCTGAAGTTGTGGGGGCGGAGCTTGTCTCCCGTCTTGGCTCGGGAGATATCGCGCTGCGGGCTGTCGCTGCTCTCGGACTTGGATTGGTGGAAGCGCAGGGCGGCGTCGAACCATTGATTCGCACCCTTCGAGATGGATCCGTAGACGTCCGCGCCAACTCAGCCTGGGCCCTGGGTCGAATCGAGAATGGCCGTGCACTGGCACCGCTTGTCGCCGTCTTTGGCGACGGCGCCGAGAAAGTTCGCCTCGCCGCGGTGGCGTCGGTTGGCCACATGGACGATTCGACGAGCTCGATTCCCGCGCTCATTCGCGTACTTCGCCAGGACAACTCGCCTGCTGTGCGAAGAGTCGCCGCGTGGGCGCTCGGCAATCTCGAAGCGCACGATGGGGTCACCGCGCTGATCGATGCTCTCGCCAAGGATTCAGATACACGTGTGCGCGAGATGAGCGCGTGGGCGCTCGGCAACATCGAAGACAGGAGAGGGGTGCCAGCGTTGGGAGCGGCCATTCGCGGTGATGCAGAAGAGCGCGTTCGCGAGACCGCCGTCTGGAGTCTGGGAAACATCGGTGACCGCTCGGCGATGGACATCCTGGCCGCAGCGACTGGAGACCGCAATCCAAACGTGCGCGGCACCGCGGCGTGGGCGATTGGAAACATGGATGACGAAGGAACCCACGCTCCGCCGGGCTTGCTCAAACTTCTCGGAGACGACGACACTGACACCCGACTGAAGGCCGCCTGGGCGCTCGGACAGCTGGAAGACGCGACCGCACTCCCGGCGATTCGCGACGCGCTCAAGGCCGAAAAAAACGACCGGGTGCGGCGCGCTTTGATTCGCGCACTGATGAAATCGGGCGAGAGTTCCCAGCAAACGCTGACTCAGCTACTCAGCTCCAGTGATCCACAGATACGCGAAGCTGCGGTCCGTGGGATAGCTGGCGCGCGCTCCTTTGATCCGTGGCCGTGGCCCTGGCCGCGTCCGCGTCCTTACCCGTGAGATCGCTATGGCGGACACTACATCCCATTTCCAGTTCGGTATTCCCGTGAGGTACAACGCGATGTTGGTAGCCACAGCGCTGGCATTCGTGCTGGCATGTTCCGCGGACTCGAGCATTGCTCCGGCCGCGCGGCAGGAAAGCGCTCCGGTCAATGCGCAGACGAATTATTCATTCTCGATCTCGCCTGAGAATGGCACCGTCCGCGTTCAATTCGGCCGGGTGCGCTCCAATGGCGAAGAATCGATCAGCGCATTCATGCAACGCGTGTTTGATAGTGCCGATGCGATCGGGGCGAGACGCCTCATTGTCGATCTGAGTGCCACTCGCGGTGGAGATGCGTTCCTCACAGTTCCTCTCGTGAAAGGAGTCATCGCTCGAGATCGCTTCACTAAGCACGGCAGTCTGATCGTCATCGTTGGACCAAATACTTTCTCGGCAGGCCAGAACGCCGCCAAGCTACTTCAGCAGTATGCTCGACCGATCTTCGTGAAACATCCGGTTAGCTGAAGAGATGGCGCAACCTCGGGAGTGATCGAAAGAACTATGGCGTGAAATAACCCGCAGCATGATATTCGGGCGAATCTGCGGAGGCGCTGTGATGTTCGCTCAGACTCCTCGAATGCTCGTTCTGCTGCCGGTGATTTTTCCGCTTTCCGGCGCAAATTTCCTTAGCAGCAGCCTCACCGCTCAAACACAAGTAGCGCAGGCGCCCGCGAAGAAAGCGCCGCCAAAGGATGCGACCACTCAGGTTGCGCACGCGCCGCCGATATTCTTCGAATCGCACGAGCCAACCGAGGTCACGTTCACGACTAACCTCGGCAAAATCCGGGGTGACAAGGGAACCGATCCGCCGTGGCGCGGTGCCACCATGTCCTACAAGGATGTCGATGGGAATCCGGTAAGTGTGCCGATGAAGGCGCGCACCCGAGGCATCTGGCGCTTGAAGATGTGCGACTTTCCTCCTTTACGTCTCAACTTTGCCGGCGAAACATCGAAGGGAAGCATGTTCAGCCACCTCGATAAGCCCAAGCTGGTGAGCTACTGCCAGGACCGGGATTCGTACGAGCAATACATTCTCGAGGAATTTCAGCTTTATCGCATCTACCAGTTGCTGACCCCGACCAGCCACAAGGCAAGACTCCTCAAATTCACATACGCCGACAGTGGCAGCGGCAAAGTCCGCGCAAAGCGTTACGGCTTCATCCTCGAAGAGCCGAGCGCCATTGGGACTCGTCTCGGAGGAAAGATCCGTGAACAGAAGGGCGCATTGCCGGGAGATCTCGATCCTTTCCCGGACGCGCTATTCAGCCTGTTTCAGTACATGATTGGCAACACGGATTTCTCGGTTTCGGCGCTGCACAATGTGGAGCTGTTCTTCGACGACAAGGGGGGCGTGTCGCCGATCGCATATGATTTCGATTTTGCTGGTGCGATTAGCGCCAGCTACGCGACTCCGGACCCCAGTCTGAATCTGATCAACGTGAAGCAGCGTCTGTACCGCGGGTACTGCGTTGATCCAGAGGAGTACGCGAAAGTGTTCGCGCTCTTCCAGCAGAAGAAGGCGGACATATACGCTCTCTATAGCGATCCCATTGGAAAGCTGATGGACGCCGGCAGGGTAAGCGCCACCCTGAAGTATTACGACGAGTTCTACGAGACTATTGGAAACCCGCGCACTGCCAAGCGGTCAATCGTCAGCGCCTGTATTCCGCGACCGTAAGCACGAAGCGGTCAATCGGCGTTGCCGGTTGACCGCTTCGAAGTGAGAAGCTCCCGCCAGACTTACGGCGTGCTGTTGTTCGTTCCTGCCTTGATTACCTCGTCGATGTAGAACCGCACCGCGTTCGGATAACCGGAGTCGCAAGGCTTGAGACCGGCGAACTCGCCGTCGGTTCCCGTTAGCTTGGTGACTTCCGCGATGACCGCCGAACGCGACATCGTGAGTTTCCGTCCTGCCTGAGCGGCCAGATAAGTACGTGCGACGGCGGGAGCGCTGGAGCAGCTCTGGACGTTCGCCGACGGCCCGATGGGAGCGGCGGGTGAAGCTGACGCGAGAGCACTCGCTCCGGCGATGACGATTGCAGCCATTGTGACGCGCTTCATGGTGGTATCCTCGGTGTGTGTGCGTTTGGACCACCGCTCGTTTAGCAAAATCCGCACACATGCTTCGATTACCCTGAAACAATCGCGCATTGTTTGGTTATTTCATCAACAGAATGAATTATGGGCGCGTATTGAGGGTGTTGCGGGCCCAACAAGGGCCTGAAGTCACCGCTCTGGATGGCACGGCTTGTTCCGATTACACAAGCAGTCAGGGTTCGAGAGGTTCGTTGCTCGTTACGCGCTCGCCGTTGGACTAACGGCTGTCGCGCTCGTTTTTACACTCGCCCTGCGCCGCGACGGACCGACTCCGAGCTTTCTGTTCTTCGTTCCGGCGGTGGCGATTTCAGCGTGGTATGGCGGGCCGGGACCGAGCGCGTTGGCGACGGCCGTATCGCTGCTCCTGATCGATCTGAATTTCCTCGAGCCCGGCGGGTCGCTCCGTATCGACAGGGTAGAAGGCCTGGAGATCATCGCGTTTCTGATCGTGTCCGTCACTATCACCACGACGATGCAGGCGCTCACACGCTCCCGCGCGCTGGCGGAATCGCGTGCTGCTGAGCTCAAGCGCCTTAACGAGGAAGTCGGGCGGAGTTACGACTCCGAGCGTGAGCGGAGAAGAGTCGCCGAGCTGCTCGCTCACACCCGCGAAGAAGTGCTGGGCGTCGTCGCGCACGATCTTCGGAATCCGCTGAATTTGATCATCACCAGCACCGATCTGCTGATGCAGAACAACATCGATGGCGGGCGGCGCACCGAAATGCTTGCTGTCACGATGCGCGCAGGCCGTCAGATGAACCGGCTGATCGGAGACTTGCTCGATACGGTGCGAATGCAGGCAGGGAAATTCTCGCTCGACGTGGAAAGTGTCAGCGTCGACTCGATTTTCCAACAGACAGAGGAGACCTTTCGCCCATTGGCGGAGAAGCGCCGAATCAAACTCTCGCTTATCCCACCCGAGCCGGGAATTTCCGTGCGCGCTGATCCTCTCCGCGTCTCCCAGATCGTCAGTAACATCGTTGGCAACGCGATCAAGTTCACACCCGACGCGGGCAGCGTGAGCATTCGGTCAGTCGCGGACGGCAACCACGTGGCAATTCACGTCACCGATACAGGCCCCGGCATCCCCGCGAATGACCTCACTCACCTTTTCGACAATTTCTGGCAGGCGCGAAACAACGATCACCGCGGCGTTGGGCTCGGTCTCGCCATTGCCAAGGGAGTAGTGGAGGCTCACGGCGGCAAGATCTGGTGCGACAGCAGTATAGGCCGCGGGAGTACGTTCTCTTTTACGCTTCCGCGCGTGACCTAAACGGCTCGCTTCTCGTACATCGCGCTGGCGATCGCCTGGAACCACGGTGTGCGGCGGACGAGGTCGAGATCGGGATCGTTGGCCATCGCGAGTCGATCGCCGAAGCCATGGCTGATCGCTTTTTCCAGGTGCGCCAAGGCGTCCTGTGGTTTCCCGATCAGCGAATACAGGCAGGCGACGTTGTAGAGCATCATCGGATCTTCGGGATCGATCGCGAGTGACCGCGTGGCGAACTCGAGTGCGCGTGGCTCATTACCGATTTTAGCGAGAGTGGTGGCGCCGAGATTGTAAGCACGAGCATCGTCGGGATTGAGATTGAGACGCTGCTCGATCAGTTTTACTGCCCGCCGTCGTGCTGCGGCCGCCTCAACACGCATGCCGAGAGCTGCGTACTCTCCGCCGAGAAAGGCCGGCGCCTGGAAATCCTCCGGCCGCAGCTGCGCGGCGCGAGAGAGCAGAGCGATCGCCTCGGTGTGGTGTCCCTGGGCTCGCCGCATTCGGCCGTAGAAGTAAAACGCCTCGAACAGCTTGTTATCGAGTTTGGTCGCCGTCTCGTATTCGGTCTCTGCTTCCTCGCCTCTCTCGCTCAGCCAGAGGGCGAGACCGCGCGCGAGGTGTGCTTCGGCCAGCTGCGGCGCGAGGTCGAGCGCCTTGCGGCTGGTGATATCCGCCTGAAGCAGGTTCAGCTCGCGCGAATCGAACCAGGTGTAGAGCAGCGAGCTGGCGATGGCGATCTCCGCGTACGCCAGAGCGTAGTCGGGGTCGATCTCGATCGCTTTCTCGTACATCTCCACCGCGTACTCCAGGCTCTTGCGGCGGTGTTGATGGAAGAACTGTCTGCCGCGAAGATAGAAATCGTACGCCTGCACGCTGACGGTGCGGGGCATTTCGATCGCCGCTTTTTCTCCCTCGGTGAGAATTACACGCAACGCTTTGGCTATCGCCTCCGAGATATCGTCCTGGATGGCAAAGACATCTTCCATCTCCCGGTCGTAGCGCTCGGACCAGAGATGATAGCCGTCTGCTACGTTCACCAGCTGCGCGGTGACCCGAAGTTTGTTGCCGGCTCTTCGTACGCTTCCCTCCAGCACGGTCGACACCCTGAGCCTGCGACCGATATCTCTTATGTCGACCGTTTTGCCCTTGAACACGAAGGCCGACGTGCGTGATGCAACACGCAGTGATTGAATCCTCGTCAGAGCGTTGATGATTTCTTCGGCAATCCCGTCGGTGAAATATTCGTTGTCCGGATCGGTGCTCATATTCAAGAACGGAAGGACTGCTACCGATTTTGCGGACGACACGGCGGAGTTGGGCACCGCTGCCTCGAAGTCGAGGCCGGCGCTGGGCCACTGTAGCGCCTGTGCAAAGGACGCCATGTCGGGGTACCGCTCGTCCGGATCGGGATCCATCGCGCGCGTGAGCGCGGTCTCGACCGATTCGGGAGC
>Ga0136846_1208921_pt1 | contig 22263 bp, 20 predicted proteins | sample HopSoiMetagenom2_FD_96841 | JGI IMG/M metagenome (GOLD analysis project Ga0136846, IMG submission 96841) | Grasslands soil microbial communities from Hopland, California, USA - 2 Assembly 2016 (version 4) | ecosystem: Environmental > Terrestrial > Soil > Grasslands | place: USA: Hopland... | reverse complement strand
GTGGAGGGCCACCCCCCACTCGAAGAAGGCCATCAGCAAGAGGTTGTAAAAGGGCTGGAAGAGGTAGACCGGGTGCCACTTCTGCTGCGGATCGATGCGCATGATCTCGTAGCCGAGGTCCTTGTCCTTGCCACGAATGTTGGTGAAGGTGTGGTGGACGTAGTTGTGCGAGTGCTTCCAGGCCTCGGCGGTCGAAGCGGTGTCCCAGTCCCAGGTCGAGGAGTTGATCTGGGGGTCGTTCATCCAATCCCACTGGCCATGCAGGACGTTGTGCCCGATCTCCATGTTCTCGAGGATCTTGGCCATCGAGAGCGCCGCCGTCCCGGCAATCTGGACGGGGCGATAGCGGGCACCGAGCAGCAGCACGCGGCCGAGCACCGCCAGGCGGCGTTGCATCGCGATCATGCTCTCGATGTAGCGGCGATCGCGTTCGCCCAGCTCGGCGAAGACGCGGTCGCGGATCTCGTCGAACTCGCGGGCCAGCTCGTCGAGTTGCTCCGCCGAGAGACCCGCGAGCGGGCTCGCAACCTCAGCAGTCGTTGCGCTCATCGTCTCCCTTTCCTAGGTATCAAAGTGCGATCTCGATCGGTCCCTCGGGGGCATTCACGCAAGTGCGGATCATCTCTCCCTCGCTACCGTGGACCTTTCCGGTGCGCAAATCGCGCACCTCGCCCTTGCAGAGCCTGCCGACACAGGTATGGCAGATGCCCATCCGGCAGCCGAAGGGCAGGGTCGCACCCGCATCCTCGCCGCCGGCGAGGATCGGGATGCCGCTGTCGCAGCGAGCCTCAACCCCGCTTTTCGTGAAGCGCACTATGCCGCCCTCGCCCTCACCGGGCTCGCCGCCAATCACCGGCTGGAAGCGCTCAAGATGGAGCAGCTCGCCGTTGCCGTCGCGCTCCCAGCGCTCACACATCGCGTCGAGCATCGCGGCCGGGCCGGAGAGGAAGGCATGACGATCGCGCCAGTCCGGGCAAAGCCTGTCCAGATCGTCAGCCGTGACCCTGCCCTGCTCGCCGGTGATCTGCAGCCGCAGGTCGTAACCCCCATGAGTGTTCGCGATCTCGCGTAGAAGGTCAGCGAAGATCACTCCCTCGAGGTCACGTGAGGAGTGAATGTGAACCGCATCGCCAAGCCCATCGCTGCGGTGCAGGCAGCGGACCATGCTCATGATTGGCGTGATCCCACTGCCGGCGCTGATGAAGAGCAACTTCCGCGGCGGCGGATCGGGGAGCACGAACGTGCCTTCGACTCCGCCGAGGCGGACGATGTCCCCCGGCCTGGCCTCGCGAGCCAGATAGGGCGAGACCTTGCCTGATTCGACCAGCATCGGGGTGATGCTGATGCAGCCGTCGGGCCGCTCGGGCTCGGACGTGAGGGAGTAGGCACGCCAGTGGTGTACCCCGTCAACGACGACCCCGATCCTGAGGTATTGCCCGGGCCGGTGCCCCGTCCACTCGAACCCCGGGCGGATCAGCACGGTGACGGCATCCGGCGTCTCGCGGTCGATCCGCTCGATCCGTCCGCGCAACTCGCGCGTGGACCAAAGTGGGTTGATCAGTTCGAGGTAGTCGTCCGGGAGCAACGGGCTGAACAGCGAACGGACAGCGTTCAGCGCCCTGCGCCGGAGCTTCGGGACCTTCGGTGCCGCTCCTCGCTCAGCCATGGCCCAATGATTACAGCCATCGATTTAGACGTTTTGTGTGTGAAGCCGCACGCTCCCGCCGGCTGCCGCCGCGGGTCGGGCTAAGGTCGCTGCAGTGACGTTGACCGACCCTGTGCAGCAGCTCGATCGCGATCATCTCTGGCACCCTTTCACGCAACAGCGTGACTGGTCTGAAGAAGAGCCGCTGATGATCGAGCGCGCCGAGGGTTCCCATCTGATCGACAGCGACGGGAAGCGCTACATCGACGGCGTCTCCTCGCTGTGGTGCAACGTCCACGGCCACCGGCACCCAGGGATCGATTCTGCCGTCAACGAGCAGCTCGACAAGGTTGCCCACACCACGATGCTAGGCCTCGCCCACCCCGGCGCGGCCGAGCTGGCGGGGCGCCTCGTCGATCTCGCTCCCGCCGGCCTCTCGCGCGTCTTCTACTCGGAGTCTGGCTCGACCGCTACTGAGATCGCGCTGAAGATGGCCTTCCAGTATCAGCAGCAGCGCGGTGGCCAGCACACCCGCCGCACGTCCTTTGTGCACTTGCGCGACTCCTACCACGGCGACACGATCGGCTCCGTCTCGGTCGGTGGGATCGATCTCTTCCACTCGGCCTACCGCCCCCTGCTGTTCAACACCCACGCCGCCGAGGCCGGCGATGCCGGTGACCTCGAGCGCGTGCTGGCCGTTCACGAAGAGGAGATTGCCGCCGTCATCGTCGAGCCACTGGTCCAAGGCGCCGCCGGGATGCTTACCCACCCCCCTGGCTATCTGCGAGCGGTCCGCGAGCTCTGCGACCGCTTCGGCGTGTTGCTGATCTGCGACGAGGTGGCGACAGGATTCGGCCGCACCGGGAAGATGTTTGCCTGCGAGCACGAGGGCGTCGCTCCAGATCTGCTCTGCCTCGCCAAGGGTCTGACCGGTGGGTACCTCCCCCTGGCTGCGACACTGGCGACAGAGCGGATCTACGAAGGGTTTCTCGGCGCGCCGGACCAGTACCGGACCTTCTTTCACGGCCACACCTACACCGGCAACCCTCTCGCCTGCGCTGCTGCGCTCGCCAGCCTCGATGCCTTCGAAGAGGAGCGGACGATCGAGAGCCTGCAGCCTAAGATCGAGCTGTTGTGGGAACTGCTGACCGAGCTGGAGGCTATGCCCGAGGTGACGGAGGTGCGGGGCCGTGGCGTCATGGTCGGCATCGACCTCGGCGAGCACGACCCGGCCCTTCGCCTAGGGCACAGGGTCACCCTGGAAGCTCGCAAGCACGGTGCGATCATCCGCCCCCTCGGCGACGTGATCGTTCTCATGCCGCCCCTCTCGATCTCAGAAGGCCAGCTGCGGCGCCTGGTCGAAATCACGCAACAGTCGATCCGAGCCGCTTCCGCTGCGATTTCACCAGTCGCGTTGGCGCAAGCAGCCTGATTCATCTGTGACGGATCGAGGTTCCGCCCGTAGTAAGGGCGTGAGTGAGACTCTTGTCGCACCGGCCACCACCGCTCCGCGCGATGCCGATACCGCCTTCGACGAGCTCTATCGCTCGAGCCGAGACGACGTCTACGCCTACGCCGCTGGGCTCCTTCGCGATCGCGCCGCCGCGGAGGACGTGACGGCCACTGCCTTCGAGCGTGCCTATCGCAAGCGCTCGCGCTTCGATCCCAGCCGGGGAAACCGGCGTGCCTGGCTGTTCGGAATCGCGCGCAACGCCGCTCTCGACGAGCTGCGGCGACGGAGCCGGCAGGCAAAGCTCGTTTCCGACCCAATTGACGCGACCAGCCTCGACGCGGAGCGCAGCGAGCGGCGCTTGGTTCTCGTCGACGCGTTGGGCAGGCTCGATGGGTCCGAGCGGGAGCTGATCGCCTTGAAGTTCTTCGCCGGTCTGGCCAACGCCGAGATCGCAGCGGTGCTGAAGATCAGCGAGTCGAACGCGGGCACGAAGCTGCACCGCGTCGTCGCCAAACTGAGGGAGGTATGCGATGGAGCGCTCTAGCGAGTACGAGGACGTGGCCGTCGCCCTTGCGGAGGTGCGGCCGGTCCCGCGAGCCGACTTTGCCTCGGAGCTTGACGAGCTGGTCGCGGCGGGCTTCCCACGGCCGTCGCGATTCGGCGGTCCGCGCCTGGCGACCATTGCCGCGCGCCTTCGGGCGCCGTCCCCCCGGCGCCTGCTCTTGACAACCAGTTCCACGGCCCTTGCTGCCATTGCCATCGCCACGGTGATCGTTGCAAGCAACGAGTCGGCCTCCGGTCCCGTAGCGCTCGACCGCCGTCCGCATCAGACCCATTTCTCCGAGCCAAATCCGACAACGTCCAGCGGATCGGTTCCGTCGAGCGGGGCCGCTGTACAGGGCGCTTCGGCCGGCGTCGAGCGATCTGGCGAAAGCTCTGATTCCGCGGTGCAGGACACCTTCAGCGAACCTCCGGACTCGAATGCCATATACGGCCTTTCATTCCTCGGCCGGGCCGGCCATCGCGACATCGAACGCTCTGCCGAGATCGGCCTGCGCGCCGATCGGGCCGACGTCGCCGACGACTCCGCCAAGGTCTTCAGCGCCGTCCACAACGCTCGCGGCATCGTTCTTCATTCCACGACCACGGCGGGGAGAAACGCCGCCGCTCACTTCGATCTGCTGATCCCAAGCGTGAGGCTCGGCGACGCACTCGCCGCTTTCTCGGCGATCGACGAGGTCCGCAGCCGCTACGAGGCGACCGACGACATCACCGCCCCCACGGTCGCTCTTGGCGAACAGGTTCAGGACTCGAGAGCAAGGATCGACGGGCTGCTGTCGCAGCTCGCCGCCGCGGAAACCGAATCGGAAAGGACGGCGATCGAAGCGCAACTGCAAGGAGAGCGGCATCAGGCGGCACAGCTGCGCTCGCGGCTGACCCGCCTGCACCAGCGGGTCGACTTCTCGCGAGTCTCGCTCCGAATCGAAACCGGCGGCTCCTCTACCGAGCCGGGCGGCACCTGGGGAATAGGCGACGCCTGGGGCGATGCTGGCCACATCCTCGGCATCGCGGCCGGCGTGACGATCGTCGGACTTGCGCTGCTCGGCCCCTTGGCTCTGATCTGCCTGCTTGCCTGGCTCGGTCGCCGCGCCTGGCTGCAGCGCGCCCGCGACCGGGCCCTGGCCTGACCTGGGGTATCTGACTTCGGGTACCTCACCGGGGTCGTATAGCTCCTCGAGGCCAGGCACGCCCCTATAGGGTGAACAGGTGGACGCTCGGGAGCGAGGACCCGCGGAGGCGCCGAACCTCGGCCGTCCTTCCGAGCCGAGGCCGGCCGCCTCGGTGGTATTGCTTCGACGTGGCGGCAAACATGCGGATCGGGCGCTCGAGGTGCTGCTGCTGAAGCGGACCGGCAAGGCACGGTTCATGCCCAATGTCTGGGTCTTTCCGGGCGGCGCGGTGGATGACGCCGACGGTGAAGACGAAGCCCGTTTCAAGGTCTGCGCGTTGCGCGAGCTGAAGGAGGAGGCGGGAATTGCCCTGCCGGCCGACGAGGAGCTGGTTCTGTTCTCCCGCTGGATCACGCCTGAGGTCGTATCTCGGCGCTTTGATGCCTGGTTCTTCCTCGCTCTGGCCCCGGCTCACACGCCGCCAAAGGCGGATGGGGTCGAGACGGTCGACGCGGGCTGGTTCGAGCCGGCAAGCGCGCTCGAGATGCAGGCCGCGGGCGAGATCGTCCTCGCCTTCCCGACGATCAAACAGCTCGAAGCGCTGTTGCCGTTCCGAACCTCCGACGAGGCGCTCGCGGCGCATCGCGATGCTGAGGTCCAGCCGATCCAGCCAAAGGTGATCGGCACCGCAGAGGACAACCGGGTCGTCCTGCCGGGCGATCCCGACTATCCCGCCTGACCCTCGAACACGCTCCGTCGGCAGGAAGCAAAAGCAGCTCGAGCCAGCGTGCCGACTCGGTCATATGGCGGGAAATTGCTCCAAACCGGCGTGCCACGGGCCGGGCGGATAGGTGTGTATGCCGCTCTCCTCCATCTCCCCCTGCAGGCGCCTGAAGAGCTGGCCGGCGTTTTTCAGTGCAGCTTTCAGCTCTTCCTCGCTGCGCTCGCGCAGGCGCCAGAGGAACCAGAGCTGACGATCGTTGACGCCAAAGTCGATCTCGCCGGTCATCGTCGTCGTCCAGGCCAGGAAGCCCGGGCTGAACAGCTCCCGCAGCGCGACCGGGTCGTACTCTCGCGGCACCGTCGCCTGGAAGCGATTGTTGAACTCGATCGACTCGAACTCGACCTTGCTGGCGAAGCGCTGCGTGACCAACTCGTGGCCCTCGATCGACTCGACGTTGAAGGCGGGAACGACGCGCGCCAAATCCGGCATGTGCGCCTTGGCAAGGATCGCGGTGGGCAACGCCGCCTTGCTGAAGAGCCCACCGACTTCCTTTTCGTCGGCGTCGCAGGAGGAGCCCCAGAAGCCTTCGACGAGCTGTCCGGTGAGGCGATTGGCGCCGCCGACACAGAGCGCCACCGGTCCGTCCTTGGGATTGATTCCCCCGACGGGCTCGTATTTGAGCTCGCGTCGCTGGCCGTAGTTCTGGACCGCTTCCGCCCAGGCTTCGGCTTCCTGCTTGGCGCTCATCCACCGATCCTATGTTTCCGCTGCCTGAGCGTGGTCTAGGATGCGCTTATGACTATCGCCATCATCGTGGTGGTCGCGATCATCGTCATCGCGGTCCTCTACTACATCGGTAAGCGCAACGCGATCATCGGCGCCCGCAACCGGGTCGACGAGTCGTGGAGCGGAATCGACGTGCAACTGAAGCGGCGTCACGATCTCGTGCCAAACCTGGTCGAGACGGTCAAGGGCTACGCCGAGCACGAGAGCCAGACCTTCGAGAAGACCACCCAGGCACGGGCCGAGGCGATGGCGGCCCAGAGCGTCGAGGACACCGCCAAGGCCGAGCAGAAACTGACCCAGGCGCTGGCCGACGTGCGCGCCGTCGCGGAGAACTACCCGACCCTGCGCGCCACCGAGAACTTCCAGCAGCTCAGCCGCAACCTCGCCGAGCTCGAGGACGAGATTCAGGCCTCACGGCGGATCTACAACTCCAACGTGCAGTCCTACAACACCTCGATCGAACAGTTCCCGGGCTCGATCATCGCCGATCAGGGCAGCTTCACCAAACGCGAGTTCTTCGAGATCGAGAATGCCGCCGACCGCGAGCCGGTATCGGTCAGCTTCAGCAAAGACTGAGTCTCTAAGCTTTTCCCTATGACGACGGCCACCGAGCAAACGCTGTGGATCTGCGAGAGCTGCGGCTTTATCTACGATCCCGCGATCGGCGACCCGGACGGCGGAATTCCGCCTGGAACGAAGTTCGAGGACATCCCCAAGGACTGGTTCTGCCCGGTCTGCGGCGCCAGGACTTCTGACTTTCGCCCGCTGGAGCCCGGGGAGGCATAAGGAAGCCTTGCCCACCGCCCGCGGCCGACGCGGAAGGGAGTGAGCGAGCCAGCCGGTGATGATGAGCGCGGACGAGCGAGAGCAGAGCACGCGGGCGGAATTTGATTTCGACTGGTTGGTGGTTGGCTCCGGGTTCGGGGGCTCGGTCTCGGCGCTGAGACTTGCCGAGAAGGGGTACTCGGTGGCGGTTCTGGAGTGCGGCAGCCGCTTCCGGGACGAGGACTTCGCCGAGTCGACCCTGCGCCAGCCGCGCCGTTACTTCTGGGCGCCGAAGCTCGGCATGCGAGGGATCCTTCGCATGACCTTCTTCAAGGACGTCTTCGTCGTCTCCGGCAGCGGCGTCGGCGGCGGGTCCCTCGGTTACGCCAACACCCTCTACCGGGCGCGTCCGGCGTTCTTCAAGGACCGCCAATGGGCCGATCTTGGCGACTGGAAGTCCGAGCTCAAGCCCCACTACGAGACCGCGGAACGGATGCTCGGCGTGGTCGAGTACGAGGGCATGGGCGCGGCCGACAAGCTGTTGAAGGAATACGGCGAGGAGATCGGTGTCGGCGAGACCTTCACCAACACGCGCGTCGGCGTCTTCTTCGACAAGCCTGGAGTTGAGGTTTCCGACCCCTTCTTCGGTGGCGAGGGGCCCACGCGCACGGGCTGCATGCGCTGCGGCAGCTGCATGGTCGGCTGCCGACACGGAGCGAAGAACACGCTGGTCAAGAACTACCTCTGGTTCGCCGAGAAGCTCGGGGTCAGGATCGAGCCGGAGCGGCAGGTGACGGAGATAAGGCCCCTTGGCGCCGCAGATGGCTCCGATGGCTACGCAGTGACCAGCGAGCGCTCCGGCGCCTGGCTGCGCAAGCAGCGCCGCACGACGACCGCGCGCGGCGTAGTCGTTGCCGCCGGCGCCCTCGGCACCAACAACCTTCTCGCCAACTGCCGCCACAGCGGCGCCCTGCCGCGCCTCTCGACCCGGATCGGCGACATCATCCGGACCAACTCCGAGTCGATCCAGTCGGTTACCGCGATGGACGACGAGCGGGATTTCAGCCGTTCGGTCGCGATCACCTCCAGCATCTATCCCGACCCCGACACCCACATCGAGGTCGTCACCTACGGGGAAGCGGGCGACGCGATGAGCGGCACCTTCACCGCGATGACCGGCCCCGGCACGAGGGTAACGAGGCCGCTGAAGTGGATCGTCGCGATGCTGCGCCATCCGTGGCAGACGCTGCGGATGCGGATCCCCTACCGCTGGTCGAGGCGGACCGTGATCCTGCTGGTGATGCAGACGGTCGACGCGGCGATGAAGCTGCAGCCGAAGCGCAAGCTGTTCGGAGGCGGCGTGCGATTGCAGACCGCGCAGGACCCGGATCGCCCGAACCCGATCTACCTTCCGGCGGCGGCGCAGGCGGCCCGCTGGTTTGCCCAGAAGACCGGCGGCACCGCCCAGAGCGCGCTCACCGAGTCGATCCAGAACGTGCCAACCACCGCCCATATCCTCGGCGGCGCCGTGATCGGCGCCGATCCGCAGAGCGGTGTCGTGGACGCCGCCAACCGCGTCTTCGGCTACGAAAACCTGCTGGTCACCGACGGTGCCTCGATCCCGGCAAACCCCGGCGTCAACCCAAGCCTGACGATCACCGCCAAGGCCGAGCACGCGATGAGCCTGATCCCGCCCAAGGACGGGGTGGAACCAGGGCACCTGCCAGAGGCGGCAAGGCCGGCGAACGTCGGGGGTGGGTCCCCGGGCCGGCCTTCGGCCGGGAGTTCCCGGGGGCCCGCCCCCGACGCCCTGACGGTCTCCCCGCCGAAGTAGGTCTTGGTCAGCCCGCCTCGGCGAGGCGCTGAGCTACGTAGTCCCAGTTGACGACGTTCCAAAATGCGTCGATGTAGTCCGGGCGCTTGTTTTGGTATTTGAGGTAGTAGGCGTGCTCCCAGACGTCGCAGCCAAGCAGCGGCACGCTGCCGTCGGAAAGCGGAGAGTCCTGGTTCGGGGTCGAGACGACGGCCAGCCCGGAGTTGTCCTTGACCAGCCAGGCCCAGCCCGAGCCGAAGCGGGCAATGCCGGAGTTCTTGAACTCTTCCTTGAAGGAATCGAAGGAGCCGAATGTCTCGCCGATCGCCGAGCCGAGGTCGCCGTTCGGCTCGCCGCCGCCATCGGGACTGAGCATCTGCCAGAAGAGGCTGTGGTTGTAGTGGCCCCCCGCGTTGTTGCGGACCGGGGCCTGCTTGTCACCGGGAAGGCTGGAGAGATTTCGCAGCACGTCCTCGACATCGCGATCGGCCCACTCGGTGCCCTCCAGCGCCGCGTTGGCTTTGTCGACGTAGGCCTGGTGGTGCTTGTCATGGTGTACCCGCATCGTCGCCTCGTCGATGTGAGGCTCGAGGGCGTCGTACGGGTAGGGAAGGTCGGGAACCGAAAAGGCCATCTGGCGTCTCCTTGGTCGATAGTCGAAGTCCGCTCGGGAGCCTAACGCTGCCGCGCCTCCGGCAGCCCCGCGAGTGCCGCCGCCCGACCGGACGAAATGCATAAACGGATCGCGAGCGGGTACAGGCCGGTTGGGATGAGCGATTCCGACCCTAAGATGGAGACGATCGAGACCCGCGTGCCTTCGCGGCTCGACCGCCTGCCGTGGTCCAACTTCCACTGGATGATCGTGATCGGCCTCGGCACCGTCTGGATCCTCGACGGGCTCGAGGTGACGATCGTCGGCAGCATCGGCCAGCGGCTGACCGAAAAAGGCAGTGGCATCGTCCTCGACGCGAGCCAGATTGGCACGGCCGCCGCTTTCTACGTCGCCGGTGCTTGCCTCGGCGCGCTGTTCTTCGGCCAGCTCACGGACCGCTTCGGGCGAAAGAAGCTGTTCCTGCTCACACTCGGCGTCTACGTCCTCGCCACGATCGCCACCGCCTTCTCCTTCAGCGCTTGGTACTTCTTCGCCGCCCGCTTCTTCACTGGCGCCGGCATCGGTGGCGAGTACGCGGCGATCAACTCGGCGATCGACGAGCTGATCCCGGCTCGGCTGCGCGGCAGGGTCGACCTAATGATCAACGGCAGCTTCTGGATCGGTGCCGCAGGCGGCGCCGTCGCTTCGATCGCCCTGCTCGACACGGCGCTCTTCGCCGCCGACGTTGGCTGGCGTCTGGCGTTTGGAATCGGCGCCCTGCTGGGCGTCGGCATCCTCCTGGTCCGCCGCAATGTTCCCGAGAGCCCGCGCTGGCTCTTCATCCACGGGCGCGACGACGAGGCCGAGGAGATCGTCGGCGACATCGAGGAGGCGATCGAAGAGGAGAAGGGCGAAGAGCTGCCCCAGCCAGACGACAGCATCAGGGTCAAGCCGAGGGAGCGCATCTCATTCCGCGAGATCGCTCAGACCGCGATCTCGAAATACCCGCGTCGCACTGCCCTTGGCCTGGCGCTCTTCGTCGGGCAAGCGTTCATGTACAACGCGGTCACCTTCGATCTGGGCACCCTGCTGGGCGAATTCTTCAACGTCTCCTCGGGCAGCGTGCCGTTCTACCTCGCCCTCTTCGGCGTCTCCAACTTCCTCGGTCCCTTCACCCTCGGCCGCCTCTTCGACACCGTTGGACGCAAGCCGATGGTCACCGCCACCTATTTGGGATCCTCCGCCTTGACCGTGGTGCTCGCAGTCCTGCTGCTCGGCAACTCGCTGACCACCTGGACCTTCATGGCCTTGGTGCTGGCAATCTTCTTCATCGCTTCCGCGGGGGCCAGCTCCGCCTACCTGACTGTCAGTGAGATCTTCCCGATGGAGACGCGGGCCCTCTCGATCGCCTTCTTCTATGCCGCTGGCACCGCGGCCGGTGGCATTGCGGGACCGTTGCTCTTCGGCCATTTCATCGCCAGTGGCAGCCAGGATCAGGTCGCGACAGGCTTCTTCATCGGTGCCGCCGTCATGGCGATCGGCGGGATTGCCGAGCTGCTCTTCGGGGTCAAAGCGGAGCGTCGGCAACTGGAGGACATCGCTGAACCGCTCACAGCGGAAGGAGTGCGCCAGGATGGGAAGGATCAGCATGACCGCCGTCGAGAGCATCACCCCGCCGGGCGCTACCGCCTCGGTCGGGGCAGCCACAGCTCCCCGCCGGGATTGCCCAACTGGCCACCTCGTTAGCCCTGCTAGCGTGTTCCTCGAAGGGGCCTGCACGGCTTGCATGAGGCTCGAGGACGGCAATAATTCCATCGGGGAAAACTCCCTGATATGAGAGCCAATGGCAGCTAAGCGCACTACAGACGAGACCGACTCAGCCGCCCGCTCGCCGGGTTCGAACGAGCACCTGGCCGGCGAACACGATCTCTGGGAGCGCTTTGCCCGCGACCATGACCCTGTCATTCGCGAGGAGCTGGTGCGGCGCAACATGGCTTTTGCCAAGCGTCTGGCGCTGCGCTATCGGGGCGCCAGCGAGTCTTTCGACGACCTGCTTCAGGTCGCCAACCTCGGCCTGCTCAACGCGGTAGATCGCTTCGACCCCGATCGCGGCATCCCCTTCACCGCCTTCGCCTCACCGACGATCCTCGGTGAGCTGAAGCGCCACTTCCGCGACCGCGTCTGGACGGTGCGGGTGCCGCGTGGGCTGCACGACCGCATGGCCGAAGTCGACAAGGCAATCACCGAGCTGACCAAGCAACTGCAGCGCTCGCCGTCAGTTGGCGAAATCGCCGAGCGCCTTGGCCTGGAGGAAACGGATGTGCTCGAGGTACTCGAGGCCAACCACAATCGTCGCCCTCTCTCGCTCGACCGCCCACCTGGGGGCGAGGACTCCGATGAGGCGCCGCCCTCGGAATGGATCGGCGACGAGGACGAGCGCTTCGAGCTGGTCGAGGGAAGGATCGCCCTCGATGCCGCCTTGCCCTACCTGGAGGAGCGCGAGCGCATCGTCCTGCGCCTGCGTTTCGTCGAGGACATGACCCAGTCGCAGATTGCCGAGCAGATAGGCCATTCGCAGATGCACGTATCGCGCATCCTCCGACGCGCGCTCAGCCGCATCCGCGAACGGATCGAGGAGGAACGAGGCCTCGAGGGAAGCGACTAAGCGCTCGGCAGACCGGCGAAACGGACTATCAGGTAGTCCCCGTCGTCAGACTCTTCAACGACGAATTCGTCGGCAAGCGCCTCCAGCGAGCCTCCCACCTCGGGAACGTCGAGGTCGCGACGGATTTCGGCAGCGGCGCCCTTTTCCATCGGTCCGAGGCGCAGCTCGAGCCCTTCCTCGCTCTCGCCGAGGTCGAGCCGCACGCAGCCGTCGACAAAGCGCCCGGGCGCCGCGCCGGCGATCGCATCGGTGATCAGGACGGCGTCGGAGACACGATCGACGGAGAGATCGCGACGCGCAGCGAGGGCGCCAACCATTCGCGCCAACACGGGCTCGAGCAGCTCGGCGCGGCCAACGGCGATCTGGGTGCCGGCGACATCAGGAAGCGGGGCCTTTTCGAGCGCTCCATCCGAATTGCCGGCGCTCCCGTCCCGAAGCGGCAACCGCATCATCACTTCGGTGCCACGGTCGAGGCCACCGGAGATGCTGAAGCTCCGGGAGAGGGCAGCGATCAGGGTCAGGCCGAGTTTGAGGCTGGCCCGCTCAGTCTCGGCTTGCGGGCTGATTCCGGAGCCACTGTCACTGACGGTCACCGTCAGGCCATCGCTGTCTGGCTCCGCTTCGACCATCAGCGGGCCGGCCTTACCAGGGTAGGCGTGGACGACAACGTTCATACAGGCCTCCGTCACCACCGTCTTGAGGTCGGCGACGCCGGTTTCGTCCATTCCGATCTGCTCGGCGAGCCCCGCCAGGGCGTGTCGAACCACCGCGACGTTCTCCGCCCTCGCGGGGAGCCTCATGTAAAGCCCTTTTGGCTTCTCGCTGATGGTGGGACTGTCTGCCATTGACTGCTGTTCGGCTGGGGAACGTCTCCCCGCGGCTGAGCATAACTGTGTCGTCCTCCTCGCCACCCCCTACCCGAGGCATGGGTCCGCAAACCGTGGCCGCCGCGATCGTCGGGCCAAGTGGCTTACGTGTCGTGCGAGCGGGTAGCTGCCTGTCGATGCCAGCACCTCGCCGGAGATTGCCTCGCGAGCTCTTCGAGACGCGGAGCCACTCCTGGCAAGAGGTCGGCCTCGGACATGAGCTCGAGGCACAGGCGCCGGGTCGCGCTCTGGGTGGACTTCTAGTCGCCCTGCTGACGATCGGGGCCGTTCTGGTCCTCTATCACCGGCGTCACGAGCTGCTGCCGAGCTATGGGCCCTGGGTGCGAGCGGCGACCGTGGTGATCTTGATCATCGCCGGCTCCGCCGGCAGCCACTGGCTGGTGCGCTGGATCTCTCCCCGCCTTTTCCGCCGCGTCGACCCGGCAACCGCCGGCACGGCGGGCTTCCTGATCCGCCTCTTCGCGATGGCCACGGTGGTTGTCGTGGCCCTCCGAATCGCCGGCGTCACGACTGCCACACTGGCCGTCGGCGGCGCTTTTACGGCGATCCTCCTCGGGCTTGCGGCCCAGCAGACGCTTGGCAGCCTTTTTGCCGGCATCGTCCTGCAGAGCACCCGACCCTTCCGGGTCGGCGAAAGGGTGCGCCTCGTCGGCGGTGCGCTCGCCGGCTCTATCGAGGGCACGGTCAGCTCCCTGGGACTCTTCTACGCGACCTTGGTCCAAGGGGCCGATCGACTGCAGGTCCCAAACAGCGTCTTGATCAGCCTGGTGGTCGTGCCGCTGCGCGAGCCGCCGAAAGTCGACGTTCGGGCTCGCTTCTCGGTCGAGGCCAGTCCGCGGCGGATCGAGGAGCAACTGCTCAGCTCGATCCGCATCCCAACCCGCAACGCGCCGGATGTCGCCTTGGAGGAAGTCGATGAGGATGGCGTGGTGCTGCGGATCAGCGCGACCCCGCTGCGGCCTGACGACGGCTCACAGCTCGCCGAGGAAGTACTCGACGCGCTGCGCCACGCTCCGGAGGCGTCCGCTACCGAACACTCCTTCTGAGCGCCCTCGCTCAGGCGGCAGCGCCATCGAAGCGCGAGAGCGCCTCGGCAGGATCGACGAAGACCTCGCCGCGAACAAAGAGGCCGTCTTCGACGTTCCAGATCCAGCCGACCGGCATGTCGCGGATGCCGAGCTCCCGGCTGCGCACGTAGACACGGCCGGAGGCGAGCAAGCAGTTTCCCTGCCGCTCCACCGTGCCGAGCGTGATCAAGAGCGATTCCCAGATACGTTCGACGTCGTCGAGGTATTCCCGCAGGCCGTCAGGGCCCCTGTAGGGAACCTTGTGTCCAACTTCGCTGCCCGTGACCGTGTGGAACTCCATCTCCGGGGCGCAGAGCGAAACGATCGCCACTGCATCGCGCTGGTTAAAGGCATGGAAAAGACGGCCTACGAGGGCTTCATAGGCCTCATCCACCGCCCTGCCGGGGGAGTTCGTGGGCGAGCTATCCACCGTCAGAGACCGATCGGCGCCGGAACGTGTGAGCACCAGGATCGCCACGTCGTCTTCAAGTGCGCCGGCGGTGAAGCCGTGCAGCGCCCCCTCGAGCCGCTGCACGGCAATTGCCGGATTGGTGGCTCCAGCGAGCTCCGCCCGCAGCCGCTCCTCGCCGAAGCGGCCCTGATCGCCCACCGCCTCGATGATCCCGTCCGTCACCAGGACGAGCTGCCGGCCGGGGTCGAAGGAGGCCTCCTCGATCTCCCACTCGACGTCGGGGAAAGCACCGAGCACAGGGTCGGAGCCGACCACCTCGGTGACAGCGTCGCCGTCGACCAACAGCGGCGGGGGATGGCCGGCAACCGCGATGCGTACCGGCTGCTCGGGGTCTTCAGTGAGGACCAGCGCGGCGACGCTGCAGAGCGCTGTGCCGCCGCGGGCAAGCAGGGCGCGGTTGAGCGTGGCGAGTGCAACCTGAGGGTCGTTGGTGAGAACCGCCGCGGTGCGAAGGGTGTATCGGGCCAGGGCGGTGATCGAAGCGGCCTCGGCGCCGCGGCCGGTGACGTCGCCGATCACCAACATCCAGCCACCCGGGACGCGAAAGGTGTCGTAGAAGTCACCACCGACCTCGTTCTCTGCCCCGGCGGGACGGTACATCGCGGCCAGGGACCAACCTGGCACGTGCGGCAGTGGCGGCGGCAGGAGGCCATGCTGCAGCGTCTCGGCGATCTCGGCCCGTTCGCGCTCGGCCCGCTCGAGGTCGGCAAAAAGGCCGGCGTTGTCGAGGGCAAGGGCGACGCGGCCGGAGAGAATCCAAGCGAAATGCGCATCGCTGCGCCGGTAGCGCCTGCCCGACCAGGCGACGCCGAGGGTCAGGGCACCCTTGACCCGCCCCCTCGCTTGCAGGGCGAGGGTAATCGCCGAGCGGACCCCGATCCCGCGCAAAAACTCGAGGTCGGGGCCATCGTCATGGGCGAGCGCGCGCAGCTCTTGCTCCGACATTCGCTCGATGAACTGCGGATCGAGAGAATTCTCGTTGTCCCCCTTGAGCATCCGTTCAGGGATCGAGGGCTCGCGCCCCCGCAGTCCGTGCTCGACCTCGGCCTCGGCTCCCGGCGCGGCACGCACCGCAACCCGCCGGGCACGATCGTCCTCGATCACGTCAATAACGCAGAAGTCGGCGATCTCGGGAACGAGGACGTCGCAGATTGCCTCGAGCGTCTCCTCCAGGGAACCGGCGGCTTCGGAGGCCCGCGCAACCTCGCCGAGGATCTCGAAGCGATGATGCGCCGCCCGGCCGCGCATCAGCAGAACCGCAAGCCAGCCACAGAGCCCGGCAAGCGCAACCGCCATTGCGGATATAACGATCCAGTCCATTCCTCCCGGCCGGACAGTAATAGGCGCTGGTCCACAAGTCCATAGCTACTCTGAGGGGCGCCGCGCGCTGTTCAGACAAGTGGCGGTCTCACGCGGGCTCAGCGCGCGAAGGGATCGACTCTACGGGCCGTTGCGCAGCGCCCGAGCGGAAGCACGTGGCACGGTTGCGGCATCGCCCCCCGTCCAGGCGTTGAAGCGGTACCAAGAGGGCTTTGCTTCGCGGCCGCCGGTGAGCAGGCCGGCAGAGTCGCAGAACTGGCATGAGCCTGCCTGGTCGGTCCAGGAGAACCACCAGGTGCCGCCGATCTTCCAGCGCTGCCGATTGTTTGCCAGCAGCGAAAACGCGGTGTCCAGCTCGCGGGCCTGCCCCTGCGGACCGCGCTCCCAGCGCGACTCGAACGAATCGGAACCCCAGCCCATCTCGGTCACGTAAAGCGGCGTCGCCCTGTCGCCGTGGACGCTCATCACCCGCCGCAGGTTTTCGATCTCGCCCTGCATCGCTTTGGCGGCCGCCACGTACGGGTGCAGGGCCACGCCGTCGAAGTAGCGCTTGATCCCGTGGACCCGATACAGCTGCGAGAGAAAGATCCCCGACTGGACGTTGGGCGGGGTCTGCAGGGGTCGACCGAAGAGCCCGCCGAGGATCACAGTCGAGCCGGGGTCGGCGCGGTGCAGGAGGCGGCCGGAGATTTCGATCAGCCGGGCAAAGCGCGTCGGATCAGGTTCAGGGGAGAAGGTGATGATGTTCTCCTCGTTCCAGATTTCCCACTGGCGGACGGGAAGCTGAGGCAAGTCGCGGTTTTCACGCCAGAAGCTGCCCCGAGGCCCGTAGCGGTAGACGGCGTCATGGAGGAAGCGGACCCACTCCCGGCGCTGCCACGCAGTTGCCACCGGCTCGGCGCCAAGCCGGGGCAAAACCCATCCCGGCGCACCCCAGACGAAGGGGAAGACGCTCATCCCGTGTTTCGCGGCCAGCGTCACCTGTTTGTCGAATGCATCCCAATCCGGTTCGAAGCGTTCGCTGACGTTGGGCTCGATATACGCCCAGTTCATCGGCAGGCGCACGCTCGTGATGCCGGCCAGTTCCATCAATTCGTAGTCCTCGCCGTTGGTTTCGCCCTGCGGCGAGATGCCGATGAATCCGTGCGGTGCCGCGACGACCAGCGCCGACCCGGCCATGGTCGGCGTCAGCGCCAGCAGCGCCACGATCAGCGGGAGGAGGAGGAATCTGCGCATGGGTGCCCACATTGACCCTCCCGGCGGGCGAAAGTCGCGGATGCCAGTGCGGAGAGGACTCATCGGGGCGCCCGGATTTGAACCGGGGACCTCACCGACCCGAACGGTGCGCGCTACCAGGCTGCGCCACGCCCCGAGAGGCGGCGATTATCCCAGACCGGAGCTGGAACTACTGCACGGCTTCGATCGCGGTCTCGATCTGGCTCAAGCCTGGGCCGTCTTGGAGGGTGCGGGTCCCCCCCGGGCCGTTGACGATCGCCGCCTGGCCGGTGCGAATGCCGAGCTCGGTGCCGAGTTCGTCGTCGCTTTCGAGCTGCCTGTTGATCGAACCGTCCGAGCCGCCGTGGTCTTCGAGGTAACCCAGCCATTCGGGCTCGTTGAGTTCCTCGATCCCGCCCGCCACCGAGTCGAGGTAGTCCTGGTCGATGCCAAAGCGTTCGGCCTCGCTCTGATTGCGGAAGAAGAGATAGGTGTACTGCCAGCCGTAGCCCTGTGCAGCCGCCGCTTCTGCGCCGTAGAAGCCAAGCTCCTGTGGGCTTTCGCTGACCGAGTAGTGCCGGTAGAGCAGCTGCACGTCGCCCGGCCGCACATAACCGTCGACCAAGCCGGGAATCGTGCTGAGAAAGTCGTCACGGCAGCTCGAGCACTGCAGATCGTTGAAGATCTGGATCGAAACCGGTGCATCGGAGGAACCGAGCCGGTCGCCTTCCTGCGGCACGCCACCGAAAATTTCCTGCGCTTCGGCGATGCCGGCAAGGCGAACGACGTCGCGGCCCGCTTTTTGGGTGGCGATGTTGACGATCGCGTAGCCGAGCGCGGCCATCGCAAGGGCAAGACCTAGAATCACCCAGATCCGGCCGCGCCGAGGGATCGGCACGGCGACCGGCTCGGCACCTTGATCGGGGGTCGCGGTGGGCACCACCTCATTATCGCGACTCGGCATACGGGGTTCCCGCCACACCCTTGCCGATCCGTTTGACACGTCCGCCACAAAGGGTAAATATCTGCCTACCCAATTTCAACGACCTGGGAGGTCTGCCGTGGCCAATCACCTCACCCCGTCCGAGCTTGCCGAGGAACTTCACATGAAGCGGCAGGAGGTGATCGGCAGATGCGTGCAGATGGGCGTGCCGATCTTCCACGGCCGTATCGACAAGTCGCTCTTCCAGAGCTCGCTGCGCAGCAGCCCCGTCCAGGGCCAACCGCAGCAGGCTCGCCCCAGCTGACTCTTAACTAGACTCCTTCCCCGCATGGAGCGGGGAACCAAATCGGCCACACTGGCGGACCTGCTGCCGCTCTCCGCCAAGCTCTATGGCAACGCCCCGGCCGTCCGCTTCAAGCAGGGCGATCAATGGGTCGATCGCAGCTTCGACCAAGTGTTGGAGACGGTTCGCTCGCTCTCCCTTGGCCTGATCGATCTCGGCGTCGAGAAGGGCGACAAGGTCTCGATCCTCGCCAACACCCGCGCCGAGTGGACCTACTTCGACTTTGCCGCACTCTCGGCCGGTGCCGTCGTCGTGCCGATTTACCAGACCAACTCACCCGAGGAGTGCCAGTACGTGCTGGAGAACTCCGACGCCAAGATCGTTGTGGTTGAGGACGAGGAACAGATGGAGAAGATCCGCGCCATCCGCAATCAGCTGCCGCTGCTCGAGCAGGTCGTACGGATGACCGGCTCCAGCGTGGATGCGATCTCGCTCGAGGACCTGGCCACGCAGGGCAACTCGCGTGACGCAGGCGAGTGGGAGGCGCGCTGGAGATCCGTCACGTCAGCTGACATCTGCACCTTCATCTACACCTCCGGCACCACAGGGCCGCCCAAGGGCTGTGTGATCAGTCACGGTAACTACCGAGCAATGCTCGACATGGTGAATCAGGCCAGTGTGGTCGAGAACGAAGACCTCACCTACCTCTATCTCCCCCTGGCTCACTCCTTCGCACTACTCATCCAGTTCGGCAGCTTCGATCTCGGCGCCACCCTCGCCTACTGGGAGCGCGACCCGCAGAAGATCCTCGCCAATCTGGCCGAGTTGAAGCCGACCTACTTTCCCTCAGTCCCGCGCATCTTCGAGAAGATCTACGCCGCCGCGAGCAGCGGCGTGGAGAAAGAGGGCGGCCTCAAGAAGGCGATCTTCAACTGGTCGATCGAGACCGGCAAGAAGATGCGCAACGCCGAACGGGCGGGTCGCCGACCAGGATTTCTGCTCCGCAAGAGCTACGAGTTCGCCGACAAGCAGGTGCTCTCGAAGATTCGCGGCCTCTTCGGCGGCAACTTGCGCCTCGCCGTCTCCGGCGCCGCTCCTATCAGTCCTGAGATCCTGCGCTTCTTCGACGCCGCCGGCGTCCTCGTGCTCGAGGGATGGGGCATGACCGAGACCTCCACCGCGGCGACGATCTCTTCGCCTGAGGACTTCAAGGTCGGCACTATCGGCAAGCCGTTCCCGGGCTGCGAGGTAAAAGTCGCCGATGACGGTGAGATTCTCGTCAAGGGACCCAACGTCTTCCAGGGCTATTACAAGAACGAGGAGGCGACCCGCGAGGCGATCGTCGACGGCTGGCTGCACACCGGCGACATCGGCGAGATCGATTCCGACGGATTCATCAAGATCACCGGCCGCAAGAAGGACATCATCATCACTGCGGGCGGCAAGAACATCACCCCGGCCAACCTCGAGAACGAAATCAAGCAGCACCCCCTGGTCTCACAGTGCGTCGTCGTCGGCGACCGCAAGCCCTATCTGGTCGCCTTGGTAACGCTCGACCCTGAAGACGCGGTCGCCTATGCCAGGGAGCACGGCCTGCCCGAGGACCCCGCCCAGCTAGCGAAAGACCCCGGCGTGCGAAAAGCGATCGAGGCCCACGTCGACACGATCAACGCGAAGTTCGCCCGGGTGGAGCAGGTCAAGAAGGTGGCGATCCTGCCACGTGACCTCTCTCAGGAATCAGGCGAGTTGACGCCAACGCTGAAGGTCAAGCGGGCCGTCGTGGCCAGCAAGCACGAGCACGAGATCGAGAAGCTCTACGCGAGCTGAGGTGGCGGGGAAGTTTGTTGGCCGTCGCGAACCCGGCCGGGCGTGACTAGGACGCCTCGCCGGACTGACGCAACAGCGTCGCGGTGGTCTGCTCGAGCACCCGCCGCCAAGTCGAGTTTTGCTCGGGCTCCTCTTCGGAGGCCCGCTCGACGACGCGGCGCACCCGGCGCTCGGATATCTCGAGGCCGTGGCGCTCGGCGATCTCCTTGAAGCGGTCGTAGTCCTCAGCCAGCGTGGCGGTGACCGATTCGAAGCCGTGGCGGGCGATTTTCAGTCGGCGCGAGTAATCCATGATCGGCGTCCCGAACATCAGCTCGTCGTTGGGCTGCGGCTCGACCAGAATGATGTCGACACCGGGATAGCGCTCTTTCCAAGCCTCAACCGCCTGATGCAATCGGGCGTGGGCGATCAGGCGGAAGGTCTGGTTGGCGATTGCGGGCAGGCCCATGTCGGAGACGCGGCGCACCCGCGTGCCGAAGACCGTCGGAATCGTCTTCTTGAAGTCGTTGACGTAGGGGACGAGGGGGTTGACGACGACGATGAATTTGGCGCCCTTTTCAACCGCAATGTCGACATTGGTGGTGGAGCGAATGCCGCCGTCGACCAGTTGGCGGCCCTTGAGGTCGACCGGCTTGTAGACGAGCGGCAGCGTGGTCGAGCACTGCACCGCCTTGGAGACCGGCACGTCCTGCCAGCCCGGCTCCCCAAAGACGATCCGCTCGCAGGTATCGAGGTCGGTGGCGGTCAGGTACAGCTCTTTGTCGAGCAGGCGGAAGTCGTCGACTCGTCCATCTTCGGAGAGTGCGGCGGCCATGTAATTGGCGATTCCGCTTCCCGAGTAGAACCCGGTCGGCAATGCCTCGGCGAGGCCGACGCCGACGTCCATCGCCGAAAAGCGCCCCATTCGCACCAGGCTGCGAGCCAGCTCGAGCGTCCGCAGCGGCAGCATCGCCGACTTCTCGAGGAAACCGAGGTAGTTGGGCCTCAGCACCCTGCCGAGGTCGAGGTCCTCGAGCTCGGACGGAATGCGCCGGTTGATCACCTGCATCATTTCGTCGGGGGTGACGTCGTTGGCGAGCATCGCGGCGACGAACGACCCGGCGCTGGTGCCGACGTACACATCGAAGTTGTTGACGGTGCTGTTGACCGCGAGCAGGTCGAGGGCGCGCAGGGCCCCGATCTCATAGACGCCGCCGGTGAAGCCACCGCCGCCGAGGACGAGAGCGGTCTTCGATGGGCGTTTACGGCTGCGGCGTCGCCGCGGTTGCGACTCTATGTCCACAACTTTGCCCATAAACATGCATTATCTCACTAGGTGAGGCGGACCCCTGCAACTTCGGCCGCGCTCTGTGCGCTGCTCGTGCTCCTTTTCTTCTCGACGGCGGCACACGCGGCCGGCCGCGGAGCCCTCTGCGCGAGCCTCAGGGCGCGCCTCTTGCACGGCGGCGGCAGCGCCAGCGGCCTTCTCGTCATCAACGGCGAAACGGGTACTCCGGTCTGCGCCCGTGCCGCCGGAAAGCCGCGCCCACTGGCGTCGAACATGAAGCTGTTTACGACGTCGACCGCACTTTCGCGACTCGGGCCGCAATCGCGAATTCCTACCGTGCTCAGCACGGACGGCGGAATCGATCGCAACGGTGTCCTCCACGGCAACCTCTACCTCGTCGGCGGCGGCGACCCGGCTCTCGCCACACCATCGTTCTACGGGCGCTTCCTGGGCGGTTTGGGCACGAATCTTTTTCTCTTGAAGCGACAGGTCCGCGAAGCCGGGATCAGCTCGGTGACGGGCCGACTCTACGCCGACGACAGCGTCTTCGACCGACTGCGCGGCGTCGCCGACTCCGGCTATGCGACCAGCTCTGAAATCGGTCCGCTTTCGGGGCTCGACTTCGACTCCGGCTACAGCAGCGCCAGCGCCAGCCGCTTTGCCACCGATCCCGCCGAAACCGCCGCGGCGACACTCGTCCAATCGCTGCGCGGGGCGGGTGTCCGCATCTCCGCCGACGTTGGGCTTGGCACGGCGCCGCCCTTCAGCACCGAGCTGGCCCGGATCGAATCACCGCCGCTTACCGAAATAGTCAACACCACTGACGTCTATTCCGACAACCACTTCGCCGAGATGCTGATCAAGCTGCT
>Ga0136846_1232039_pt1 | contig 22265 bp, 20 predicted proteins | sample HopSoiMetagenom2_FD_96841 | JGI IMG/M metagenome (GOLD analysis project Ga0136846, IMG submission 96841) | Grasslands soil microbial communities from Hopland, California, USA - 2 Assembly 2016 (version 4) | ecosystem: Environmental > Terrestrial > Soil > Grasslands | place: USA: Hopland... | reverse complement strand
TCATGGGGAGGGATTGGTCGGTCTTACTTCAGGATCTTGGAGACCACGCCGGAGCCCACGGTGCGGCCGCCTTCGCGGATGGCGAAGCGCAGGCCCTGGTCCATGGCGATCGGGGTGATCAGCTCCACCGTCAGCTCGGCGTTGTCGCCGGGCATGATCATCTCCACGCCTTCCTTCAGCCGGATGATCCCGGTCACGTCGGTGGTGCGGAAGTAGAACTGCGGACGGTAGTTGGTGAAGAACGGCGTGTGACGGCCGCCCTCGTCCTTGGTCAGGATATAGGCCTCGGCCAGGAACTCGGTGTGCGGGGTGATCGAGCCCGGCTTGCACAGCACCTGGCCGCGCTCCACGTCCTCGCGCTTGGTGCCGCGCAGCAGCACCCCCACGTTGTCGCCCGCCTGGCCCTGGTCCAGCAGCTTCCTGAACATCTCCACGCCCGTGCAGGTGGTCTTCTGCACCGGACGGATGCCCACGATCTCCACTTCCTCGCCGACCTTGACGATCCCCTTCTCGATCCGGCCGGTCACCACCGTGCCGCGGCCCGAGATCGAGAACACGTCTTCCACCGGCATCAGGAACGGCAGGTCCACCGGACGCTCCGGCTGCGGGATGTAGGTGTCCACCGCGGTCATCAGCTCGAGGATCTTGTCCTCGCCGATCTCCGGGCTCTTGCCCTCAACCGCCGCCAGGGCCGAGCCCTTCACGATCGGGATGTCGTCGCCCGGGAACTCGTAAGACGACAGAAGCTCACGGACTTCCATCTCCACGAGCTCCAAGAGCTCCTCGTCGTCGACCATGTCGACCTTGTTCATGAACACCACCAGCGCCGGCACGCCCACCTGGCGGGCCAGCAGGATGTGCTCGCGGGTCTGCGGCATCGGACCGTCCGCGGCCGACACCACCAGGATCGCGCCGTCCATCTGCGCCGCGCCCGTGATCATGTTCTTCACGTAGTCGGCGTGACCCGGGCAGTCCACGTGCGCGTAGTGACGGTTCTGCGTCTCGTACTCCACGTGCGCCGTGTTGATCGTGATCCCCCGCGCCTTCTCCTCAGGCGCCGCGTCAATATCCTCGTACTTCTTCGCCGTCGCCCCGCCCGACTTCGCCAGCACCATGGTGATCGCCGCCGTCAGCGTCGTCTTCCCATGGTCAACGTGACCGATCGTGCCGATGTTACAGTGCGGCTTGTTGCGTTCGAACTTCTCTTTGGCCATCAGGGTCCTGCCGGCGTTATCTAAACTTGCGCTTCAAGGAGCTGGAGCGGGTAGCGGGAATCGAACCCGCATCCTCAGCTTGGAAGGCTGCTGCACTACCATTGTGCTATACCCGCCCACAGCTGTTGTATGCGGGGCCGCCGCAACTCCTCAGTGATCCATCCGGCGCGTGGTGGGGGAAGAAGGACTCGAACCTTCGAAGCCATTACAGCAGCGGATTTACAGTCCGCCCCCTTTGCCACTCGGGACATTCCCCCAGCGCGCTTGGAGCCCGATCAGAGGTCCTTCGAAAAGGGCTTCCGCCTAGGGACACGAGGGGCGTAAAGCGCCAAGCCTACGGTCCAGAAGCGGCGGCCAGCCGAGGGGGCCCCAAATCGGAGCGCGTCTTATAGTGGCCTCGCCTACGGAACGCAACGACGCCCGGAAGGGTCGGAAATTCCGCCCCAAAGGCCCGCCAAAAGGCCCCGCCAGAGGACCCGCGAACGCGCCTGGCCCGGGGCGGCCCGACGCGCGGGCTGAGGGCCGCTCCGAACGGCGGCCCGCGGGGATCTCCGATGACTGGCTGTGGGGCTGGCACGCGGTGGAGGCCGCTTTGGCCAACCCGCGCCGGGGCGCACCGCAGCGACTCCTGGCGACGCCGGAGCGCGCCAGGCAGATCGAGGCGCGCTTCGGGCCGATGAAGGCGCTGGAGACCGCCGACAACCACCGGATCGGGCTCGCCCTGCCCCAGGGCGCCGTCCACCAGGGCGTGGCGCTGCGGCCCGCGCCGCTGGAGGACGTGGAGCTGGCGGACTTCGAGGCCCGGCCCGGCGCGGTGCTGCTGGTCCTCGACCAGGTCACCGATCCGCAGAACGTCGGCGCCATCCTGCGCTCGGCGGCGGCGTTCGGCGTCGCCGGGGTGATCCTGCAGGACCGCCACGCGCCCAAGCTGGCCGGCGCCCTGGCCAAGGCCGCGGCCGGCGCGGTCGAGAAGGTGCCGGTCGCCCATGTGGTGAACCTGTCGCGGGCGCTGGACGAGCTGACGAGCGCGGGCTGGCGGGCGGTCGGGCTGGCGGGCGAAGCCGAGCGCGGGCTCGCCGAGGTGCTGGACGGCGGCCCCACCGTCCTGGTGCTGGGCTCCGAGGGCGAGGGCCTGCGCCGCCTGGTGGCCGAGCATTGCGACGAACTGGCCAAGATCCCGATGCCGGGGGGATTCGAGAGCCTCAACGTCTCGGCCGCCGCGGCGATCGCGCTGTACGAGGCCGCCCGGCCGCGCGGCTGACAATCGCCGCCAAACCTGCGACCTACGGGCGAGGGCGGCGGGGAGCAGGACATGACGGGCGCGGACTTTCCGCAGCGGCTGCTGCTGGCGCTGAAGGCGCTGTCGCTGACCCGCGGACGCCTGGCGGCGGAGCTGGCGGTCGACAAGTCCGTGATCAGCCGCTGGCTCAGCGGGCGCCAGGCGCCGACCGGCGAGAACCTGGCGAACCTCACGGCGCTGGTCGCCGCGCGACGTCCCGGCTTCACCCTGCTCGACTGGGAGGTGGACCTGGAGGCCCTGGCGGCGCGGCTGGGGGTCGCGCCCGAGGCCGCGGCCGAGCCGTTCGGCGTCCTCGCCGGCTGGCTGCCCGAACCGGTCCTGCGCGAGGCGCACGCGCAGTCGGCCCTGCGGGGCGAGGCCTATGAGGGCCTGTGGCGCACCACCCGGCTCGCCATCGGCCAGCCCGGCCGCTTCATCCATGACCACGTCCTGATCCGGCGGGCCGAGAACGGCTTCCTCACCCATCGCCTGTGGGTGGAGGACATGCGATTCGAGGGCTGGACCTTCCCCACCCAGACCCAGCTGTTCTCCTTCAGCGCCGACGCCCGCTCGGGGATGTTCCACTTCTCGATCTGGAACGCAGTGCTGCGCCATCGCGCCGAGGTGCTGGACGGCCTCTCCCTGACGGTGCAGCGCGTGGGCGGCGGCTCGCCGGTGGCGGTGGCGGCCCTGATGGAGCGGTGCGGCGACCTGACCGGCGATCCGGCGGCCGACGATGCGACCTACGCACGGCTCGCTGCGGGCGATCCCCTGGCGCCCGAAGGCTCGATCCCGCAGGACCTGCGCGACCACCTGTTCCGCGACATCGGCCCCGCCGCCCTCGCGGCCGGGGGCATGGCGCTGCTGACCATGCCCTTCGCCCAGTCGTGGTCGCGCGGACCTCACCTCTGAAGGGGACGGCCCCGCCGGCGGAATCGCCCCTGAGGCGAACTCGCAACGACTCGCAACAGATCGAAGGCCGCCGCGCCTAGCCGCTCCTGGCCCGATCGCGAAGATCGCCCCAACACCGAATGGGGAGTATCCGATGAAGCTTGTTTCCGCAGCGGCCCTGGCCGGCGCGCTCGCGCTCAGCCTGTCGACGGCCGCCCACGCCGCGTTCCCGACGTTCTATACGGACGCCGGCCTGTTCAACATGCAGGGCTCGCTGGACCAGTCGACGAGTTTCGGGGGCTACAGCTCTGGCCTGACTCTGCTCGGCAACTCCAAGACCTTCGGCGACCTGACCCTGCAGGGCTATCCGCTAGCGGTCGTGGGGCCGGACTTCCCCTGGCACCCGATCGACAAGCTGATCACCAACGGCGACCCGAGCACCCTGACCAAGGGGATCATCAACAAGGCCGGCTACAACATGCTGGCCTTCAACATGGCCAACCTCGATGGCTACGGCGATCAGGTCTTCGTCCAGTTGCTCACCAACGTCACCACCTACGCCTACGGCCTCTATCCCGGCCCGGCGGCGGAAAACCTCAGCTTCTACGGTTTCGTCGTGCCGCAGGGGGAATACTTCCTGGGCTTCCAGATGAACCGCACGAACATCGACGGCAATTTCCAGGAGACGCCCGACGACCAGCGGTTCGGCCTCACCGACATCGAGCTCGGCGCGACGCCACCCAAGCTCTGCGACACGCGGGTGTGCGAAGGCGGCGGGGTTCCCGAGCCTTCGACCTGGGCTCTGACGATCCTGGGATTCGGCGCAGCGGGCGCAGCGTTGCGCCGGCGGCGCGCGCAGGCGGTCTGCTGAGACCGCCGGGCCTGGGCATCCCCCGAGCTCCTGCCCGGACCCTGGCCGACGGCCGGTGGTTGCTTGCAGCCGCCGGCCGCCTGCCGCATTGAGGTCGGATGCTCGTTCTTCCCTCCGCCGGCGCGGTCTCCGCCTTCTTCCAGGTGGTGCTGATCGACCTGGCGCTGGCCGGCGACAACGCCGTGGCCGTGGGCGTCTCGGCCGCGGGCCTGCCGCCCCACCAACGGCGCAAGGCCATCGTGCTGGGCATGGCCGCCGCGGCGGTGATGCTGATCCTCTTCGCCCTGGTGACCACCCAGCTCCTGAAGGTGGTCGGCCTGTCGGTGGCGGGCGGCTTCCTGCTGCTATGGGTCTGCTGGAAGATGTGGCGCGAACTGCGTGAGCAGGGGCGCGAGGAGAGCGCCGAGGGCGAGGCCGCACTCGAGGACGCCACCGGCGTTCCGATCGGCGCGCACGCCCGCAACGTCCCCAAGCCCAAGACCCTGCGCCAGGCCCTGGTGCAGATCCTGATCACCGACCTCGTCATGTCGCTGGACAATGTGCTGGCGGTGGCGGGCGCGGCGCGCGGACACCTGATGGTGCTGGCCCTGGGCCTGATGCTCTCCATCACCCTGACCGCCGTGGCGGCGAGCTGGATCGCGCGGCTGCTGCACCGCTTCCGCTGGATCGGTTACCTGGGGCTGGCCATCGTCTTCTACGTCTCGGTCCACATGATCTGGGAAGGCACGCGGACCGTGGCCGTGCAGACCGGCAGGGCCGACGCCTACAACCGCGTCATGCCGGAGCCGCTCGACATCAAGCCGGGCGAGAAGGTGCGTTAGGCGAGCCCGGTCTTCTTAAGAGGGACCGCCTGCCTAGGCGATCGCCATTTCCGGACCGCCGAAGCGTTCGCGCCATTCGGCCACCTGGCCGTCCTCGACCTTGCGGAACAGCACCTCCGGCGCGCGGACCGGGCGGCCCGGCTCCAGGGCGCTCAGCACGCCCGTCCCGTCCAGCGATGGCCAGCGGCCCGGGAACGGCTCGCCCAGGGCCTCGGCGATCTTCTCCGCGGCGAAGGGGATGAAGGGCTCGGACACCTTGGCGAACAGGGCCGCCAGGTTCAGGCCATGGCGCACCGCCACCGCGGCCCGGTCGCGGTCGGTCTTGATCGCGGTCCAGGGCGCCGCCTCGGTCAGGTACTGGTTGCCCAGCACCCACAGCTGGCGCAGCGCCGCGGCGGACTTGCGGAACTCCCGATCCTCCATGTGGCCGGTCAGCTCGCGCAGCTTGGCCAGGACGTCGGCTTCCAGCTTGTCGTCGAGCGCACCATTGGCCCCGCCCTCCGGCACGACGCCCTCGAAGCGGGTCTCGGCGAACTTGCAGATCCGGTTGACGAAGTTGCCCAGCACGTCGGCGAGGTCGGCGTTCACCTGCGCCTGGAACTGCTCCCAGCCGAAGGTGGAGTCCGAGGTCTCGGGCACATTGGCCATGATCCACCAGCGCCAGTAGTCCGCGGGCAGCAGCTCCAGCGCATGGTCCATGAACACCCCGCGGCCCTGCGAGGTGGAGAACTTGCCGCCATAGTAGTCCAGCCAGTTGAAGCCCTTCAACTCATCGACCAGCTTCCAAGGCGCCTTGTTGACGGTGGACCAGCGATCGTGGGCGTCGCGGGTCTCGTTGATCCCCATCAGGGTGCAGGGGAAGCCCACGGTGTGGAAGGGCACGTTGTCCTTGCCCATGAACTCCACATAGGTGACGTCGGAGGCGTCCGGCAGGCGCCACCAGCGCTCCCAGGCCGCGTCCGGCGCGGGGCCTTGGCCGGCTTCGGCCGCGCGGCTGTCGGCCCACTCCCAGGTGGCGGCGATGTACTCGATCGGCGCGTCGAACCAGACGTAGAACACCTTGCCGGCCAGGCCCTCAACGTCCGGGGTCCGGCCGTCCGGGTTCGCGCCCCACTCGAAGGCGTTGACCGGCACCCCCCACTCCAGGTCGCGGGTGATGCCGCGGTCCTGCAGGCCCTCGTCCAGCCATTTCAGCGCGATGGAGGTGACCAGCAGCGGCCAGGTCCCGCGCTTGGCCTCGATCCAGCTGCGCAGCTTGCCGGCGAACAGGCTCTGGCGGAGGAAGAGGTGCTTGGAGCCGCGGATCTCGATGTCGGTGGAGCCCGAGACCGCCGAGCGCGGATGCAGCAGGTCGGCCGGATCCAGCACCCGGGTGCAGTTCTCGCACTGGTCGCCGCGGGCGCTCTCGTAGCCGCAGTGCGGGCAGGTCCCGATCACATAGCGGTCGGGCAGGAAGCGCTTGTCGGCGTTGGAATAGACCTGCTGGGTGACCCGCTCCTCGATGAAGCCGGCCTCCCACAGCTGCTGGGCGAAGCGCTGGGTCAGCCGGTGGTTCTGCGGCGAGGACGAGCGGCCGAAGTGGTCCCAGGATAGCCCGAACCGCCGGCCCAGGTCGTACTGCACCGCATGCGCCCGGGCGCAGAAGGTGGCGGGGTCGACACCGGCCTCGGCGGCGGCCAGCTCGGTCGGCGTGCCGTGCTCGTCAGTGGCGCAGATGTAGAGGGTCTCGCGGCCGCGGCTGCGCTGGAACCGCGCGTAGACGTCCGCCGGCAGCATGGAGCCCGCCAGCGTCCCCAGGTGCTTGATCCCGTTGATGTACGGCAGCGCCGAGGTGATGAGGATGCGCGACATGATCCGGAGGGGTTGAGCTTGAGGAACCGGGGCTTATAGGCCGGCCAGATGGTTCGCCATAGGTGGCCGCGCAAGAAATGCTCGCCAAACCCCCGCATCGGCGCACACTTCCGTCACGAAGCGGCGGGGCGACCATCGAGTCGCAACCCGACAAGCCGCCGCGAGACGGAGAAACGCCAGTTCGGGCCGCCGCGGCCCCCGCGGCCGAGCGGCCCCGTCATTGGGGAGCAAACCATGCGTACTCTATTGCTGACCGCCGCCGTGCTGGCGGGCCTTTCGCTGGCCGCCTGCGGCAAGCAGACCAGCCAGGCCGACGCCACGCCCGCGCCGGAGAAGTCCCTCGCCCACCAGGCCCAGATGTACCAGGGCCAGGAGCAGGTCCAGTCGGTCCAGTCCGCCACGGTGGAGGCGACGAAGGCGGGCGGCGTGATCCTGAAGGCCCAGGCCACCGCGGCCGGCCCGGGCTACCAGAACCCCGGCTTCCTGCCGCGCATCTATGCGGCGACGCCGCCGGACGGGATCTACGAGGTGGACGTGGTCGCCGACAAGCCCGCCGCCGCCGGCGCCGCAGCCCCGACGCCGATCGAGGCCAAGGGCGACTGGTCGAAATACACCGACGGCCGGGTCAAGGGGGTCAAGTTCATCTCCAAGACCAATTCGGTGGTGGCCATGGTGGCCCCCGCGACCAGCAAGGTCGCGAGCAAGTAGCTGGCCGCCGATCCCGATTGGCCTCAGCCGAGGCCAATCGGGACGAGCCGGCGCGAGCAGAAACCTCCTAGCCGACCGCCCGCGACATCAGCTCGATCTCGTGGGCCACTTCGCGGCCGATCGTCTCCGGATGGTCTTCCTGGAGGTAGTGCCGGCCCTCGCCCAGCATGACGACCCGGCAATCGCGCAGGCCGGCGGCGAAGGTCCGTGCAAACTCCGGCGAGACGAGCGCGCCCGGATCGCCCGCGAACAGCACCTTCGGATAGGTGGAGGCGCGCAGGGCCGCGTGGGCCGCCGTGAGCCGCTCCCACACGTCCCGCGGCGCGCCCTCGATCGGCAGTTCGTTCGGAAAGCGCCAGGTCGGCAGCCGGCTCTCCGGCGTCGGGAACGGCGCGCGGTAGACGTCCATCTCGTCCTGGCTCAACGGCCGGACGACGGCGGCGGGCAGGATCCGCTCCACGAAGGCGTTGCCCTGCAGGATCATGTCCTCGCCGACCCCGGGGGTGCGGAACCTGCGGAAGGTCTCGCGGGCGGCGTCGGACTGATGGAAATCGGCCCAGCGCGCCATCGGGCGGATGAACTCCATGAACGCCATGCCGGTCACCAGGTCCGGCCGGCGCGCCGCCAGGTCGAAGGCGAGCGCCGTCCCCCAGTCCTGGGCGACCACATAGGCGCGGGTGATCCCCAGGGCGTCTAGGAACGCGTCGAGACACCGGGCGTGATCGGCGAAGCGATATTCGATGGGCGGCTTGCCCGACTGGCCGAAGCCCACGAGATCTGGGGCGACGCCATGCGCGACGTGCGCGACGCCGGGCAGGATATCGCGCCAGATGTACGACGAGGTCGGGTTGCCGTGCAGGAAGAGCACGGTGGGCGCCCCGGCGAGGCCGGCGCTGCGATAGGCCATGTGGGTCCCAAGGACCTCGACCACCGGAAGCTGGATATCCTTCATCGTTCCATCCTTTCCCTGAAGACGGTTTCGAAGGCGATGCGCCGGAAGCGATCGAGCGGCGCGGCGCTGCGCTCGACCTTCATCCGCAGGATGGCGCCCTCCCACGAGGAGAGGAGAAAGTCGGCCAGGTCTTCCGGCGCGAAGGTGTCGCTGATCTCGCCGGCGGCCTGCGCCTCGGCGATGCAGGCGGCGAACGGCTTCAGCCACTCGGCGTAGATCTCCGCCAGGCGCTGGCGCAGGGGCTCGCTGACCTGGGTGGTCTCGAGGCTGAAGTCGCCGATCAGGCAGCCACGCACGAAGCCGTCGGCGGCCAGGCGCTCGGTGACGATCTGCAGGTAGCGCTGCAGCCGCTCGCGGGGACGAAGGCTGGCGTCGCCCAGCGCCTCGTCCACCAGGCGGCGCGTGTGGGCGAAATAGTCGTCCAGCACCTCCAGGGCGAAGGCTTCCTTCGAGCGAAAATGGTTGGTGAACGAGCCGTGCGGGACGCCGGCTTCGGCGGCGACGTCGCGCACGCCGGCGCCGTGGTAACCGCGGCGGAACATGACGCTGAGGCCGGCGGCCTTGAAGGCGTCCCTGTTTGAGGGCTTGGGCATGAAGAATCAATACGCCCGTGCGTATTCGCCGTCAATACAGTCGTGCGTATTCATCCCGCAGCTTGGACGCGTGGCTGCATAAGGGACCCGGCGGGGAAGGCGAACCCACCCCGCCACGCCGCGTCAAAGCGCCTAGAACGCCGGCTTTGCGCCGTTCTCGCCGACCGAGACGTTACCGGCCATCAGCTGGCCGTCGGCGCCCTTCTGCACGACCATGAACACCGGCACGCCCGGCTTCACCAGGGTGCGCGCGCCGCCGGTGATCTGCACGATCGGCACCTTGGCCGGCACGGTGATGGTGCGCGTGCCGTAGGTGTAGCTGACCTCCAGCTGGCGGCTGCCCTTCTTGCCGGCCACCACCTTGCCGACGGTGCCGTTGGTCATCATTGACCCGGGCTTCAGGTCCCAGCCGTAGTGGCCCTCGCCCATCTTCACGCCCGGCGGGAAGACGTGGACTTCCAGCGACTTGCCGGTGCCGTCCTTCTGCGGCATCTCGGCGGTGCCGATGAAGCTGCCGGCCTGGATGGCGTCGGGCTCGACGGGCTTCAGCACCGCCACGCCCCAGGTGGGCGCCAGGCCCACCTTCTGCAGGCCCTTGTCGCCCTTTACGGTGATCGACGTCTCGTCCAGGGCCGTAACCACCCCCCGCACCACCATCGGTCCGGCCGCCGGCGGCTGGGCCTGGGCCGCGCCCGCAGCCAGGCTCACGACCGCGACCGCGGCCATCGTCATCTTCAGCATTGTTATCTCCTCCCCGCCGCCATCCATTACAGCGGCCCCTTGAAGACGAACCACGCCCCCGCGGCGATCAGCGCAAAGCCGATGCCGTGGTTGATGGTCAGTCTCTCTCCCAGATAGGTCACGGCGAAGCCGGCGAACACCACCAGGGTGATGACTTCCTGCATCGCCTTCAGTTCGGCCGGGTCGTAGACCTGCCGCCCGATGCGGTTGGCCGGCACCGCCAGCCAGTATTCGAAGAAGGCGATGCCCCAGCTGGCGATCACGATGATCCACAGCGGCCGGTCGTGGATCTTCAGGTGGCCGTACCAGGCGAAGGTCATGAAGACGTTCGAGCAGATCAGCATCAGCACCGGCGCGATGGCCGGCCAGGACAGGGTCATGGGTATTTCACGCTTAACGGGGGTTCGGGCCGCTCTATAACCTGCGCCGGTGAGCGGGGGAGTCGTCGTGCGCAACTGGTGTCGAGCCCTGGCCGCGGCCGCGCTTCTGGCGCTGGCGGCGTGCAGCCCGTCCGGAAGCGGTCACGCCGGCAAGGCGGGCGGCGGCGGCACGCTGCGCATCTACAACTGGTCGGACTACATCGACCCGGCCCTGCTGGCCCAGTTCACCCGCGAGACCGGGATCAAGGTGGTCTACGACACCTTCGATTCCAACGAGGTGCTCGAGACCAAGATGCTGCAGGGGCAGACCGGCTACGACCTGGTCGTCCCGTCCAACCACAACCTGCCGCGCTACATCCAGGCCGGGGCGATCCAGCCGCTGGACAAGGCTAAGCTGCCTGGCCTCGCCAGCCTCGCCCCAGACGTCATGGCCCACATGGCGGCGTTCGATCCGGGCGCGAAGTACGCCGTGCCCTACATGCAAGGCACCATCGGCATCGGCTACAACATCGAGGCGCTGCAGAAGCGCCTGCCGGGCCAGAAGGTCGACAGCTGGGCCGTGGTGTTCGATCCGGCGAACCTCGCCAAGCTCAAGGACTGCGGGGTCTACTTCCTGGACGCGGCGGAGGACATGTACGCCGTGGCCCTGAACGCCCTGGGCAAGGACCCCAACTCCAAGGCGCCCGGCGACTATGACGCCGCCACGGCCCTGCTCCTCAAGGCGCGGCCCTATGTGAAGAAGTTCCACTCCTCGGAGTACATCAACGCCCTCGCCGGCGGAGATATCTGCGTCGCCATCGGCTACTCGGGCGACGTGCTCCAGGCCAAGGCCCGGGCCGCCGAGGCGAAGAACGGCGTCCACATCGGCTATGTGATCCCGAAGGAGGGCAGCCAGGTCTGGTACGACCTCTTCACCATCCCGGCGGACGCGCCGAACCCGGCCGCGGCGCACAGGTTCATCGCCTTCATGCTTCGCCCGCCGGTGATCGCCCAGGCCTCGAACCACATCCGCTACGCCAACGCCAACGCCGCCGCGACGCCGCTGGTCGACCCGGCGATCCGCGACGACCCGGGCGCCTATCCGCCGCCGGAGGTCGCCCGGCGCCTCTTCGTCACCACCACCAAGGACCAGGCGCTGCTGCGCGATGTGAACCGGCGGTGGACGACCGTGCTGACCGGGCAATGAGCGGGCAGGCCGTGAGCGGCGGCCCCATCGTCCGCTTTGAAGGCGCCACCAAGCGCTTCGGGGACCACGCGGCCGTCGACGGGGTCGACCTTTCGATCGCCGAGGGCGAGTTCTTCGCCCTGCTCGGCCCCTCCGGCTGCGGCAAGACCACCCTGATGCGCCTGCTGGCGGGGTTCGAGGCCCCAGACGCGGGGCGCATCCTGCTGGACGGCCAGGACATCGCGGCCCTGCCGCCGCACCGGCGGCCGGTGCACATGATGTTCCAGTCCTATGCCCTGTTCCCGCACCTGACCGTCGTCCAGAACATCGCCTTCGGCCTGCGGCGGCAGGGCATGGCGCGCGCGCAGGCCGCGGCGCGGGTGGACGAGATGCTGGACCTCGTGCGGCTGGAGGGCCTGGGCGGGCGGCGGCCAGACCAGCTCTCGGGCGGCCAGCAGCAGCGCGTGGCCCTGGCCCGCGCCCTGGCGCCGCGTCCGCGCATCCTACTGCTGGACGAGCCCATGGCGGCCCTAGACCGCAAGCTGCGCGAGGAAACCCAGCTGGAGCTGGTGGCCCTGCAGCGGCGCCTGGGGCTGACGTTCCTCATCGTCACCCACGACCAGGACGAGGCCATGGTGGTCGCCGACCGGCTGGCGGTGATGCGGGCGGGCCGTATCGTCCAGGCGGGGACGCCGCGCGAGGTCTACGAACGGCCGGCCAGCCGCTACGTCGCCGAGTTCCTGGGCGAGGCCAATGTGCTGACCGCGCCCGGCGGCGGCTGGATCGCCGTGCGGCCGGAGCGAATCGCCCTGAGCTCGGCCGCGGGGGGCGGCGCCCTCCCCGGCCGCGTGCGCGACCTGGCCTATTTCGGAGACCGCACGCGCTTCGTGGTCGAGACCGAGCGGGGTCCCGTCCGGGCGACCCAGGCCAATGGCGGCGCAACCTCCGGCGGGTCCGGCGCCATCCAGGCCGGTGACGCCGTCTGGCTGACCTGGCCCCCCGAAGCGGCCGTGGCGCTGGCGGAATGAGACGCCCCCGCACAGGCCTGGCCGCGATCCTGCCGCTGCTCTGGCTGGCGGTGTTCTTCGCCTTCCCGTTCCTGCTGGTCGCCAAGCTTTCGCTCTCCGACACCGCCCTGGCGATCCCGCCCTATGCGCCGCGCCTGGACTGGAGCCGCGGCTGGGCCGGCATCGCGGCCTTCCTGCGGGCGCTGGACCTCGAGACCTATGCCCGCCTGGGCCACGACCGGCTCTATCTGGAGGCCTACCTCTCCAGTCTGCGCTTGGCCGGCCTGGGCACGGCCCTGTTGCTCGCGATCGGCTATCCGATCGCCTACGGGATCAGCCGCTGTGCGCCGCGGGCGCGCCGGGCCCTGGTGATGGCGGTGATCCTGCCGTTCTGGACCAGCTTCCTGATCCGCATCTACGCCTGGATCGCCATCCTGAAGCCGGCGGGCGTGCTGAACGCGGCGCTGAGCGGGCTGCACCTGCCGACGGTCGACATCCTGGACACCGAGGCGGCGGTCGTCCTCGGCCTGGTCTACGCCTACCTGCCGTTCATGGTGCTGCCGCTCTACGCCGTGCTCGAGCGCCAGGACGCGCGCCTCCTGGAGGCGGCGGAGGACCTGGGCGCCACCCCGCTCGCCGCCTTCTGGCGCGTCACCTTTCCGCTCTCCCTGCCCGGGGCGGCGGCCGGCGCCCTGCTCTGCTTCATCCCAATGGCCGGCGAGTTCGTGATCCCCGACCTCCTGGGCGGCTCGCGCACCATGATGTTGGGCCGGGTGATCTGGACCGAGTTCTTCGCCAACCGCGACTGGCCGGCGGCCTCGGCGGTGGCGATCGCGCTGCTGGCCACCCTGGCCGTGCCGATCCTGCTGTTCGAGCACGAACAGGCGAAGGTGGCGCGATGAGGGGGCGCGCCGAAGGGGGACTGGTGAGCCGCAGGTCCGCGCGCCAGCGCTTGCAAGATTCAACCGCGGAAAACGCGGAAGGACGCGGAAGACGGGGGCAGGCTCGGCTTTCTGCGTCTTTCCGCGTTTTCCGCGGTTCAGATGACTGCGGCTGCGGCGCCCGGAGTCCGGCATGAGGCGCGGCCCGTCCGCCTTCAACCTGGCCGCTATCGGCCTGGGCCTGGCCTTCCTCTATGCGCCGATGGCGATCCTGGCGGCCTATTCGTTCAACGCCAGCCGGCTGGTCAGCGTCTGGGGCGGCGTCTCCCTGGGCTGGTATGCGGCGATCTTCCAGGACGACCAGCTGCTGGACGCCCTCTTCGTGACCCTGCGGGTGGGTCTGCTTTCCGCCACCCTGGCCACGGCTCTGGGCGTCCTCGCCGCCGTCACCCTGGTGCGCCGGGCGGGATCGGCGGGCCGGACCGTGCTGGCCGGCGGGATCTACGCCACCCTGGTGATGCCCGAGGTGATCCTGGGCCTTTCGCTGCTGCTGCTGTTCGTGGCGGCCGGCCTGCCGCGCGGCTTCTGGACCGTGGTCCTGGGGCACGCGACCCTGACGCTGGCCTATGCCACCGTGGTAATCCAGGCGCGGCTGCAGGCCTTCGACCGGCGGCTGGAGGAGGCGGCGCAGGATCTGGGCTGCCCGCCGTGGCAGGCGTTCCTGCTGGTCACCCTGCCCGGCATCGCGCCGGCGGTGGCGGCCGCCTGGATGCTGGCTTTCACCCTGTCGCTGGACGACCTGGTGATCGCCAGCTTCACGTCGGGCCCCGGCGCCACCACCCTGCCCATGCGGCTCTACAGCCAGGTGCGGCTGGGCGTGGACCCGAAGATCAATGCGGTCTCGACCCTGCTGATCGCCGCTGTGGCGATCGGGGTCGTGGCGGCGGACTGGATCCAGAGAAGGGGAATGAGGTCAGGGGCGGCTCAGCGACAGGCTAAGTGACCCATCCGCCGGCGCTGCGCCGCCCTTGACTGACGTCGATCCCGACGCCCCGGCCGGCCCCGCCCCCGCAGGTCCGACCCTCCGGAAGAGCTGGCGTCCCGTCGCGGCACGCCCTCCCGACTTGTGGGCCAGGCGCTGCAAGATGCGGGCTAGAGGGACGGGACCTTTTCGAACCACGGGCGGGCGAGTTCCAGCTGCCCCGCCAGGCGGAACAGCGTGGCCTCCTCGCCCATGCGGCCCACGAACTGCAGGCCGATCGGCAGGCCCGACCGCGACCAGGCCAGGGGCACGGTCATCGCCGGCTGGCCGGTGTTGTTGAAGGCCTGGGTGTTCGGCATGAAATGGAACAGTCGCTCGGCGATCTGATCGCGGTCCTCCAGGATCCAACCGATCGGGATCGGCGGCTCGCCCAGGGTCGAGGTCAGCAGCACGTCGATGTCGGCGAACAGCGCCGCCACCGCCCGCCCGAACGCGTGCAGGGTCTGGACCGCCCGCACATAGCCCGCCGCGCCCACCTGCTGGCCCCGGCGGTAGGTGACCCAGGTGCCGGGCTCGATCTCGTCCTCGCCGATCGGCCGCCCGCGCCGTTCGGCCTCGGCGTCGAGGGTAGCGGCGACGCTGGCGGCGATAGCCAGGCCCGCGGCGGCCTGCATGGCGGCGAAGTCGCCGGGGACCGTCACCTCGCGCACGTCATGGCCCAGGCCCTCGCACAGGCGGGCGACGTCGTGGACCGCCGCGGCGCACTCCGGATCCAGGGCCGCAGCCTGCAGCGCCCGGTCGGTGAAGCCGATCCGCAGGCGGCCGGGTTCGCGCTGGGCCTCCACCGCGAATGAGGCCTCGGGCGGCGCCAGGAAATAGGGGTCGCCCGGCTGCGGCTGGCAGGCGATGTCCAGCAGCACCGCGCTGTCGCGCACCGAGCGGGTGACGGCGTGCTGCACCGAGGCGCCGGCCCAGCCCTCGCCCAGCGGCGCGAACGACACCCGCCCCCGCGACGGTTTCATGCCGAAGAGCCCGCAGCACGCCGCCGGCGTGCGGATCGAGCCGCCGCCGTCGCTGGCGTGCGCCGCGGGCACGATCCCCGCCGCGACCGCCGCCGCCGCGCCGCCCGACGAGCCGCCCGGCGTGCGGCCGAGGTCCCAGGGATTGCGGCACACCCCCAGCAGCACCGACTCGGTGAACGGCCAGAGCCCGAACTCCGGCGTATTGGTCTTGCCGAAGATGTTGAGGCCGGCGCCCAGATAGGCGCGGGTCAGGGCGCTGTCGGCTGCGGCGCGCGAGTCCTTGAACACCCGCGACCCGGAGCTCGTCGGCGTCCCGGCCAGGGCTGCGCCCAGGTCCTTCAGGAGGAACGGCACGCCGGCAAGAGGCCCCGCCTGGGGCGCCGCTCCCTGGGTCCGGTCGGTCAGGTCCAGCGTCACGGCGTTGATCTGCGGATTGACCTCGCCCATCCGCGCCACGGCCACGTCCAGCAGCTCGCCGGCGCTCACCTCGCCCCGCGCCACCAGCTGCGCCAAGCCGACGGCGTCGTGCGCGCGATAGTCCTGGAAGTTCATGGGCGTTCCCCCGGCGCATCCTCTTGGCGCCGTGGCGACTTCACCGCATAAGCGGCTCACCGTTCAAGGGCCGGATTAGCTCAGCTGGTAGAGCAGCGGTTTTGTAAACCGAAGGTCGCGGGTTCGAGTCCTGCATCCGGCACCAGATCGCCGTACTGGCCCAGTGGGTGGGCCAGGCGGTCCTCAGGTCCAGCGCAGGGCGCGGCGAACGTCCTCCATGTCGCGGCGCCGGTCGGCGTCGGCGATGCTGCGGATCTCGTCGGCGCAGCGGGCCTCGGCGGCGGGGCCGAAACGGTCGCGCAGGGCGCGGGCGCGCGCCTCGGCCCGCTCGGCCGCTTCCAGTTCTCTCAGCCAGAAGTCTTGCATGGGCTCCCTCAAAGGTTGAAGTCGCACCGCCATAATAACCCAACCGGCGTGGCGAGCGGCCAACAATCGGCTTCAAAGGCGCGTGAAGCGAAGGAATGATGTAGGCGGAGGCAATGCGGATCTTCATCGACGCCGACGCCTGTCCCGTGAAGGACGAGACCTACAAGGTCGCCGCACGATACGGGCTGAAGGTGTTCGTGGTCTCCAACAGCTTCATCCAGATCCCGGCCTCCCCGCTCATCGAGCGTCGGATCGTCGACGCAGGCCCGGACGTGGCGGACGATTGGATCGCCGCCGAAACCGCGCCGGGCGACATCGTGGTAACCAATGACATCCCCCTGGCCGACCGGGTGCTGAAGGCGGGCGGCGCGGCCATCGCGCCCAACGGACGGCCGTTTACCGCCGATTCGATCGGCTCGGCCCTGGCGCAGCGCTCGATCATGGAGCACATCCGTTCCACCGGCGAGATCACCGGCGGGCCACGTCCGTTCGCGGCCGGCGACCGCTCGCGTTTCCTGCAGGCCCTGGACGAGGCGGTGAACCGCGAGCGCCGTCGCCGGCGCTAGGTGCGCGCGTAGCCCAATGCACGGGCGCCCCACCCGCTGCGGGAGCTGTGCGCGTCGATCCCGGTCAAGCGCGCTTGCATCGGCGGGCGGCGACGCTAGCTTGCGCGGCGTTTTCGAACACTGGAGAGCCGAAGCATGCGTCTGGGACCGATCGTCGCCGCCACCGTCCTCGCCACCCTCGCGGCGGCCTGCAACAAGTCCTCGACCGCCAGCGCGCCGCCGCCTGCCGCAAACGAAGCCGCCGCGCCCGAGGTCCCCGCGCCGATCATGACCCCGGACGACGCCAAGAAGGCGCTGGCCGGCCTGCCCGCGCCCTACAACACCGCCGACCTCGACAACGGCGAGGCCAAGTTTGCGCTCTGCAAGTCCTGCCACACCCTGGGTCAGGGCGGCGCCAACATGACCGGGCCCAACCTCTACGGGATCGTCGGGTCGAAGGCGGGCGAAGGCCGCAACGACTTCAAGTTCTCCGACGCTCTGAAGGCGGCGAACATCACCTGGACCCCCGACAAGCTGGACGCCTGGATCACCAAGCCGGCGGCGCTCGTGCCCGGGACCAAGATGACCTTCGCCGGTCTGAACGACCCCAAGGACCGCACCGACGTCATCGCCTACCTGATGGTGCAGACGGGCTACAAGCCGAAGTAGGGCTTCGCCCGACGCGCGCAATATTTTGTTGCCGGACAACCTTGACGCGCAGGTCGGGGCGGACCATTCTCATGTGGTCGACGAGAAGCATCTGTCGAGTTGACACCCTATCCGAAGGGCAGCGCCCCCCGCTGCCGGCCGGGCCCAGGGATCTGACACCCCCCCTTTTTCCGGATCCCTGGCGCCGGTCCTCTCGGACCGGCGCCAAGTCTTTTGCTTGAGGGCTCGCCGGTCCTCTTGGACCGGCGCCAATACTCTTGCTTGAGGGCTCGCCGGTCCTTTTGGACCGGCGCCAAGACTTTTGGCTTGGGCTCGTCAAGACCGAGAGCTGTGGCTGCGGCCAGTCCGTTTTGACCGCCAAGACGCCAAGAGCGCCAAGCAGGCTCCAGGCTGCGCCAGATCACCTTGGCGCTCTTGGCGTCTTGGCGGTCCTCTTTTGTATACGGCCAGCTACTCCGCCGCGTTCGCGACGCGCGCCTTCTCGGCCTCCTCGAAGGCCTCGATGCGGCGGGCGGTGGCCTGGGGCGACTTCGTGAACCGGGCCAGGACGTTGTAGAACACCGGCACCACGAAGAGCGTCACCAAGGTGGCGAAGATCGCCCCGAAGAAGATGGTGACGCCGATGGTCTTGCGGCTCTCGCCGCCCGCGCCGCCCCACACGATCAGCGGGATCGCGCCGGCCGCCGCCGAGATCGAGGTCATGATGATCGGCCGAAGCCGCAGGGACGAGCTCTCGATCACCGCCTCGCGGATCGACAGGCCCTCGTCGCGCAGCTGGTTGGCGAACTCCACGATCAGGATGCCGTTCTTGGCCGCGATCCCCACCAGGATGATCAGGCCGATCTGGCTGTAGGTGTTGATGGTCGAGCCCGCGACCAGCAGGCCGAAGAGGCCTCCCAACGCCGCGATCGGCACCGTCAGCATGATCACTGCCGGGTGGATCCAGCTCTCGAACTGCGCGGCCAGCACCAGGAACACCAGGATCAGGGCCATGCCGAACGCCACGCCCACCGAGCCGCCGGCCTCCAGGTAGTCGCGCGCCCCGCCGCCCCACTTGTAGTTCACGCCGGGCATGGCCTTCAGCTTGTCCTCGAAGAACTTCACCGCATCGCCCATGCTGTAGCCGGGGTTCAGCTGCACCGAGAGGGTGATGGCCCGCTCACGGTCCACGCGGTTGCGGCTGGGCGTGTCGCCGCTGACCTTGCTGCGCGTCACCGCCGACAGGGGCACCACCACGCCGGAGCTGGTGCGCACCTGCACCCTGGCGAGGTCGCTGATATTCATCCTCTGCGGGCGGTCGGTCTGCAGGATGACGTCGTATTCCTGGCCCGACTTGATGTAGGTCGTCACCTTCTCGGAGCCGAACAGGGCCTGCAGCGCGTCGCCGACCGCCTGCGGCGTGACGCCGAGGGCCGCCGCCTTCTCGCGGTCGATGTCGACCAGGAGGCGCGGGCTGGTGGGCTCATAGTCCAGGCGCGGGCGGGCCATGCCCGGGTTCTGCTGCGCGGCGGCCATCAGCGGCTGCACCTTGGCGAAGATCTCCGGATATTCGTTGCCGCTGACGATCAGGTCGACGTTGCTGCCACCCGCCCCCGAGCCGGGACCGCCACGCTGCAGGCTGGGCCGCACCGAGGCGATGACCCGCGCGCCGGTGATCGAGGCGAACTCCCGGTTCAGCTGGGCCGCCAGGGTCTGGGAATCGATCTTCCGGTTCTTCTGCGGCAGCACGACGTTGGCGCTGCCGTTGTTGTAGGAGATGCCGTTGAAGCCGGGCAACGACACCGTGTAGCGCATCACCACCCCGTCCTTGAGGAGCTGGGCCATCCGGAACTCGATCCGCTTGGCGATGGCAAAGGTGTAGTCGTAGCCGGCGCCTTCGGGCGCGATGATGTTGACGTCGACCCGGCCGCGGTCCTCGTTGGGCACCAGTTCGCGTGGCATCTGCTGGAACAGCAGGAACGCCGCCGCCCCCAGCACCACCACCAGGCCCGCCGCCGCAAAGCTGGCCGACCGGCGACCCAGCAGCGCGTCCAGCGAGGCGTGGTAGGAGTTGCGCAGCTTGTGCATGGCGCTGTCGACAGCGCGGGCGATCAGGCCCTCGCCATGGGCCGGCCGCAGCAGGCGCGAGGCCAGCATCGGCGACAGCGACAGGGCCAGCACCGCCGAGAAGAACACCGCCGCCGCCACCGCCACCGCCAGCTCGCGGAACAGGCGGCCGATGTAGCTCGGCATGAACATCAGCGGCGCGAAGACCGAGATCAGCACGATGGTGGTCGCCACCACCGCGAAGAACACCTGGCGGGCCCCGCGCTGGGCGGCCACGATCGGCGGCTCGCCCTCGTCGATGCGTCGCTGGATGTTCTCGACCACGACGATGGCGTCGTCGACCACCAGCCCGATGGCCAGCACCAGCGCCAGCAGCGTGAGCAGGTTGATCGAGAACCCCAGGGGCGCCAGCACCGTGAAGGTCGACAGGATGCAGATCGGCGCCACGATCGAGGGGATCAGGGCCGATCGCCAGCTGCCCAGGAAGATGAAGTTCACCAGCGCGACCATGGCCAGCGAGATGGCCATGGTGATCCAGACCTCGTGGATCGCGTCCCGGGTGAACTGGCTGAAGTCCACGCCCACCTTCAGGCTGGTGCCGGCCGGCAGGCTGCGGTTGATCTCGTCGACCGCCTTGTAGGTCTCCTTGGCGATCTCCAGGTCGTTGGCCTGGGACTGGCGCGTGATGAAGATGCCGATCTGGTCGCTGCCGTTGGCGCGGAACAGGCGCCGGCGCTCGTCCGGCCCCTCTTCGACGCGCGCGATATCGCCCAGCCGCGCGACGTACTCGTTGGCGTTGGACGAGGTGGCGACCGCGGTGCGCGCACCCTGGGCGGCGCCGGGACCCGCCGAGACGCCGCCGATGGCCGCGGAGGCCTGGGTCTGCGCCGCCCGGCTCTGCGGTACGATCGGCATGCGGCTGAAGTCTTCGGGCCGGGAATAGGCTCGCGCCACGCGGATGGTGAAGTCCTTCGCCGGCGCCTCGAGCGATCCGGCGGGCAGCTCCAGGTTCTGGGCCTGCAGCGCCGCCTGGACATCGCCGACGGTCAGGCCGCGGGCGGCCATGGCGTTCGGGTCCAGCCAGATGCGCATGGAATAGATCTGCTGGCCGCCCAGGCGCACCTGGGCGACGCCGGGCACGGTCGACAGCCGCTCGACGATGTAGCGGTTCGCATAGTCCGACAGCTGCATCCGGTTCAGCTTGTCGGAGGTCAGCTGCAGGAAGAGGATTGGCGAGGAGTCCGCGTTCGCCTTGGCGATCTGCGGCGGATCGGCCTGCTCCGGCAGCTGGTTGGCGACCCGGCTGACGGCGTCGCGCACGTCGTTGGCCGCCTGGTCCAGGTTGCGGTCCAGCGTGAAGGAGATGTTGATCCGCGAGTTGCCGTCGCGCGAGGCCGACTGCACCCGGTCCACGCCCTGGATGCCGGCCACCTGCCGCTCGATCACCTGGCTGATGCGCTCTTCCACCACCTCCGCCGAGGCGCCGCGGTAGGTGGTCTCGATGGACACCACGGGCGGGTCGACGCTGGGCAGCTCGCGCACCGGCAGGGCCGCGAACGAGGCCAGGCCGATCACGCAGAGGATGATCGCGGCGACCGCCGCGAACACCGGCCGCCGGACGGAGAGGTCCGAGAGCATCATGCGGCCGGTCTTCCCTCACCCGCGCCCGGCAGATCGCCCGAGCGGGCGACAGCCGCACGGGGCCCGCCCGCGCGGCCGCCGCCGCCCGGGGCGCCGCCATGGCCAGCGCCCGTCACCCGCACCGGCTGGCCGGGCTGGATGCGGTTCAGGCCGTCGGCCACAACCTGCTCGCCGGCCCGCACGCCATCGGTGATCTCCACGAAGTCGTTCTGGCGCAGGCCGGTCACCACCGGCCGCTGCTCGGCCATCGCCCGCTGGCCCTGCTGGCGCACCACATAGACGAAGGCGGAATCGCCCTGCACCGAGACGGCCGACTCAGGCACGCCCTGCCCCTGGCGCACGCCGCGGGAGATGGCGATCCGCACCAGCATGCCCGGCTTCAGCTTGCCGCGCGTATTGGGGAACTCGGCCCGCGCGGTGATCGAGCGCGTGCGCTCGTCCACCCGGGTGTCGAGCTTGGCGATGTGGCCATTGAATGGGGCGCCGGGATAGGCGTCGACCACGGCCTGGATCGCCTGCCCCTCGCGCACCTGGCTCAGGTACTGCTCCGGCACCTGGAAATCGACGCGCAGGGTCGAGACGTCGTCAAGGGTGACGATCGGCGAGCCGGGGTTCACCAGGGCGCCGGGCGCCACGTCGGAGAGGCCGACGACGCCCGAGAACGGGGCGCGGATCATGCGGTCGCCCTGGCGCGCCTTGGCCGCGGCGACATTGGCCTGGGCGGTCTTCAGGGCCGCCTCGTACTGGTCCACCTGGGCCTTGGAGGCCCAGCCCTGGTCGCCGAGGGTCTTGTAGCGCTCGTAGACGCGGCGCGCCTCGGTCAGCTGGGCTTCGGCCTGGGCCGTGCCGGCGTCCTGCTCGGTGTTCTTCAGTTCGACGAGCACGGCGCCCTTCTTCACTGCCTGGCCGTCGGTGAAGCGCACCGCCTGGACCAGCTGGCTCGCCGCCGCAGTCAGGGTCACCGACTGGCGGCCCTTGGCCACGCCGAGCACCTCGATAGCGTCGGTGAAGGTGTGGGGCTGCACGGAGATCAGCGACACCGCGGCCGCGCCACCGAAGCCGCCCGGCCCGCCGCCGCCCCGTCCGCC